>Ga0181559_10004085_pt1 | contig 14195 bp, 11 predicted proteins | sample 011ome_21_FD_133752 | JGI IMG/M metagenome (GOLD analysis project Ga0181559, IMG submission 133752) | Coastal salt marsh microbial communities from the Groves Creek Marsh, Skidaway Island, Georgia - 011508AT metaG (megahit assembly) | ecosystem: Environmental > Aquatic > Marine > Intertidal...
ACCCCTCGCTGCTTTCAATCCCGACACACCGCGACGCCTTTCAACTCCGCTTCTGACGCCTTTGAACTCCCACCCCGACTTCGGTCGCTTCGTACGGACCCTCGACCCTCGTCAGACGTGAAGAAGGCGAGGCTGCTGCTCAAGTCCGTGATCTCCACGAACCCTAAGCACGCGCCCGGGTGGATCGCCGCGGCGAGGTTGGAAGAGCTCGCCGGGAAGCTTCAGGCGGCGCGGAGTTTCATCCAGCGTGGGTGCGACGCGTGCCCGAAGAGCGAGGACGTGTGGATCGAAGCCGCGCGTTTGAACACGCCGGAAAACGCGAAAGCCGTGCTCGCGCGCGGCGTCGCGTCGCTGCCGCAGAGCGTGAAGATCTGGATCGCGGCCGCGCAGTTGGAGACGGAGGACGAGAGGAAACGCCGCGTGTTACGCCGCGCGCTGGAGAACATCCCAAACTCCGTGAGGCTGTGGAAAGCCATCGTCGACTTGTCCAAAGAAGAAGACGCGAGAATGCTCCTCGCCCGCGCGGTGGAATGTTGCCCGCAGCACGTCGACCTGTGGCTCGCGCTCGCGCGCCTGGAGTCGTACGAGCAGTCGAGAAAGGTTTTGAACAAGGCGCGAGAGACGCTGCCGACGGAGCCCGCGATCTGGATCACCGCGGCGAAGTTGGAGGAGGCCAACGGGAACGCGAAGAGCGTTGGCAAAATCCTCGAGCGCGCGGTGAAATCGCTCGGCTCGCACGGCGTCTCCATCGACCGCGAACACTGGCTCAAAGAGGCCGAAGCGTGCGAGAAACAGGACCCGCCCGCGACGGAGACGTGCAAACAGATCGTCCGCGTCACGATCGGCGTCGGGGTGGAGGATGAGGACCGAAAGCGGACGTGGAAAGCGGACGCGGAGGAGTGCATCAAGCGACGGAGCTTCGAGACGGCGCGCGCGATTTACGCGCACGCGACGGCGACTTTCCCGGCGAAGAAGGGGCTGTGGGTGCGCGCGGCGACGCTGGAGAAGACCGCGGGGGATATCGCGGCGATGGACGAGGTGCTGAAGCGCGCGGTGCAGAGTTGCCCGCAGGCGGAGATCTTGTGGCTGATGGCGGCGAAAGAGCGGTGGCTCGCCGGGGACGTCGCGGGCGCGCGCGACATCTTGGAAGAGGCGTTCGTCGCCAACTCGGAGAGTGAGGACATCTGGCTCGCCGCGTTCAAGCTCGAGTTCGAGAACCGCGAGCCCGAACGCGCGCGCGCGCTGCTCGCGAAAGCGCGAGAGAAGGGCGGCGCGAGCGAGCGCGTGTGGATGAAGAGCGCGGTCGTCGAGCGCGAAGTCGGCGACGTCGCCGCCGAGCGAAGGCTGCTGTCGGAGGGTCTGGAAAAGTTCCCGCAGGCGCGTTCTATCTTACACTGGTTCCCATACGACCGCGTCGGCGTGGTGAACGCCGTTCCTTAAGGACGTTTGCCGTCCTCTCTCTCCGCCCAGGGTCCCTCGCTTTCAATCCCGACACACCTCGACGCCTTTCAACTCCGCTTCTGACGCCTTTCAACTCCACCCCGACGTTCGCTTGAATGGAACGCGCCTCAGTTTTGGAAGATGTGGATCATGCTCGGGCAGCTCGAGGAGAAGGAGGGCGACGTCGACGCCGCGCGAAACGCGTACGCCAAGGGCACGCGACGATGCCCCGACGCGATCCCGCTGTGGTGCGCGGCCGCCGCGTTGGAGGCGTCGCCCGATGGCGGCAACGCGCCGGCGAAGGCGCGAGCCGTCCTGGAGCAAGCGCGTCTGCGCAACCCGGCGAACGAGACGCTGTGGCTCACCGCGGCGCGGCAAGAGCGCGGTGGGAAACCGGTCGGCGTGGACCCCGAGAGCGACCGCGCGGCGGACGCGCTCATGGCGAAGGCGTTGCAGGAGTGCCCCGCGTCCGGAATGCTCTGGGCGGAGGCGGTGAGGATGGCGCCGCGGCCGCAGCGGAAATCGAAATCCGTCGACGCGCTCAAGCGGTGCGACAACGACCCGGCGGTGATCGCATCGATCGCGAACCTGTTTTGGCTCGACCGCAAGATGGACAAAGCGCGCGGGTGGTTCAACCGCGCGGTGACGCTGAACCCCGACGTCGGCGACCACTGGGCCGCGTACTTTAAGTTTGAGACGCGGCACGGCGACGAAGACGCGGTGAACGCCGTCGTCAAGCGGTGCGCGGAGGCGGCGCCGAAGCACGGCGAGGCGTGGTGCCGCGTCGCGAAGCGCGTCGAGAACTGGCACGAGCCGGTGGACGCGCTGCTGAGGAAGTGCGCCAGGGAGGTGGACTTCGGCGAGTGAGCGAGCGGAGCGTGCGTGGTCATCACGGCGGTACAGCGCGCGTTTCGTAGTGAGGGTATGTTCTCATCAATCAGATGTTCTCATCGCGCCGGCGGCGTTTGGGACGTCTCCTTGGCTAAAATGTTTTCAATCTCCGCCGCCTCTTTCGGCTGCATCGTGATCAGCGCGTCCCTTCTAAACTTCCGCTCTCTGTCCTCGGGCGAATTAAACGCATACTTCACGCGCGTTAAAATCCCCGGCTTTATATCCTCCGTGTACACGCGCTCGTACCGGAGCCCTAACAGCCCAGCGAGCCCGCGGTACGTCGGCTTCTCGTACGTCCCCGGCATGATCTCTGCGTGGGTGAAGCGATCGGTCAGTCGAACGTCTTACCGGTCAAACGTACGTTGAAAGGGAAGCGCGGGTGAAGAGTGACGTCGGGAAAAGTCCTTAAGGAACGGCGTTCACATCGCGAACGGGGTCGTATGGGAAGCAGTCTCACCCACGACGAGCCCCCCGCGCGGCATGAACAGCATGTTCGTGAGTCCCGCGCCGTGCAGCGACACGAGGACGTCCACGTCCGCGAACATCGAGGCTTGCTCGCTGATCGGATCGTTTCCCAGTTTCCCGGCGTCGACGCCGACGCGAAGAAACTCCAACGGTCCGACTCCCCCTTTCGAGCCGTCGCAACACGCCTTTTCGCTCAGCTCGTCGTATACTTTCTCCTCGTTCACGATCGCGCGCCGCGCGTCGTCCTTCCCGCGGCTCAGCCACACCATGCGTTTCGGTTTCTTCTTCTGTTTCCGCGACGCTCCGTCTTCACGATGCGTTTCGTCGCCGTCGCGGAACGCGTCGCCCATGAGATTCGCGACGGCGGGGTCGCCGCTCGTGCAATTTTTCTCAAAGAACGGCTGCGGACGCGGGACGAAGGAGGACGAGGAAGACGGACGGGTGAGGCGCGTGGGTGTCGGCGAGCGCGCGGACGGACGGAAACAGAGAGAAAAGGGAGAAACAACCAATCGCGCGCGGAACACAATACACAATAAAAAAATAACGCATGAACGTCACGCGTTACGTACCCCGCACACGTTCAACACCGCGTCCCACTCGAACAGGCCGCTAAGGGTCGTTCCATACAAAGCGACGTCGGGGTGGAGTTCATAGGCGTCAGGTGGAGTTGAAAGGCGTCGAGGTCGGGGATCGAAAGCGAGGGGTTGATGGAGAGAAACGACGGCAAAAGTCCTTAAGGATCGGCGTTCACCACGCCGACGCGGTCGTATGGGGACCAGTGTATAGAACGCGCCTAACCCGGTCCGGCACCACCTCGAACGCCATCCCGAGCCTCCTCTCGAGGCGCTCGAAGAACGCGGGTTCGCGGTCCAGCATCCATCGCTCCAGGCGCACCGCGCGTCGTTGCGGCCAGTCCCTCGCGACGCACCTGAAGACGAGATCGCGCAGGAAGTGCGAGTAGTTGGACCGCGTCACCTTGCGCATCTGCCTGTACTGCGCGCTGCCGACGAGACCGAGGGGCGCGAGCACCTCGGGTAGGATCTTACCCGGCGAGAGCGCGAGCGCGAGGAGAGCCGCCGTCGCCGCGACGAGCGCGGCGGCGACGACGACGACGGTCCGTCCCGCGCGGAGGCGCGCGAAGAGTTTCTTCATCTTCCGCGACGCTCCGCCCCGCGCGCGCGCGCCCGCGCTTCCGACGATGGCACGTTGCCCCGCGCATCAGATCGTTTTACGTACGGCACCTCGAACGTTTGATCGGCTCTTGCGATGAAGAATACCCTTTCAGCATTTTTGATCGGAAAACCCCCGCGATCGATTTGATGAATGCGGGTGAAAAACCACCCAGCGCGTCTCAGAGTCAGATCTATCAGAGGGCGGAAGGGAGTGCCCGCGAGGCCGCGTGAGCGAACGAACGAACGAACGAACAACACGCGCGCGCGCGACGGAGTTGAAGCGCCGTCGACGTCATGGGGTTTCGAGACGCGCGTCGCCGCGCGTAGGAGACGACGTCGACGCGGAGATGCGAGCGAGGACGCGCGACCGGGGGTGCGCCCCCGGCGGCGCCCCCGGCCGCGGCGGCGTGTCTCTCCTCCGCGTGGCGTTTCTGTCGCTCGCGTCGATCTCGTTGTCGTTCCTGTGCGCGGCGCCCCCCTCGCATCTCGTCGCCGCCGCGAGGCCGCCCGAGATCGTCGTCGACGCCGCCGCGCCCCCCGGGACCGTCCACCGCCACGTCTTCACCGAGGGCGACGCGCCCGTCGCGCTGACCGGCGCGTCGCTCGACGCGGGCGTCGCCGGCGGCGCGCCTCTCGTGCGCGCGGTCGTCGTCATCACGAATCCGCTGGACGCGCCGCTCGAGCGCCTCGGCTTCACGGCGACGTACGCGGCGTGGCACGCGCTCTACGGCGCGTGGGCGGAGGAAGAAAAAGCCGAAGACGACGACGCGAAGGACGCCGCCGCGAGTCTCACGAACCTCGCGGACGTCAAGGCACTCACGAACACCGCGGGAGGGACCGGCCCGGGGGTGAACCTCGCGGACGTGCGCGCGACGGCGATGGACGAAATCGCGCGGCGCGATCGGATCGCCGCGCGCCTGGACCTCGCGAACGGGCTCCTCGTCCTCGACGCGGCGCTTCGACGGGGGGAGGAGCTTCTGGACGCGATGGACGCGCCGACGACGCACGCGCTGCGAGACGCGCTGCGTAACGTGACGTACGCGCACGCGGGGAAGAGACCGGACGACACCACGCGCGGGATCTCGTTGACGGTGTACGACGCGTCGGGGAAGGCGTCGGCGCCCGCGTCGTTCCTCGTCGATATCGTTCCGGTGAATAACCCGGCGATTTTGGATTTGAACGGCGCGCACAGACCGGGGGTGGACTACGCGGCGGTGATGGGGGAGAACGAGCGGTTCTTGGGCGTCGCGCTCGCAGACGCTGACGCGCACGTCGAAGACGACGACGGGCGATTCATCCGAGGCGCGTTCGTTCTACCATCCATCTCGCGCCGGTCCCCGTACGACCGCGTTCGCGCGGTGAACGCCGTTCCTTCAGGATTTATTTTCTTTGCCCGGGATGGATTTCTCTTCGCCCATCACCCCGCGCTGCTTTCAATCGCAACACGCCGCGACGCCTTTGATGAACTCCGCCTGACGCCTTTCGACGCCACCCCGACGTTCGTCGCTCCGCGCGGCCAAACGCCCTCGCGTCAACAGGCGGCCGCGTCTACTACGACCCGGACGTCCCCGGCGCCGCGTTTCCGGACGGCGCGGGCGAACGCGTCACGCTGACGCTCGAGGGGAGCTCTGTCACGGGGGCGTGGGACGCGAGCTCGAATTCGTTTACGCTCGAGGGCGCGGACACGCTCGAGGCGTACAGAGGGATATTCGCCAGCGCGCGATACGTCAACGAGGGCCGCGTGAACGTCATCACGAATCAGGCGCGTTCTATTATGTTGCACTGGTTCCCATACGACCGCGTTGGCGTGGTGAACGCCGATCCTTAAGGAGTTTCTTCGCCCGGCGTGTGTATCTCTGCGCCCACGCCACGGTTTCAACCCCGACACACCTCGACGCCTTTCAACTCCACCCCTGACGCCTTAAAACTCCGCCCCGACGTTCTCAGTCGCCGCAAACCCGGGAGTTGCTCTTCACCGGCGGCGTTCGACGGTTCGTGTTCGAGATCACCGACGACGCGGGCGCGGTCTCCACCGCGATCGCCACGGTGAACGTCAGCGAAGTGACTCGAGTGGGCGACCCGGCGCGGGACGAGAACCAGAGGACGCCGGCGGAGTGCTCCGGCAACGGCGCGAGAGACGTGAACGACATCTTGGGCACGGGCGACCCCGAGGCGTGCGTGTGCGACCTCGGGTTCGAGGGCGACGACTGCGAGCTGCACCCGTGCAACGACCACGGATACCTCACGTTTTACGTCGCCAGCACCGGACACAAAGAGTGCGAGTGCGACCTGGAGTTCTCCGGGCCGACGTGTAACGTCGCGTGCAACGGACGCGGGGTGTACGATTCCTCGACGCACGCGTGCGAGTGCGACAAGGGCGTCGCCGGGCGTCTCTGCGACGTCGTCTGCGACACGTGCGACGCGTCCGCGCGCGGCGAGTGCGTCTTAACGGACGCCTCCGAGGCGAGCTGGAACGACGCGACGTCTTCGTACGACGTCGTGGAGACCCAGTGTTTGTGCGAAGACTTTTGGATGGGCGACGGGTGCTTGATTCCGTGCCCGTGCGCGCGCGGCGGGTTCGCGCGAGGGACGTGCGCCGTCGACGCAAACCTCTTAGCGGCGGGCTTAACCGCGGATGAATTCCTCGGCGTTTGTCTTTGCGAACCCGGGTGGGTCGGCGAGGACTGCACGATCGCGTGTCCGGCGTGCGACGCGGGGAACGGCGACTGCGTCCCGCCCGCGGGCGCCGAAGCCGGGCACGGCGCCGCGTTCAACGCCATCGCGAACGACCCGCAGCTGTCGCCGGCGCAGAGAGAGGCGCGAATCGCCGCGGCGAACGTCTCGGGCGTCTGCGCGTGTCGAATGTCGCAATCCAACGTCCTGGGCGGGTTAGGCTTCAACGGCGACGACTGCTCCGTCGCGTGCGCGCCGTGCGACTACGGTACGTGTCAGGCGGACGGGGCGTGCCTCTGCTTCCCTGGGTTCGTCGGCGCGACGTGCGACGTCGAGTGTAGCGGCAACGGCGTCCTCGTGTATCCGTCGTTTAACGCGACGTACACGGCGGCTGATTTCGACGCGTTGCCGGGCGTCCCGGGAAACGACAACTACCTTAACAGCGGGCTGCTCGACGTGCTCGAGCTGTACGGCATGAGCGAGCGCTTCGAGGGCGACAACGAGACGTCGACGCGCGCGTACTGCGCGTGCGGGTACACGAGGGATGTCAACACCGGCGAACCGGTGCCGAGGGATTCAGTCTTCGCGCGCGTCGCGAACGAACTCGACGGCTTCGGCTACGCCGGGGTGTTTTGCGAGATCCCGTGCGCGCCGTGCGACGAGACCAACGGGCAGTGCACGTTCGACGGCGTGAACGCGGTCTGCCGGTGCCGCGCGGACGTCGCGAACGACGCGACGAGCGCGAGCGCGGTGTTTCACCAACGCTTCGGCGAGGACACCACCGGGTTTGGATTCGCCGGGCCGTCGTGCGAGACGCCGTGTAAGCCGTGCCTCAACGGGACGTGCTCGAACGTCGAGGGGTCGTACGGCGAGTGCGTGTGCGACCACGGCTTCGCGGACGACGCGTGCGCGATCGAGTGCGGGTCCCCCGCGTTTAAGTACACGTCGCAGTACGAAGGGGACGGCGCGAAGGACCGGTACGTCGGGCGGAGGGGGAATTTTTCGCTCACGCGATTCGACGCGAACATCGGTTTCGGCGGCACCACCGCGGGATGCCACTGCGATTACATGTGGACCGGGCCGATGTGCGACCACCCGTGTCCGTTCCCGTACAACACGAGCAACGGCATCTGCGTGGTCAAGGACGAATCGGACGAGGATTACGGCGCGCCGTGGACGGCGGAAATCGTGTGCGAGGACGGATTCACCGGTTTACCAGATTTCAACTACCGGTTAACCTCGGACCAGCTCTCGCGCGGTCGAGATTGCGAGATGACGTGTCAAGACTGCGTCCACGGAACTTGTCAGGACGACGGCACGTGTCTGTGCGACTACGGGTACATATGGCAAGGCCCGCTCGAGGCGGAGAGCGACGTCGGATTCAGAGAAGCGGTTTTACCGTATCCGTGGACGGCGGAGTATTTAGGCGAAAACGCGTACGTGCCGCGGTTCCACACGTGCGCGGCGAAGCACCCGTGCAATCAAAACGGCGAGCTCGTGAACGCGACGTGCGGGTCGCTCGGTCAGGGGTTCGTCGACGACATCCAACCTTGGACGGTCGTGGACGAGAGAACCGGCGGCGGATTCGGATGTCCCGGAAACCTCGTCGACGGCGTCAACGGCACGCGGCTGTGTTTATCGCTCGTGAACGGCGTCGAGACGCACGTCACGCCGTTGTTCGCGATGGGGTACTTCATCTGGTCCGCGGGCGCGCAGGAGTACGTTCGGAACGAGTTCGTGAAGCGGACGTTCAGTAAACATGGGCAGATTCAAGGCGGGTACTGCGAATCGGACGACGACTTGAACGAAGGGCAGCCTCTGCACGGCGGCTATTGCGTGTGCGACGGGATCAGAAACGAGCGGTTTCAGCACCCGAGCGCCAAGTCGCAGGAGGGCGAGGGGTACGATTACTTCTTTCAAGGCTGGGCCGGGCCCGCATGCGAGATCCCGTGCGAACCGTGCTCGGAGAACGGCGTGTGCGACGCGACCACGGGGCGGTGTTCGTGCTTCGAAGGCTGGAACGGGTACCGATGCATGACCCCGTGCGAGCCGTGCGAGCACGGCACGTGTCAGTACGACGGCACGTGCCTGTGCGACGGCTCGCGTCGGCTGAGGGAGTCGACGTACGCGTTGCGCCTCACGCGCGACCCGTTTTATCTCGAGAAGGGCGAGCACGTTTACGAAGTCCACGGCGGGCGACGCAGCCGATACGTTCACCCCGTGTACATGAACACGTACGACTTGGAGGACTACATTTGGGAGCTCGAGTACGAGTGCCCGAACAGAGAGGAGTGCAACACGCGGACGATGGACACGCATCTGCCGACGCGTCCCAACGAGACGTATTTTCGGTACACGACGCCGAACGTTTTGGAGGTGATCAAAGTCAACGACGAGATGGACCGCATGCAGGCGTACCGCGACTCGCTGGTGACGGACGTCGAGAACGTCCCCGATAGCATGACCGAGGACGAGGTGTGCGACTTCACCGACGCCACGAACGTCGTCACGACGGGCGCTTGCATCGAGAAGATGAAAGCCAAGCTGTTCGGAAGGACGACGCAAGGGTGCGGCGCGGAGTGGGACTCCGTCAGGCCGTGGGACTGCGACGACGTCGTGAAGTCGCACTTCATCCGCGAGCGGAACTTGGAGCTGGGGAGCGTGGAGGTCCAACGGATGCGAATGTTGCAGTCCACGGAAGCGGAGAACGTGTGGTTCGCGAACAACGTGAACGAGCGCCAGCGGCTCATAAACACGATGAGCCGCGGTCGGTTCGACAGGGACGCGGGGGCGTTTCAGCACATCCGAGATCCGGACTATTACATGATTTGGATCGTGCATCAGCTCATACACGGCGTGACGTCCGGGGATGGCTACGCCGGGTGGTCCTGCGACGTCAAGTGCGAAGCGTGCGACGCGACGCACGGAACGTGTCAGTACGACGGCACGTGCGAGTGCGTGGAGGGATGGTACGGCGCCGCGTGCGATAAAATGTGCGACTGCTTCCGTCACGTCGCCGTGAAGAACGCGCTGGAGTTACAGAACCAAATCGAGGACGTCCTCCTCGAGTCAGTGGACTCGCAGAGCGGGATACCCATTCAGCCGCACGGCACGTGTCAACGCGACGGCTCGTGCGCGTGCTACCCGGACCCGGACGGCACGCGGTGGACCGGCGTCGACTGCTTCACGAAGTGCAAGCCGTGCAACCAGGGGACGTGTCAGTTCAACGGCGACTGCGAGTGCGACCCGGGATGGACGGGCGAGGACTGCAGCGTCCCGCGGTTCGTGCAGTGCTTGCCGTGTAATTTCGACCACGGCACGTGTCTCGCCGACGGGACGTGCAAGTGCGACGTCATGTGGACCGGGTTCGATTGCTCCGTGCGGTGCTCGCCGTGCGTCCACGGCGACTGCAGGATGGACGGCAGCTGCCACTGCCGCCCCGGGTGGACGCTCCCGGACTGCTCCAAGAAGATATGGGACGGCGGCGAGATTCGCTCGGACTTTTCGTTATCCAGCGAGGGGTGGCGCGTGCACAACAACTCGTGCCCGGGGCTTCTGGACGCCGTGGTCGGCGGCGCCGCCGACGCGGGCGCGATCGCCGCCGCGGTGATCCGAGGCCGGTGCGACGGCGACGCCGACGGCGGCGGCGACGGCGGCCTCGAGTGGGACGGCGCGAGCGGGTACCTGTACCTCACGGATCGCCTGCCGAACGACCGGCCCGGAGAGGTGGCGTACTTCCGCGCGCCCGGGAAGTTCTTGGGCGATAAGCTGGCCGTCGCGTACAACGCGACCATCGCGTACGAGCTCTACCTCGCCGGCGGCGCGGACCCGTTCTCGATGTCCAACGCCGCGCACGCCAAACCCGCGTTCCCGCACCCGGTCGGAAGCGACGCGGAGCGAGCTCCGGACGTGGTGTTGATCGGGGGGCGGCCGCGGTACCGGTTGGACCCGCCGCCGTGGGACGTGTGGGATAAGCACGCCGCGTTCGAGTGGTCGCGGGAGAATTTCCCGGAGCTCGCGCTGAACTTGCGGTGGAGTAAATCGAGAATCGTGGACACCGTGGAGGCGTATCTGGACACCCCGCAGGTCGTCCTCGGCATCCGCGCGCCGCGCGTCAAGCACTACCCCCCGGAGTCCTGCTACGCGGAGCACTGCTCGATCAACTTCAACTTTGACTTGCACGAAAACGCGGGCTGGTTCAACATGCCGTTCGTCCCCGCCGGCCTCGGCTGGTCCACGGATATCGACGCCGTCAACGGCGACGGCGTGAACCCGTACGTGTACACCGTCGAAGGGACGAAATACGTCGGAAAACGCGAAGGAAGCGCGGAAGGGTACAATCCGTTCGACGGCTTAGGGTTAGGCCCCGAGGACGTCAAGACGGAAGCGATGGACGCGTGGCGGGCGAACCCGAAAGACAGCCGCGCTTTTCGCGCCGACGCCGGAGAGACGAGCTTCGTCTTCGAATCCGGCGACGGCGCCGGCGTCGCGCCGTTCCCGAAATCGCCGTACATGTCGCGAATATACGCCCAGATCCCCCCGGGGACGGAGCCGTCCATGCGCGTCGTGTTGGACATCATCGCGCGCGAGACCGCGAACGGGAACCCGCCGCCGAAGGGCTCCGCGGGTGCGTTCTTTTCACACTGGTCCCCGTACGACCCCGTTCGCGTGGTGAACGCCGATCCTTAAGGACTTTTCTTCCCGGCGGCGCATCTCTCCGCCCAGGGTCCCTCGCTTTCAATCCCAACGCGCCTCGACGCCTTTCAACTCCATCTGAAGCCTTTCAACTCCATCTGACGCCTTTCAACTCCACCCCGACTTCCCAAGGCGCGTACGCCCCCGGAACGTTCCCCGGCGGCGGCGGCCTCGCGGGGACGTCGACGGCGGGGTCGACGCGCCCGAACGCCAACGACGGGTACGCGCGAAGCGTGGACGCGCTGCGGCGGCGTTGGGACGTCCTTCCGGAGGTGTACGCGGCGATCAACGCGAACCGCGCGGACAGGGTCGGGACGAGCGCGACGTTCACGGAAATCGCGTGGGTTTTGGCGTCGCTCACGGAGGTGCGTTCTACGTCGCACTGGTCCCCGTACGACCGCGTCGGCGCGGTGAACGCCGATCCTTAAGGACTTTTCTTCCCGGCGGCGCATCTCTCCGCCCACTACCCCTCGCTGCTTTCAATCCCAACGCGCCTCGACGCCTTTCAACTCCGCTTCTGACGCCTTTGAACTCCACCCCGATATCTTCGCTTCGTATGGACCCTCGACCCGGAGATTCTCATCAAGGCGGATTACTACGGCGCCGCGGACCCCGCGCGGTATACGGACGGCGAGCTCGACCCGTGGATCGGCGACCCGATGGGCCCGGGCGAGACCGTGCGCTTAGACCACGTCATGATCTCGAAGAGGGACCCGGAGATGACCGCGGACCGATGGAACAACGAGGAGTTCAAGGCGTTCATGAAGTACGTGGATCAGTACGCGACGACGTATTACGTGAAATTTCTCGCGGATTACTACGCCGCGTACGCGGAAGAGGTCAGACTGTCCATATGCAGCGGCAACGGCGTGTACGCGTCCGGGAGCCAGGAGGATCCATCGCTAGGGTGCGACTGCGACGACGGGTGGCGCGGCGACGACTGCGAGCTTCTGTGTCCCGCGTGCGCGAACGGCGCGTGCGTCGTCGTCAACGTCACGACGACGACGACGGATGACGCCGCGGGATCTACGGCGATCGAGACGACTACCCTCGCGACGACGTGCGACTGCGAGCTCGGCTGGGCCGGCACGCTGTGCGACGTCCAGTGCCCGCCGTGCGAGTACGAACACTCCGCGTGCGTCACGGACGCGGCGGGGAACCCCGCGTGCGCGTGTGACGCGGGCCGCGGCGGCGCGTACTGTCAGCACGAGTGTCCGCCGTGCGATTACGGAACGTTCTATTTCACACTGGACCCCGTACGACCCCGTTCGCGTGGTGCACGCCGTTCCTTAAGGGCTTTCTCTCCCGGCGTTCGTTTCTCTCCGCACAGGGTCCCTCGCTGCTTTCAATCCCGACACACCTCGACGCCTTTAAACTCCGCTTCTGACGCCTATGAACTCCACCCCGACATCGCTTCGTATGGACCCTCGACCCTCAGACTTTTCGACGTGCGACTCGACGACGTACTTTGGCGACTTCCCCGGCGACGCCGCGAAGTGCGCGTGCGACGACGCGCGCGTCCGCGCCGGCGTCCTGTGCGAGCTCCCGTGCCCGCCCGCGCCAAACTACTGCGGCGCGGGGCGGTGCTCGCACGTTCTGGACGGGCGGCGATTCGACGACACGACGGCGTTGGAACGGTCCAACGATTTTCCGTTTTGCGCGTGCGACGTCGGGTGGGTCGGCGCGGTGTGCGAGCTTCCGTGCCCCGGGACCGCGGACCACCCGGTGTCGCCGGGGCCGTACGCGTGCCTCGGGAGAGGGACGTGCTCGCAGGGCGCGGTGGGGGCGCGGTGCCAGTGCGTGAGCGGGTACATGGGAGACAGGTGTCAGGTGCGCGAGCGAGAGGGGGTCCCCCAGTCTATCCGCCCGCGCGCGTTTTGTTTTTCACGTTTGTTTTTCACCCGCCCGCCCCTCGGTTTCGACGGTACGTTTGACGATCGCGTCGATCCCTCCCCCTCACGACTGACCGACGCGTACTGTACTTACCTTTTCTCGTGCCTGCCTCCTGTGGCGTCGCCCTCGTCAGACGCTCATCGGCGTGTGCGGCGACGGCGTCCTCAACGACGGCGAAGAGTGCGACGACGGCAACGGGAACCCCGACGACGGGTGCGACAACGCGTGCCGCATCGGGCAAAACTACGTGTGCGCACTCGCGCTCAGGGAGGATATCTTGGCGATAGACGGCGTGGATCCGACGTATTACTCCGTGTGCACGTGTCCCGGGGTGTTCTCGAACATATTAGGGTGTCTGATGGCGTGACCGACGACGGAGGAGCGAGCGGTACAGTATGTTAGAATTAGTTTATTCGGTCATCGTGATGATGCGAACGCCCGCGCCCGATCTGATATTGATATCATCACAACGACTCGCGCGACGATGGCGGCGCGCGTCGTCGCCTGCCGCGCTCGCGCGGCGACCCCGTCCGCCCCGGCGTCCGCGCGCGCGCGTCCGTCCTCCTCCGTCCCCGCCGCGACGTCCGCGCCGGCGAACGTTCGCAGAAGAGACGCTCTGCGCGTCGCGTTGTTGGGGGCGCTGATGGGGGCTGCGGACGCGCGCGCGGCGGATCTCGCGTCGTACCTCCTCGACAAATCCGATCGCTCCGTGGATCTCGTCGACGCGATGCGTCTCGACGACCTTCCCGCGGGGTGGGAGACGCTCGAGAGCGGCGTCGCGTTCATCGTGGACAAGGCCAGCGAAGGCAACGCAGAGCGCGGCATCCTCGACACGGTGGACCACTACATTCCCAATCCGTTCGTTGAAGGCGCGTTCTATTGGTCCCCATACGACCCCGTTCGCGTGGTGAACGCCGATCCTTAAGGACTTTTGCCGGCGCATCTCTCCGTCCACCCCTCGGTTTC
>Ga0181559_10004087_pt1 | contig 14195 bp, 7 predicted proteins | sample 011ome_21_FD_133752 | JGI IMG/M metagenome (GOLD analysis project Ga0181559, IMG submission 133752) | Coastal salt marsh microbial communities from the Groves Creek Marsh, Skidaway Island, Georgia - 011508AT metaG (megahit assembly) | ecosystem: Environmental > Aquatic > Marine > Intertidal zone...
GCCGGCGTTCAGCTTTAAGCCCGCTGAGGCGGCATCGACGCCGGCGTTCAGCTTTAAGCCCGCTGAGGCGGCATCGACGCCACCCCCAGCTTCGACGTCGGCGTTCAGCTTTAAGCCGCCAGAACCAGCGAAGACGCCACTTGCGTCGTCAACGCCAGCGTTCAGCTTCAAGTCGCCAGAACCTTTGGCTTTTCCGACCGCGTCTCCTGCGTCCGCGCCGGCGTTCAGCTTTAAGTCGCCCGAGCCAGCCAAACCACCGGTGTCTCCGACGCCAGTGGTGTCTCAGCCGACGTCTTCTCCCAAGCCTATCGAAACGGTAAAACCAATCGAGAGCGTGAGTTTACAGTCTGTCGCTCCGACGCCACCGCGAAAGACACCACCGCCGAAACCGGCGACGCAGTCCGCGGCTGCACCGCAATCGCCAGTCGAGAAAGGCATGGAACTTCTCAAGCGGTTGAGCGTCGGGGAAATCGACGTAGACACGGCACAGCTCGAGCTTAAAGGATTGATTTTGGATAACACACCGACAAAGAGCACAAAAAAAGACTGGAGCGTATCTATGGCTAAGTTTACGCCGATCGATACCACGCGTTCACCTGGCGTAAACTTGCAAAGCTCTCCGCTTCCTTCCTGGGGCAAGAAATTAGAAGACATTAGGCGATCGAAGGAGCAAGCGAGCTCGGAGGCGGACGGCCTTAAGGCGATAGAAGACGATATGGCTTCTGTGATCGCCGAAGTAGGTGCCATGCTTGAGGATGTCACGAGCGTGACAAAATCTTTAAGCGGCGAAATCAGTGAAAGTTTGATGCCAGGAAAAGCAGACATTGCCAAGATTGAACAGTCGTCGGCGTCTGCGAAGACGACCATCGAATCGTTGTTGGATGGGAGCAATCAGTTGCGCAGCCGACTCAATGAGTTGTGGGCCGCAAACGCTTCGGACGAAACATTGCGAAGCGAGCTAGAGAGCTTGATTTCGGCGGCGTGTGAAGAAATCGATGAGAACTCAAACGTCGACGATACGCGGGAACTCAGTCCTGCATTGAAGGATGTCCAGGACAACATGCACAAAGACATGCGTACGGTGCTAGAGATGGCGGCGGATCTCGAGGCCTCAGTTGAAAGACTAGAAGCCGCCAAGAGAGAAGCCAATCGCCCTAAGCCGAAAACAATTATTCGTAGTGGATTGATAGCATTAAAGGTAGACACCTCCGCGAGTTTCACCGCGCAGATGAACGGCATTATGAAAGCCATCAACACGCAAGCCGCGGTGATTGAGGCGCAAGCTGAAAAGTTGGATACACTTCTGGCGCGCGTTCAAGAAGAGGACGCGCCGCGCGTATCGAAGATTAAGAGCACATTACCAAAGGAAAACACGCCGCCGAAACCGGCGAAACCGCTGAACGTAACCGCGAAGAAAGCTGTTGAGCCCGAGCGCTCAGCGGAACCCTTGATGCTCAAAACTCCCGTGAGTAAGATAGTGGTTGCGGATGAGGGTTTGGGGGACGACTTGGAAACCGTCATCATGTCGAGAATCGCGTCGACAAGAATCACGACGGTGAAGAAAACGACTCCACCTAAACCGAAGCAAATTTCGCCGATCAAACCTGCTGCGATTGAAAAGAAACCAGCACCCCTAGCGGCGTCGCAACCGGAGTTAGCAAAACCGCCGGCACCGGCGATGAGCTTTGGCGCCGATTTCTTGGCCAAATCTCAACAAGATTACGCCGCAGCTCAAAAGGCGTTGGATGAAGATTTGAAGAAAGCAACGACACCGACGGAGTCGAAACCGGCATTCAGTTTCGCCGCAACGCCCGCAACGAAGTCAGCCGAGACCGAGTCAAAGCCGGCGTTCACGTTCGCTCCGCCGGCGGCGAAACCGTCACCGTCTACCGAGTCTAAATCTGCATTCACGTTTGCTCCTCCATCAGCAAGCTCGAGCGCAACGGAATCGAAGTCGGCGAGTGCGGCAGCGCCGACGATGAGTTTCAGCGCTGACTTTCTCGCCAAGGCGAACAGTGGGTATCAGAAAGCCCAAACTGCGCTTGAAGAAGAGCTCAAGGGTGAAAAAGTGGAGGAGAAGAAGTCAGAGGCAAAGTTTAGTTTCGGTATCCCTGCGAGCGCACCCACGTCGACTTCGACGTCTGCAGCGATACCGGTAAGCGGTGGATTTGGTTCGAGTGCTCCCGCGTCGAAGCCCACTGGTGGATTTTCTTTCGGTACACCGGCGAAGGCCACGGCAGATTCAAAGTCTGAACTCGCGAGCGCGCCTGCGTTTAGCTTTGGTGCGAAGCCAGCCGAAATAAAACCGGCCGGCGACGTTAAATCAAAGGAAGTACCAGAAGAAGAATCAAAGAAGGAAGAATCAAAGGAGGCAACTACGCCCGTTGCGGCGCCACCCATGAGTTTCAGTGCGGACTTTTTGGCCATGGCAAACAAAGGGTATGCTGCGGCGCAAGCGGCGCTAGAGGACGACCTTGCAAAGGCGACACCCCCGCCTGGTACGCCGCCAGCGAGCGCGGCGAGTGCGTCGCCAGAGAAGCCGCTTAGCTTTACTGCCGCGACGCCGTCGCCAGCACCCAAATTCGGAACTTCCGCAGCGTCGAGCTCGGCGAGCTTAGCCACGGAAGTCGCGCCTTCGAAACCTACATTTGGGTCGTCCGCGAGTTCAGCCGCGACTACAACGACTGGTATATCATCTGGCTTTGGGAGTTTCGGTTTCGGCAGTTCTACGAATTCTGCTTCAAGTGGCGGAGCAGGCGCGTTTGGGTCTACCAGTCCAGCCGCAGCCGCGGCGTCCGCACCAGTGTTCGGTGCTTCGACCTCTACAAGCTCGCAAAGTGCGCCCGCATTCGGTGCTTCCAGTGCATTCGGTGCTGCAACCACGTCGAGCTTCGGTGCAGCGCCGGCGACGAGCGCGCCGGCGTTTGGAGCAGCGCCGGCGACGTCGGGCGGTTTTGGTAAATCTTCTGGTTTCGGTGCTGCGGCAACGACGAGTGCACCCGCATTTGGGGCACCTTCGGCATTTGGTGCCGCGACAACGACAAGTTCACCTGCATTCGGAGCACCTTCAGCGTTCGGTGCCGCGACAACGACGAGCACGCCTGCGTTTGGCGCACCCTCTGCGTTCGGTGCCGCGACAACGACTAGCGCCCCGGCTTTCGGTGCGCCTTCTGCCTTTGGTGCTGCGGCGGCGGCTTCCACGCCAACAGCATTCGGAGCTGCAGCCACAGGAGCGAGTGGCTTTGCGGCGGTGGCGAGCAGCCCATCTCCCTTCGGCGCCGCGGCAACCGCGAGTGGGGGATTCGGCGCCGCCGCGACGCAAGCGACGACTGGCTTCGGTGCGGCGGCGGCGCAAAACTCCAACGGATTCGGTGGTTTCGGTCAATCTACGGGAGGTTTCGGTGCGGCGGCGACGCAAGCGACGACTGGTTTCGGTGCGGCGGCGACGCAAGCGACGACTGGTTTCGGTGCGGCGGCGACGCAAGCGACGACTGGTTTCGGTGCGGCGGCGGCACAAAGCTCGAGTGGCTTTAGCGGCGGGTTCGGCCAGCCCACGGCGTCGAGTGGCTTTGGCCAGCCCGCGGCGTCGAGTGGCTTTGGCCAGCCCGCGGCGTCGAGTGGCTTTGGCCAGCCAGCGTCTCCCGGCTTCGGCGCGGCCGCTCAAACTTCCGCCTTCGGCGGCGGATTTGGTCAACCTGCATCGCCCGGCGGTTTCGGCCAGCCATCATCTCCGAGCGGGTTCGGACAACCGCAACAACAATCCGGTTTCGGCGCTCAAAATCCAGCGTTCACTCAAATGCGACGTTAAAAAGTTCTCACCGTAGAAGGAAAAAAAGTGACATCACATCGACGACACAAATCACGACCGCGTCTCGCGACACTCGCCCGCGCGCACTCGCGTCGAATCGAAAGCGCGAAACGCCTCGCATGCGCCCGTCTGCGCTCGCACGCCAAACCCTCCACGCGCCCGCGCGTCGCGTCTGTCGGCCGCGCGACGGTCCCGCGTCGTCACCGCGCATGACGTCACGCATCGCGCGCGCCGTCGCGCCCGCGGACATCGATCTCCCCAACCCGGCGGCGATATACGACGTGTGCGACGAAGAATCCATGCTCTACGGCCCCGCGAACACGTTCGCCATCAAACCGGATGATCTCATCGTGCGATGCAAGACGGTGCTCAAGAATGGCTTCGCGAACATCGCGGGTGATTTGGCGGAAGATTTTCAATTCATCGGCCCCGTGGTCGGACCGCTTCCGGCGAAGGCGTTCGTGAAAGCGGTCGGGGGATTCGATCTCACGCAAGGATTCCCGGACATGAAGAGTAATTATTACCATTTCCGAGTCGACCCGTACGAGACGAATCGGGTTTGGTTCACGAACCGAACGACGGGGACGCACACGGGAAAGCTCGCGGGACGATTCGAAGCGACGGGGACGCGGGTGGAGTGCCCGCCGCAGGCGCTGTCGATGACGTTTAATGCGGAAGGGAAGGTGACGAAGATCACGGTTGGAGTGGTGATGGACCGCACGCTCGGTAATACGGGCGGGCTCGGTGGCGTATTTGGGTTGTTCAACGCCATCGGCTCGCCTTTGCCGTTCCCGGAGGCGCGACCTTGGAAGATGAGCAAGCGTTACCGATTGTTCCAATGGATCGGGAGGCTCGCGAGTCGCGGGAACGACGATTAGACACAAAATTGAATTATTTAAAATACAACAACGCCGCAAAGAATTGATTTACTTTCACTGTGCCTTCTCGGCACGACACGCGTCAACTTCGCGCATAAGATTTTGATTTTCTCGCATGACGCGATGAAATTCGACTCGGCGCGAGTCCGCCTCCGCCTTGACTTGACGGCGTAGCGCCGCTATGGTCTTCTCTAAATGATCTCGCTGGCGCTTCGCTTCCATCTCGCAGGCTTCGTCTCTCCATGCTTCGAAGGCTTCATCGGTATTGATGTACTTGTGGTACATCGCCTTCACGCTTTCTTTGAGGAGTTTCGCGTCTTGAATGTTGTTCGCGCACTCGTGCAAATCGCGCTGGAACCTCTTTACGACGGCGGCCGAGTCAGCGCTTTGTTTGCGCGTCCGCAGAACGTCGCGCTGAAGAGCTTCACGTTGCGACTTGACATCACGAACTTGCCTGACGAGCGCGGAATTTGAGTTGTAATACCTCAACAGTTCCTCATTCATGGCTTCAAAGTCCGATTCGCGAGCACGCACGCGCTCCTCCAAAGGACGCTGCTGCTCGCGCAAATCATCGGCTACTTTCGCGAGTTCGGCTACTTGTTTCTCGGCACGAGCAAATTTCGCGTTTGCACGCACGAGGTTTTTATTCTTCGTCTCGATGGCTCGTTCGTGACTGTCGATGGTGTCATGTAAACTTCCCGCCTCTGCTTCGAGCGCCGCAATCGTCTCCGCCATCGTCGCCTTTTCCGCGCGCAAGGTTTCGATTTCTTGCAATCGTGCGTCTTCATTCTGCTTCACAACGGCATACTTGGTCTTTGTGACGCCGTTTTCTCCACGCAGAACCAAGCAACTATCGTGTTCACGCCTTACACGCGCCTCGTAGGTCGCCTTCAACTCTTCAATTTCGGCGTCGACTTCGGTGTCCATAACGCTTCTCGCGCGCTCGAAATCCTCGAGCATCAATTCGCGATCCTTCTGGAGACCGTCGATGTCTGACTTTAAGGTTGCTATCCTCGCGTTAAACACTCCTTTCATGCTTTCTATCTCCTTTTCGTGTTCATCGACAAGCTTCGTTTCCAGCTGTTCCCACTCAGCCTTCGCGGCGTCGCTTTGCATCTTGAGATCGTCGAATCGCCGCACTTCCGTGAACATTTTGCTCGTGTAATCATCTTCCGCCTCCGTGAGTCTTTTCTCGTGATCGTCTATCGTACGCTCAAGTTCACGTTTCGTGTCTCGCACAATTGCATCACGCTCGCGCTCGAGCGCTGACACGCGTTGCTTCTCGTACTCAAGTAATCGTGTCGCCTCGTCCTCGGTCGACTTCACCTTTTCGTTCATCTCGGCTGTCTTTAACCGAAGTTGGTATTGCGACTGTAACGAAATTTCTTTCACCTGGTTTTGAAGCTCCACTATACGTTGATTGAGTTCATCTAAGTCACATCGCGCAATGAGAACTTCGTCCGACGACAAGACATCGTCTTTTGACGCCATTCGCGGCGCGATTTCGCCAGCGCTTCGTTCTGCCGCGTCAGGTTTCACATCGTACGTGAACAAGCACCCATCGTCGCCAGCGCTGTGCAGCGTGGTCTCATCATAACTCAACTTCAACGATGTGATGGGTTTGCCGTGTCCTGTGAATTCGACGTACTCACCCGTGAGTGGAATCTTGTACACGCGAACGCCGCCATTCGCCGTGGATGCGAACAATCGATGCAAAGAGGCGCTGTACGCAACGTGCGTCAACGCGACGCCACCAGACGAGAACTCGCGCACGACTTTGAATTCATCGTCGAGCTCTTTCAATTTTGCGTCGCTGGAGCACGCGATGATTCCGCCTGTTTGTCGAACGACGGTGATGGAGGTGTACGCGCTGCCTTTGTGAACATGTTCGCGTCGGCGCGCTTTTTCATCATCCTTGCTCGCGGCGCGCACGTCCCACTCGTAAATTGCGCCATCAGCGCCAGACGATATCAGTGTCGCGTCGTTATTATCCCACACAACCGATTTTACTTTTCCACAATGACCTCGCAGCACCGCGATGGATTCAAACGTGAAGACGTGGTACACGTAAATAGTGGCGCCGACGGCGGATGCCACGAGATGTCCTCCCTTGGAAAACTCAACAACGCGACACGCCTTGAGCGCAAACTCTCTCACGACGCGGAAATCGCCGTTGAGAATATGCATAAGGCGCAACTTGTCGCTAAAACCGACGCACGCGATCCAACCACTCGGATGAATAGACACGCAAAGCGGGTTGTCGAGAAATTCTTTCAACACCTCGCACTCGTTCGACGTCAAGTTCCATAAACGCATCGATTTATCCGTCGCACTGACGCTGACCATGATGCGGCGTCGACGACAAATGTCCAACGACGAGACACCGTTGAGGTGTGCGTCCGGCAGCACGCGTTTGAACCGCATTTCGTTCGCTTGCATAATATCCGCATTCGTCAACGACAGCGCGAGCACGTGCTTGTTGTCCAGAGTACAGATTACGTTGTCACTAGAAGGAGAGATGCTCATCGCGACGACCGAGCGCGCTACCTGAGGCTCGAGCAAAGCCGGTTCATAGCCTTTAACTTGATCTCCATCCATGATCGACGGCACTCCGCTGGTCGAGGTGTCGTACAAATCTTCATCTGCGCTCGCGCGCGCGGCGAGAGTCTTGACGCATTTGTACGCGCGTCCATTCTTGACCTGTTTTTTCGGTACTCGATCGACGATAACGACATCCCCTGAAGATCCTGCGGTTATAAAACCGTTTTTATACGACTCGACGCAGTTTACGCGCGTGCGTGCGTCGAGATCCGACGCTGGGAGCGCGTTGCTCGTTTCGCCGCCGCCTCGATGCACGTTCAACTCACAAACGATTTCGTCGCCCTCCAAGACGATAACCTGTCCAGTGCTCGTACCGATGGCGACGTGCTTGTCGTCGCCCTTCAACCATAGGTGCGTCGTTGCATCACGACCTTCGTCTTTCACCAAAGTGTTCAATGCCTTCACCATCAGAGGTTTCACTGTCGTTTCATTTGCTCTGTACATCCTAAACACACCCCCGGCGCACACGGCGCTGATGACCCCCGGTTCGTGCGGGGAAAACGACGCGTGCTTTATTTGTAAAGTGGGATCGGAGACACGTTGCGCAGAAGAATGTTCACCTGCGACCGTGCTAACAACACGCCGAGGCGAGGGAAGTTCCACCGCCGAGCCGTCGACGACGTTCCAACAAACGAGAGCGTGCGAAGTCGTGCTGTATCCCAGTATCGAGCGCCCGTCTTCCGAAAAAGTCAAACCATCTAAAGACACACGGTCGCCGACGCCACCGCTGGCGTTTACTCCCACGTGAGGCTTGGAGTCCATCGCACGCGTCAGCGTCCTTTTTTTCTTAAACGTCTGCGAATCGTACATCGCGATGGAACACTCGCCGCCGTCGTCGAGCACCGCGACCGCGATCGTTGACGACGATGCGTGCGCACACATAGCGCTCACCTCGCGCACATCCTTCGCGATCGGTAAGAATCGTTGCGTTCCGGTGGCAAAATCATACACCACCACCAACTTCCCCGCGACGTACGCCACCGACCCGTCGTCGATGAAGTGCGTTCGCCCTCGCGCACCGGCGTCGAGACCGAACGCCGCGCGCCGCCGCATCGCCATCCCACCTGTCCCCGCGCGTTTACTACCCGCTGGATTCGCTTCCATGACCCCACGCGCCGAGGTGTGCGCGACCCGCATCCCTTCGTCTAATTTTAGCCTCCGCGAGCGCGAGCGCTCGCGACGTCGTTAACAACGCCTCAACAAGCGCGCGCATCAACGCCCAGCATCGTCGCTCTCGCGATGCCTCGACACGTCGCGCGTGATTCTCGCGCACGCAACCGCCCACCGACCATCGCGACTCCGCGCGGCCGTCATACATCCCATCGCGCGCTAGTGGTCGTCGTGCGCCGAATCCATCATCTTCAGCTCGCCCCGCAACTGTTCCATCTTCAGCCCCATGCTCCGTCGCACGCGTCCTCTCGCGTCCTCGCTCGCCGCGCTCTCGAGTAATTTTTCATACGCCGCCATCGTCTTCTCCACGCACGCGCGCGCGTGCTCGGCGTCTTCGTTAAAGTACGTCGACCCGACGCTCTCCATGGCGGCTTCGATTTCCTCTCGCGCCTCGGCGAACGCGTCGTTCACCTCGTCCTCGAGCGCTTTCCCGGACGCGAACGTCCGCGTCGCGCGCGCGACGTCGACGCGTCGTCGCGCGGCGGCGACCGTCGCGCGCGCGAGACGGCGCAACATGATGAATGAGCGAGTGAGCACGCGGGCGCGTCACAGAGTGCCGCGTCGCCGCGTCGTCGCGTCGTCGTCGTCGTCGTCGTCGTCGTCGCGCGCGAGATGTCGATGGCGCGCGTCTTTCCGCGCGTCGCGTCGTCGCGCGCGCGGACGCCGCGCGACGGCGCGCGCGCGAGACGCGCTCGGCTGACGACGACGCGCGCGACGACCGAAAACGGCGGCGACGGCGACGCGGGCGCGAAGAAGGTCGGTCGGTTCGTGCGAAACGATGGCGCGACGCCGCGCGCGCCGCTGGGGAGCGGGCCGGGCGACGTCGGGCCCGCGGGCGTGGCGCCGCCGACGTCGACGATGAACGTCAAGGTGATTCCGCTGGAGGAGACGCGGTTCCAAGGCGTGGCGAACGCGGCGAAGGCGGAGACGGCGGCGGAGAGGAATTATAGAATCGCGCAGTTGGTGGTGGGCGATTGCGCGGCGCTGCTGGCGTTCGCGGCGATCGGTCGGGGAAATCACGGGGAAGGGATGTACGCGGCGGATGTCGCGGCGACGGCGGCGCCGTTCGCGCTCGGGTGGTTCGGAGCGATGAAAATCGGGGATAGTTTCGGGAAAGACGCGCGGGGGAGCGATGGAATGAAAGCAGCGGTGAGCGCGGGAAAGACGTGGGCGGTCGCGGGACCCGTGGGTTTGGCTTTGCGCGCGCTCGGGAAAGGCGCGGCGCCGCCCGCGCCGTTCGTCGTCGTCTCGCTGACGTTCGCGGGTGCGTTTTTAATCGGTTGGCGCTACTGGTTCGCGAACTCGAAGAGCGACTCGGGGCGCGGAAACAAACAAGGCAACCCGCTCGAGTTCATGAACTTGCTCTTCGGCCTCGTCAAGCGCTGGTGAATCCGGGATCGTTCGTCGTCGTCGACATTCGACTCGGCGCGCGAGGATAAAGTCGCCGCCGCGAGCGAGCGATCGCCGCCGGCGGCATCGCTTTTGTAAGCACTATTCGTTTTAATCATTTTCACACGCTTTCTACATCGGTTCGTTCGCCCGCGCGATCGTCGCACCGCGCGCTGGATGCGCCGCGCCGCGTTCGGCGTTCGCGTTGACCCGCGCTCGACGCCGGGCAGCCAGTGGCAGCGAAGCCATGCATTCACCGCAGAAGCGCTCGCTCGCGCGCGTGCGCCCGGTTTCGACGGCCGCACGACGCGCGCGCACTTGTGGCGTCGTCTTCGTCGCTCGTGTCGCGCCCGAGACGCCTCGCACACGCGAGCGTCGACGTCAACGCGTCCGCTTCGTGAGATCGCCGGTCGCGGTGACGAGCGAATTCGCCTCGCCGTGATCGCGCGCGCGCGAGATGGGGAGCCGTGGCAAGCGAATCGTCGAGATAGGTCCCGATGGAACGAGCGAAGGGAGCGAGGACGAGGCGTTCTGGGCGGAGCAGCCCGCGCACACGGCGAATCGAGCAGAGCGGAGGGCGGACGCCATGCGCGTGCTGGACGTGCAGTCGAACGATGACGCGAGCGCGGTGGCGCAAGCGTATCGAAAGTTAGCGCTGAGACATCATCCCGATAAACACCGAGGGGATCCGGACGCGGAACGGAAGTTTCGAGAGATCGTCAGAGCGTACGACACGCTGACGAGGGAGTACGCACTGTCGGGCGAAGCCGCAGCGACGGGATCGATGCAAGATAACTTTGCGAGCGCGGCAGACATGCGTGATTTTGCCGCGAGCTTTTTTGAGAGCTTTTTCTTCGGTGGAGGGTCGTTCGCGGGTGGTCGAGGCGGGGGCGGCGGTCGACGAGGGGAGTATGACGACGCGAGCAGTCGCGACTACGACGACGACAGCGAGGGCGACTCTCTTCCTAGCTTGGATGACTACGACGACGACGACTACACCGACGACGAAGAGTATACGGATTTACACAACTTCTTCGGGAGCGATCCACCGCCAGGGTGGGCTTCGCGAGGGGCACCCGGCAAGTGGTTTGGACGTCCGGGGAGTAGTCAAGGGAGCGGGGGACGACCGTCCATGACGGATGATCAACTCTTTGAGCACTTGGAACAAATGCGTAAAGAAGCTGCGCGATACGCTGCGGAGCTGGCGAAGCAAGAGAACGAGGCTCGACGAGCGAATGAACCTCTGGAGAAGCTTCAACGCCCGACGCTGGTTTCGCGCACGGATGACTCCATTACGCTCAACTTGTACCGCACAAAATCTACCACGCAAACCTTACCGCAAGACAGGTGCTGGGAGCTTAGCTTAAAGAAAGAAAAGGAGCACAATTACACGGTGTTCACATCCGTCAAAGGCAAGACTGTAATTACGGTGGACGATTTATTACCGGGAACAAAGTACTGCTTCAAGGCTAGGGTAGGACGCGTAGACGAGTCCACCGGCGAGGTCACAGAATGGGGCCCGCATAGCGTAGAAAGTATGTACGTGACGTCTGGTCGAGCGCCGGTAGGAAATAGTGGGAAACAATCCGTCAGAGCAGAACACGAAGAAGTGGTGACTGAAGCCGGTATGGGGAAAAAGGCAAAAAAGCGCGCCGCGAAAGAGCAGGCCGAAAAGGAAGAGCGTGAGCGTCTTGCTGCTGCGGAGAAGGAAGGCAACACCACTGCAGCAGCAGTCGCAGATGAAGCTGCGGCTCGTCAGGCTGCGCTGCGTAAAGCTGCGGAGGAGGCCGCTGAGCGGGAGATGGCAGAGATGGAGGCTATTCGCAAGCGTGTCGAAGCATCGAAGAAACCGGACGTCAAAGCGGCAGCTTCTGCGGGTGAAGGTATCTCCAAGAAAGCAGCGCAGCGGAAAAAGAAGAAGGAACGCGCAAAGGCGGAGGAGTTAGCGAAAGAAGTCGAATCTAGTATGGGGTCAATGCCGACGGAGACGGATGAAGAGCTTGCCAGACGTTTGCAAGCCGAGGAGGATCGTTCTTCGATGTTAGGAAACAAGCACATGAGTGCACCTAAACCACCAGTACCGTCGGGACCCCCGCCGTCTTGGGCGGCAGCTCCTGCGATGCGAATGCCAGTGAAGAAACCTGAGCCAGTAGCGGTGCGTGGGCCACCCTCGGGCGTGCCTCTTCCGCCGCAGTCGGCGCCTCCGCTAGGTCAGAGTAGAATCCCCACACCACGAGCTGGTGAAGAAGGACACGCCCCTCCCCCTCTTCCACCAGGTCCTCGACCTCCGGCGTCGTATGGTGCGGCTGCTCCTGCGCCGCCTCCTCGGCATCGAGGTTCTCCGCCGCAAACCGGCGCTTGGGGCGTCGCGCAAAGCTCTGGAATTAGCTCCGCGAGCACCTGGGGCGAGACGAGGCCTGCAGTAGCGCCAGTGGTTGCGCCATCGCCGCAGCACGCTACGCCACCGCACCAGGCGCCGAGTCAACCCGCTTCTTGGAGTCCGGCGAACAGCAACTGGCAACCTATGGGCGCCGGCATGGGCGCTTTGCCCGTCGGCGATGTATTCGCAACGGACACGCAGCAAATGCCTCCACCATCCGCTGGTCTCTTCGTTGGCGGCTTGGAACAAAATTGGAATCCATCTGTGGCGCCCGCCGCGCACTGGGGCGGTCAATCATCGTGGAACGGAGGCAGCGGCGCTCCACCGCCGGCTCAAGGCGCGAGCGGCGCCGACTGGGGCCTGGGAGGTTTAGGCGTTAATGCCGATCTAAATGCTGGCACTCCGAGCTGGAGTGCGTTCGCCGGTACATCCCCCACCGCCGGGCCTGGTGTGTGGTCTACCCCGAACGATCTCTCCGTCGACGTCGGTCGCATGAACCTCGACGCCAGGCAGCAACAAGCCGCTCAGCGCAGTCCCGGCACCCCCGACGGCGACCCCAATCTCATCGATTCCAGTTTATTGAGTTTTCTAGGCTAGCGATAGCGCTTCGCTTTCAATCGACTCTCTCTTTCTCGTCACCTCGCATCATTCGGACATCGCTCGCGTTCGACGCGCTCAAATCCGCGCAACCACCAACTCTGCAACTGTCGCAATAATCTGAGTATTCCAAACGCGCGCGCACTTCGACGCGCGCGCGTCGCCGGTTCCGCGCGCGCGCGAACGCGCCCACGCGAACGTTCGCGCGCGCACGACCGTCCGCGATCGCGAACGGCGTCGCCGCGCGGCGATGACGCTGCGCTTTCGTCGTCCGCGCGTCGGCAAAGTTTGGGAACACGGCGCCGCGGTGGACGTCGTCGTCGAGCGCGCGGATGATTTCGATCGCGATCGCGCGCGCGAGTGTGAGATCTCGCTCGTCGGTCAAGGGGCGTGGATGCGAAGCTCGAAACACGCGACGCTTGGGAAGATTTCATTCCGCGAAGGCGAAGGCGAAGGCGAACGCGAGCTCGACGAAGGGAAACTGACGTGGCGCGTGCCGGAAGACGTGCCGAGCGGAGAGTACGAACTGAAGGCGAGCGTGCCGAACTCACGACCGGCGATCGAGACGACGACGCGGATCGTGATCTCTGAAAGGATGAAGGCGCGACGGACGAGCGCGGGGACGTGCGAGGCGACGTGGGACGCGCGCGCGATTCCCGGAGATTACACGGCGGAAGATGGATGGAAACTGGCGATTGATATCACGCCCGTGATTGAAGAAGGAGAGGATGTCAACGCAGTGGTGTCTCACGCGTTTATACTCGCCGCAGAGAGTGGATTGAAGACGCACACGAAGGATGGGACGCGCATCTTGTGCGACATCTCAGAGGCTGAGCGAGAGAGTCGGCGCAAAACGTTGCGATTGCTTCCCAACCGCGCTTGTGATATCGCGCTTTGCGCTTTTGGGGACGAGTCAGATGCCATGGCGGATTACGTCACGTTGAGAGTTAGGGTGGACATGTCGCAGACGATGATGGAAGTGTGCGCGAGTGGGCATCCGTCGCAGACGATTTCGTCGCGGAGCGTGCATTCTGCAGACGGCTACTACTCCAGAAGTCCACCGATTAAATCGATAGAAAAGAAACCGGACGGCGAAGAGCTAAAAGATGTTACGAACATTGACGATAGGGAAGCGGTGCTGAAGGATGACTTGAGCTTGGGTCGCTGGGCCGCAGAGGAGAGCACCGACGGGTGGCGACAGGAGCCTGGTTTGAATGTTCTCGTCGTGCGCGCAGACGACTTCCAGCCAATCTATGAGTGTACATGGGACACCAGCGGTGGTGCGCGTCGCGCGAAAGAAATTGAGACGCAGTTACAGTCATTCATGAAGTCATTCTTTGACGGCGGCGCCGTCGACGTGGCTCGAAAAAGC
>Ga0181559_10004095_pt1 | contig 14185 bp, 8 predicted proteins | sample 011ome_21_FD_133752 | JGI IMG/M metagenome (GOLD analysis project Ga0181559, IMG submission 133752) | Coastal salt marsh microbial communities from the Groves Creek Marsh, Skidaway Island, Georgia - 011508AT metaG (megahit assembly) | ecosystem: Environmental > Aquatic > Marine > Intertidal zone...
AGATCAAATCCAGGAGATATTTTTATCACGTGCGTAGCGCGCGCGGTTCCTCACTTATCTTCGGCGCGGCAGCGACAAAAACGCACGCGGCGACGATGAACACCATCTGCGCGCGCGCGGCGTGCGCGACCGTGAGCTGGAGCGTCCAGTCCGGATCGAACCCGCCCGCTCGGGTGGGATCTCGTCGGGCGTTCGCGAAGCTCTCGACGAAGTTGAAAAAGAAGAGCCTCGATCGCGGGTTGGGGTGCGTCACGAGGGCGTCGGACGGGGGCAGCCCGGAGAGCACGACGATGGACTACCAGGGCGCGCTCAAGTTCCTAGGCCTGAGCGAGAACGCGTCGTCCGAGGACATGGTCAAGGCGAAGAACCAGATGACGACTCGGTACGGGGACCAGGACGAGAAGTTGAAAATGGTGCGTCACCCCTCGCGCCCGCGCGCCGGCTGCAGGGTTTTTTCTCGCTCCGATCCCTGAGCGGCGCTGACGCTGACGAGTTCGATCCCTTCCATCCCCACAGGTCGAGGCCGCGTACGACGTCGTCCTCATGAGGAGCCTCATGAAGCGCTCGCAGGGTGAGGTCTCGGACAAGACCGTGAAGTACGCGGACGTGCTCAGCCCGGGGGCGGCGGTGAAACAGAAGCTCCCCCCGGGGTTGAGGGACATGATGAACAAGCTCCCTCCCCGCCCCGCGGTCGAGGCGCCGGACCCGGAGACGTTGACCCAGAGCGGCATCGCGCTGGGCGTGCTCGCCGCGCTCGTCCTCGCGCAGGGTTGCTCGCAGCCGCCCGGGGTGGACGACGCGCCCGGGGTGCAGCTCTCGCTCGCCATGATCGGCTCCGTCTGGTTGCTTCGGAAGAAGAATCTCACGCTGACGCGCGCGATCGCGCTGTCCGTGCTCGGCCTCGCCGCCGGGTCCGCGGTCGGGGGTGTCGTGGAGGGGTGGCTCAGGGTCGACCTCGTTCCCCTCGGCGCGCTGTCGTCGCCGTCCGCGGTCGTGAGCGAGTTCGGGTTGGTCGGCATCTTCGCCGCGTCCGCGTTTTTGTTTTGAGACTGACGGCGGAGCGCGCGCGAGCGAGGCGTCGCGGGGCGAGGAGGATTCGAGAGCGCGCGCCACTAGCATACGAAGGAGTATTTAGCGTTGAACCGTTCACACACGTTTTGATTGTAAGAATGATTTTTTTCACGAAAACGAACCCGCCTCCCCGGTTGCTTTGTTTTAACTAACATTTTCACAATCGGATATCCATCCAGTCAGGTTTTCGCACAAAGACTCGTGTCCACGTCACGCCATCTCATCGAGCGCGCCGTCGCGACGGACGCGTCGTCGTCTCGCGATGGGTGACGTTTTCCACACGAGCGACCTCTGCGAGGCGCTGGAACCGGAAGTGGAGGAAGGCAACCACGAGTACAAGCGGCACCTCGTCTCCCCCAGCGCCGCGCGTTTCCAAGAGCTCGTCACCCAGCTGCAATATCGCCTGCACGAGGGCGCGAACGAGGCGCTCTACGAGCTCGGGGTCGAAGACGACGGGGAAATAGTAGGACTAGACGAAGACGATCTCGAGGAGTCGTGCAAGACGCTCGCGCGAATGGCAGACGCGCTCGACGCGGACACGACGCTCGTCGCGGAACGGCTCGTGAAGGACGGGAAACGAGCGCGGACGATGCTGTGCAGGAAGAGGTTGGACAACACCTCGCACAAAGAGGTTCGCATAACGACCGTCGGGAACGTGGATAGCGGGAAGTCGACGATATTAGGCGTCCTGACCAAAGGAGGACTGGACAACGGCCGCGGCCTCGCGCGAAGCTCCGTGTTCAAGTTCAAGCACGAGGTCGAGAGCGGGAGGTCCTCCGCGGTGAGCCAACAAGTCCTCGGGTTCGCAACGGACGGTTCGATAACGAATTACGCGTCCGCGGACGTGCGAGAGACGCACAGCCTTCGATGGTCGGAGATCGTGACGAAGTCGAGCAAGGTGATTCACTTCAGCGACCTGTGCGGGCACGAGAAATATTTGAAGACGACGATGCACGGGATGACCGCGTCGCTTCCCGACTTTGCGATGCTCGTCGTCGACAGCAACCGCGGTGGCGTCGTCGGGATGACAAAGGAACACCTCTCCATCATGCTCGGATTGAAAGTCCCGTTCTTCGTCGTCCTCACGAAGGTCGACTTCGCGTCCAAGGAGAACCGCGACGCGACGTTCGAAGCGGTGATGCAAATGCTGAAGCGCCCGGGGGTGCACAAGATGCCGATCGTGATTAAGAACGAGCAAGACGTCCTGAGCTGCTGCAAGACGATCGCGGAGGGAACGATCACGCCGGTGTTCCACACGTCGTGCGTCACTGGCGAGGGCATGGACCTCATCAGGTTGTTCTTGAACCACGTCCCGACACGACGCGTCTTCGACGTCAGCGAGGAAAGTCACGGGATGGTGCACCTGGACGATTCGTTCACGGTGCAAGGCATCGGCACTGTCGTCAGCGGCATCGTCTTGAGCGGTCGCATCGCGAACCAACAGCAGATGTTGCTCGGTCCCGACGGCAACGGCGCGTTCGTGTCGGTCACGGTGAAGGGCATTCAGAACAAGCGCGTGCCCGTCGATAACGTCCATGGAGGTCAGACCGCGTCGTTCGCGATCAAGGCGAAGAAGGGTCACGTCACAAAGCAGGACATCAGGAAAGGTATGGTGCTCGTGGATCCGAATCGGAATCCGCGAGCGACGTGGCGTTTCACCGCGGAGGTTTTGATATTGGTCCACCCGACGACGTTGAAGGTCGGGTACTCGCCCGTGCTTCACTGCGTCACGGTGCGACAGGCGGCGAGCATATGTGAAATCGCGGGTGGGGATAAGGAGGTTCTCCGTACGGGCGACCGCGCGTTGGTCACGTTCGAGTGGTGCCACCGACCGGAATTTCTTGAATGCGGGGCGCGAATAATCTTCCGCGAAGGTCGAACAAAAGGAATCGGGGTCATTCGCGAAATCATGTCGGAGGTGCCGAGAACGGAATTTCTCAACTACAAGAATCGCCAGACGGCGCTGAAGCACCTAAACATAGCACAAAATCTAGCTTCGGCGGCTTCGGCGTGAGAGAGAACAGCCGTCTGGTTGAAAAAAAAAACTATTTTTTGTTCTGCTCGTTTTCTCGGTTCGTTGGAGGGTTTCAGGAAAAGGCGGAAATATCTTACGAATACAATAATCAGAAAACTTCATGGAAGATACAACGTTGTAGAAATGCAGCTGAACGAGCTTCTGATCGAGACTTTGAAAGCGAAACAAGTCAAGTCTGACGCGGTTTCAGCGCTCGAGCGCGAGCGGAAAGAGATGAAAATTGAAACCGAGAGGCTCGAAAACATCGTCGAAAGCGCGGAAGCTGAGGTGTTGAAAAACGAGCTCGCTTTGAACTCGTCGAGAGAAAACGCGGAGGTGTTGGAAAACGAGCTCGCTTTGAGAACGAGAAACTATGAAAAATTATCGAGACGGCACGACGAGTTTAGAAAGCGTCTAATAAATCAGCGGAAAATGAAACGTGAAAGCAAGTGCGTGAGCTCACGGGAGAGCTTCGGCAGAACGAAGAAAAATACGAATAAAGCTGCGAAAATCGAGAAAGGAAGAGCAGAACCTCGCGGCGAAGAACAAGGAACTTGAAAATGCGAAGCTGAAGCTTCAAGAAATGCTTCGAGGGCACGAGAAAAAAATAGCGGCGCTAGAGGAAGAGAAGAAGAAATCAAACAGCGAGAGAACGACGCAGAAAAAGCCGTAAACGAAATGACTGAAAGGGTAGGTTTCAGGCGCGTTCATTCACTTTGTCAGCGCGGGTGACTCAATTGTTCTTTTTTCATAAATGCAGGAAGCCCAAAAAACGACATACATCAAATAGTTAAAGAATGATAACGAACATCTCGCGAAAGAAAACGAGGCGCTCTAACAAAGTGTAAGAAAGGCAGGAGAAGTCGTGGATTCTTCAACCCTGTCGAATGTGGACTCCTACAATAGTTTGATAGCGAAACAAGCCGGCGATGCATTAAAGCAAGAAGAAGAAGTACTGAAACAATTGCAGTGCCAGGTATGAATACGCGTTTTCACAGTGGTAAATTCAATATTTTATGCTGTATTATTTGTTTGATTTAGGTGTGCTGTAACAACGAAATCACGCATGTTCTTGTCGCGTGCGGTCATCTTTATTGCGAAAGGTGCCTCTTTAGTCTCGGGAACACAAAGGTACGAACGTCCGCAGCAGGTTCCATAAGTAAGCCACAATTTTCATACTGTACTCAGAAGTTCTGGCTTAAGGCGAGAAAATAAAAGGTGAAAAGGCAGCGAGACAAAGCGCTGAAGAGAAAAGGGCATGTGAGTGTTTCTGGGTCAACGGGGAGCACGTGTCAGAAGATATATCAGAAGATATATCTAAATGGCTAGAAACTATGTTCTCTTGTAATAACTGATCTAATCGCTTCTTTTCTTCTTCTTCTTCAATTTAAAGTCGATAAGGGGTCCACCTTCGAGGATCGATTGTCTGAAAAGATGAAGACGGAGCTGAGCGTGATGCAATCGATACGAAACTTTGTTGCTAACGTTTTGAAGCACGACGCAAGCGTTCCTCTGCGAGTTTCCGTCGACGTTCGCGTGCCCAATGTCTCTAAGTAACGTGTTTTTGACGTTTTCGTAGTTTTCAGATGTTATGTTATCGTTTCCTTCGTTTTTCCGTAAAGCGGCGAGGATTTCACCGTCGCTCAAGATATGGAGAATTCGAGCATACGGTTCGATGTCGCTTGATGTGCCGCACCATATGTCGCGGGTGTCATTTAAATCATCGTGCTCTCGCGCACGATCTGCGTCTCGCGGCTTTAAAATCCACGAGGTCGTGCTGTTGTCGTTCGTATCGATCTCACGCACGCGCTTCGTGTGTTTTTCCAAAGACGCTTCAACCGCGGCGTCCAGCATCGATGTGAAATCTTGTTCTGCGAACGTCGCGTCGATATCATCATTCGTCGCGGGGATATCTATCGTTTTTGCGGAAGTTGCGCTCAGACAAGCTTTGTAAAATAATTTCTGCGCGTCGCGTGTCAGCTCCTTTTCGATGATTCCTGCGAAAATAAATCAAAGGTGAGCGTAGATCTGAGAACAGTCGGGATTGACGCGAATCGCGGGATTCCCAGTCAATAATTTACCTTCAAACCCAAACGGTAATCGCATGGATCCTTGCTTGAAACCAAATTGAAAGGCACCTGCAATGAAGCAACGCAGACGGGGTCAAAACCGCGTTAAAATTCATTAAAAAAACGCGACGCGCGTCAGGTATCAGGAAAAATAGAGAAAGTCGGCACAAAAACCTGTCTGCTCTCTCACCTTGTTTCGCCGCCTGGAAGAGCGTCCGCTGATCGGGCAAGACATACGTTCCTCGACCCTGCGTTCGCGGCAATGATGGCGCGAGTCAGCACAAGGCACGCCATTTAGACAGACGAGCGATGGACGCTGGCTGGACTGGTTCGAGAAGGACGCGCGGGTTCGGAGGACGAGAAACGCGCGCGGGACGACGCCATTCTTTCGCGCACCGGATACGCCGTGCTCGCGTCTGGAACCACCCAAGACTCGCCCACATCGTCCTCCGCGAGGACGAATCGTAGCATGAGATTTTTAGGCCCGACCCTTTGCATGACGTGACAGTGACGCAGCGCCTGCATCACCCCTCGCATGTCCTCAGGGTCCTCGACGAAGCGCCATCGTTCGTCGACGCGGCGGATGAGCGCTTCCACCTTCTCGCCCACCGTCGTCCCTTCTTCACGTTCACCGGCACCGGATGAAGAGGCGAGACAACGCGTGCGCGTGGACGTTGATCCTGTGGCGTGACACGAAGCGCGCCAGTTCCCGCACGAGCTGATGAGCGCTCTCAAGCCCCGCAGGCGCGTGCAACTGCCGCTCATCGGAATCGGCGCTTTTTCCAAGAGAGAAATGAAAATGGAGAAATCTCGCGGGGCGCTCTCCTCGGAAGGCCTGACGCAGCGGGTCAATCACAGCTACCGATCGGCGTCGCCATCGACCGCACTCGTCTCGTCGGCCCCGTCGGTCTGCGTGTAAACCTGCTCGGTATCGCCCGCTCGCGCGGACGCTTATTAGTGGCGACGAACGTGGCGTGGCGAGCAGTGCTCGTTTGATTTTTTCAGTCTTTTTTTGCGCTTTTTTGTTCGAGCCCTCGAACGCGCCGAAGCGAGTTTCGAGCCGAAGGATCTCGAGGGCTGACTCGGCTCGTCGCTTGGGCCAAGAGGTCGGCGCGCGCCCGCGTGTGTCCTCAGAGCGCCGTTTCCCCACACGTCGTCGTTCCAACGAGCTTACGGTACCCGGACACGCCTCCACCGGCGCTCAGGGACGAGCACCGACGACACGACGACGGCGCCCTCGGGCGAATGACGAGCGCGAAAAAGCAGTTTATTCTCATTGCTTTGACTTTTGCGGGCGGGGCGCTCGGGTTTTACGCGCAGGATAGGTTCGAGCTGCACTACAAAGAGGAACGGTTCAAGCGGTTCGAGAAGAGTTACGAGGCGCAGATGGCGGGGCGGGGTAAGTGAGTGATCGAAAGACGATGGTTTTCACGCTGAATCTCGGGACACTCGCGCTGTTCGTCACGACGTTGGTGGGGACTTCGGCGCGAAACTTTTTTTCGACGCCGGCGCGGGGACAAGACTCGTCCTTCAGCCTCGAAGAGGGACGAATGATGGTGACGTACGCCGCGGCATCGTATTGCTCCCCCGACGTCTTGCGAAACTGGACGTGCGAGCGGTGCTCCGACAGCGTCGCGGGGTTCGTCCCGAAGACGGTCGTGACCGACGAAGACTGGGATCTTCAAGCCGTCGTCGGATACTCGCCGCAGCTGTCCTCCGCGCTCGTGATATTCAGAGGCACGAAAGGGAGCTCGTGGGAGAACTGGATACACAACCTCATGACGACGAAGTCGCAGGTGAGGCACCCTGGAATGCCGAAAGACGCGACCGTGCACGACGGGTTCTGGAGGTCGTGGACGCGTTCGAATCTTCAAAACAGGACGAGCGTAGCGCTCGACGCGTTGTTCGAGGAGAGAGGCGTTCTTCCCGTGGTCGTCGTCGGGCACAGCCTCGGCGGCGCGCTCGCGACCTTGTGTGCCGCGGATCTGCTCACCGAGCGCAACCTCACCGCCGTGAGGCTATACACTTTCGGGTGTCCGCGCGTGGGGAACTACGCGTTTGCGTCCGCGATGAGGAACACGACGCTCGACAACACGCGAGTGACGCACGACCGAGACATCGTGCCGACGGTGCCGTTCACACACTTTGGGTTTCACCACCTCGCGCGCGAGGTGTGGCAGCGGACGATCACGACCGGGTCGAAGAAGCACCCGCCGCGATTGAACTTCACGATGGAGATCACGTGCGACGGCTCCGGGGAGGACAGACGTTGTCAGGATAGTCTTTGCCGGTACGTTGGGGCGTGCACGAGCATCGAGGACCACTTAGAGTACCTCGGCGTCCCCCTCGGTGGAGGGAAAGGACACGAGTGTTGACGCTGACGTTATCGTGTTCACAATCGTTCATAGCTAGTTAGTACGTTCATAGAGTACGTTTACGCTCCGCATTCGTTTTAAATCTTCAAGTGGTCGAGCATCGCGTTCAGGGAGGCCGCCTGGTCGTCGTCGACTTCGTCCGCCATGTCCGCGTCGTTCTCCTCCATCGACATCAACGCCGCGGAGATGCCCGCGCCCTCTAAGACGGACTTCACCTCCTCGACGCCCTCGTCCGAGATGTAGTTCGCGTCCAAGTTCAGCGCCGTGAACCCAACCTTCGCAGCGGCCAGCCGAGCGGCGGCAACTGCACCCGCGTGCACGAGTTCGTTCGTGCTCACGTCCAGCTCGACGATGGGGGCGCCGGACATCTTCAGCGCAACGCAGATCTGCGTGACGCCGAAGTCCCCGAGCTCGTTCTCCGCGATCTTCAGAACCTTGAGGTTCTTCATCGCCGAGATCGCCTTCGCGACCGATGGAACGCCCTCCGGGGTGATGTCGCACGACGACAGGTTCAGGTACTCGAGCTCCGGGCACCCCGCGGCTAACGCGGACGCCACCGCGGCGGACGCGTCCGGGCCGAGGGAGGTCATCTCAAAGTTGAGGTGCTTCATCTTCGGCTGCTTGAACAACATCGTCGCGAGCGCGATCCCACCCTCCTCGTTCACGTTGTTATCCGTCAGGTCGAGCTTCGTCAAGGACGTCCCGGATGCGAGGCCTTTCGCGAGCGTCACCGCGCCATCGCTTGTGAACCTCGACCCCGCCATCTTGAAGTCCTCCATGTGCGGCGCTTTCTCTAAGAGCTTCCCGATGTGCACAGTTCCTTCATCGCCGGTCATGTTCTTGTGGAGGTGGAACTTCTTGAGCGACTGCGGCGACGCCAAGAGTTCCAAGATCGCGGCCGCGGCTTGCTCGGAAATACCGTTGTTCATGAACGATATGCTCTCTATCCCCGTCTGCTGCTGCAACATCGCGGAGCACGCGCGGACGCCCTTCTCGCCGAACGCGTTGTCGCTGACGTCCACGGACGTGATTTTCGCTCCCAGCGTCGCTTCCGTGATGATCTGCATCGCTTTCAACGCTTCGTCTTCGGGGCGGCCGGCGATGATGTCGCTCAAATCAACCTCTTTCAGCGTGGCTGCGATGTTCGCGAAAGCCCTCGTGACGACCTTCGCGGCGTCGATCCCGAAGCTCTTCGTGCTCAGCTTCACCTTCGTGAACTTCGCGCCCTTCGCGAGGAGAGGCGCGAGCACTTGCTCCGCGCGTTGTTGCGTGTAGAACTCGCGGTCCTTGCTGGACAGATCGAAGCAATCCGTATCCGCGCCCACGGCGTCGGACGGGCCGGCGGTGTCCATCGAAGTGGACTCCTCGCCGCATCGGATGACCTCCGCTTTCAAGAGCTCCGCCGCCTTCTTGACGTACAGTCGGATGAGCTCGATCACCGGGCGCTCGCCGCCGGTGCCCGCGGACCACGACTCCTTCGTCGTGCTGCTCGCGACTTCAGCGACGCCGAAAGCCCTCGCTTCGATCTCCTCCGCCTTTTGCTTCGTGTTCGTGAACGTTGTGCCGTAGTTGTGGAACCCGATGGCGGCGAGGTGGTCGGCCATGCGGCCGACGAGATCGTCCCTCGTATCCTGCGGGATGTTAAACACCATCGCGGACGTTTGCGTGCTCCGGGGAATGAGATCAGGGGGACGCTCGGGGCCGCCGCAAAACGCGATCGAAAAAAGTTTTTGGATGTGCGGGTAGCGGGAAAACACTGTGCAAGCAGACACGCAAAACCAGCCGCGGGCAAGCTGCTGAGATACAAGCTACGCCGGAGCTACCGGCGGATTCTTACTAATGCTCTTCATCAACTCCAACCCCGGAACACTCCCCGATTCGTCCTCTTTCGTGAACAAGAACCTTCCAAGCGCGACGGTCACCTTCTCTATCGCGTCCCAAACGAACGCCGCGCCCCAAGTCCCTCGCGCGACGGCGATTTGCATCGTCTCCAAGAACCACTTCACGACGGCGGGGAACTTCCCTCCGATGACGACGCGGTTGAACTGCATCACGGCGTACCACTTGTACAAGCTCACGACCGCGATCACGGGCACTCGAGACCACCCGGTCACGACGTTCGGGTACGCCTGGAGGCTCCTCCCCCGCCGAAGGTTCTTCACGTTCGCCGCCGCGGCGATCGCGTTGAGATCGGCGGTGAACGCGGTTCGCTCCTCCCCTACGTGCGTGTCCGCGCAGTCACCCGCGGCGAAGACGTTCGTCATCCCGGTTATGCGCATCGCCGAGTCCACGTGCACGTCCCCCTTGATCCCCATCGCGGACCCGATGGATTTCTTCGCCGGCGCAGCCGCGGGGGCGCCGCCGACGCACGGGTACACGACGTCCGCTTCGATCGTCTTCCCGCCGGCGGTTTTCACGACGTACGCGCCGCCGCCGGGGGCGAGGACGGAGTCGTCGACGGGCGCGCCGCCCCAGTCGCTGACTCGGTCCTTCAGGATGACGCGCACGCCGTTAGATTTCAGCCACTTCAGCGCGAGCTTCCCAGCCTGCTCCGGCATGCGCTCGAGCAGGCGGTCCGCGGGCGTCACGAGCGTGACTTTTTTCGCGGCGCGGTACTTCCCCACGATCTCCGCCGCGAGCTCGACGCCGACGGTGCCGCCGCCGACGACGAGGACGCTAGAAGCGGCCTCGAGGGTTGCATTCCCGCGCGCGAGCTCCTCGCGCCTCTTCTCCACGCTGGACGCTTCGAGTTGCGACGTTTTCACGGGAGACGCGTAGGACGAGCCCGTGGCTAAGATCACGAAGTCCGCGGGCAACTTCGATCCGTCGCTCAGCTCCACGCCGGTGACTTCGCCGCCGTCGTCCACCTCCTCGATCTCGAACCCGGTCGCGCACGCGGTCAGCGTCCCCGGCGGCTGCGCGAGGACCATGTGTCTAGACGTCCCCGGCTCGACGAGGCAACGAAGGATCCCGGGGGTGTACTCCCACACCCCTTTCGCGTCCACGAGCGTGACGTCGAAGTCGCGCTGAAGCAGACGCGCGGCTTTCCTTCCCGCGAACTGCCCGCCGATGACGACAACCTTGGGCGCCTTCGCGCTCGCCCGGGCGGGCATGGCGAGACAAACCGGGTGCGCGTGAGCGCGGCAACCGAGCACGACGAAGGAGGCGCTCATAGCAGTGACGTTCGGCTCGACAAAGTTTCGCGAGTTGACGTCCACGGAAAAGTGCGTCTTCGCCGCTCACAACGTCGCCGCACCCCGCTGCCGCGTCATGCACGCAAGAGCGGCACTTCGCTGGCACGCGCCCACGGGCGCGTGCGTATCGAGCTCCAATCGCCGCGCGGTGACGGCTACTGGGACGTCCGGGCGCGTCAGGGCTGCTCCGTGCCGTCGCGTCGCGACGCGCGCCGCCGGGGAATCGTCGACCGAGAGGCAAGTCTTCGACGAAGCCGAGCTCGCGCAGTCCGGGGCTATCGTCAGCGCGCACGGGCTTCGCGGGGAGGTTCGCGTGATGCCGTTCACGGATTTCGTAGAGGAGCGGTTCTTCTCCCCGTGCACACAGTGGCTCGAGGACGAAGCGCAAGGAAGAAGCGCGTCGGGGGAATACAACAAACCAGCGGGGACGCTGTCGAAGATTAACATCTCCGGCGGCAGAGAGGTCACGACGAAAGGTCGGAACGAGTGCATCGTGAAAATTAGAGGCGTGAACGACCGAAACGCCGCGGAGGCGCTCCTGGGAAGGCGGATGTACGTCCTCGCGTCCGAGAGACCGAGCTTGAGAGAGGCGGACGTCGGCGACGGCGACGACGACTTTTACGCGCAAGAGCTCCAAGGGCTGAGGGTCGTCCTGAAAGAAGGCGGCGACGAGGTCGGGAAGGTCATCGACGTCTTCAGAGGCGCGGGGACGCACGACCTTCTGAAGGTTGAGGTCCCGCCACTGCCGGGGTCGGACGCGGACGACGAAAACGCGGCCGGGGATGGGGAGAAGAGGAAGACCAAACCTCCCGGAGAGTTTGTCTACGTGCCGTTCGTGAAGGACATCGTCCCGACGGTGGACGTGCCGAACGGGTTCTTAGAGATCACGCCGCCGCCGGGGTTGTTAGACCTGAGGCAGCGCGCGAGTAAGCCGAAGAAGCAGCGAGTCGTCGCGCCGCCGCCGAAGAAGAAGTCAACTTAGTCTGGACTTAGTCCTGTCATCTATTCAACACGTCTATGAAGTCTATTCGACACGCGTCTCAGGTTCACCACCGACGAAACAACATCTCCGTTTCGTTCGCGATGCCGATCTCACGCAGCACGCGCATAGGTCTCTCGTAGTACCGCAACGACAGCGACGAGAGGACGACGGACACCGAACTGAACGCCATCGCCGCTCCCGCGACCCAGGGCGGAGCCTGCATCCGCGTTTTAGGGTACAACAGTCCCGCGGCGAGAGGGATAGCGAGGAAGTTGTAGACGCACGCCCAGACGTAATTAAGCCGAATTTGGCGAAACGTCTTCCTCGACAGGTCCACGGCGGTGACGACGTCCTCGAGGTCACTTCGCATGAGGACGAAATCCGCAGCCTCGATAGCGATGTCCGTTCCCGCGCCGATCGCGATCCCGACGTCCGCAGCCGCCAACGCGGGTGCGTCGTTGATCCCATCGCCCACCATCGCGACGACGGGGGCTGCGCGACGCGCGACCTCGACCGTCCCTTTCAATGTCTTCCTCATCGGCGGCGCCTTCAGCTCCTCGATCTTCCCCGCCTTCCCCGCGGGGGAAACCTCCGCATGCACGGAGACGATTCCGCACTCCGCGGCGATCGCTCTCGCGGTCTGCCAGTTATCCCCGGTCACGAGATGAGACTGCACGCCCATGCGCGACAGCGCGGCGACTACCCCGGCGGCTTCAGGGCGAATCGGATCCGTGATCGCGAACGACCCCATGACCTCTCCTTTCATCGCGACGAGGACGCACGTGCACGCGTCTCTTTGAACTTGGCCGACGTACGCGGCGACGTCGCTCACGATGGCGACCCCCGCGGACTCGAGGAGCTTCTTGCTCCCGATGAGCACTTCTGCGCCGTTGAACCGGCACCGCAAGCCCTCGCCAGGTACGATCTCTACTTCTTCAGCAGCCGGCAAATTCATCCCGTTTCCGTTTTGCGCGCCCTCTTCATAGCCTTCGAAGCCTAGCTTGTGCTTCGCGAATTTCAAAACCGCCTTCGCAATAGGGTGCTCGCTCTGTGACTCCGCCGCGGCGACGATTTTGAGGTATTCCTCGTCGCCTATGTTCCCGAAAATCCTAAACCCGACGACGGACGGGTTCCCGACAGTCAACGTTCCAGTCTTGTCGAACACTAAGATTGTGACTTGCCCCGCGCGCTCTAAACCGTCCGCGCCTTTCATGAGGATCCCGTTCGTCGCCCCCACGCCCGTGCCGACCATCACCGCGGTCGGCGTCGCTAAACCGAGCGCGCACGGACACGCGGTGACGAGAACCGCGATGCCGAACATCATCGTGAACAGCGTCCTCGTCTCATCCTCCGGGATCCATTGCTCGGGACAGAACGTGTACCACGCGATCCAGGTGATGAACGCGAGGAAGACGACGACCGGGACGAACACGTTCGAGACTTTGTCCGCGAACGCTTGGATCGGCGCTTTCTTCACCTGCGCGTTCTCCACGAGCTTGACGATTTGCGACAGCGACGCGTCCGCGCCGACGCGAACGGCGCGCATGATAAACGCGCTCCCTGTGTTGAGTGTCCCTCCCAGCACCTCGTCGTTCACGTTTTTGCGTATCGGCAACGATTCGCCCGTGATCATGCTCTCGTCGACGTGGACGTTTTTTCCGTCCACGAGTACGCCATCCGCGGCGATTCTCGACCCTGGTAACGCCTTCAAAAGATCGCCTCGATGAATCAGCGAGGATGAGATCGTCGTCTCTTCGTATTCTTTGTGCGTCGGGTCGCTCCCTGGGACTTCCTTCAGCAATACCGCGGTGTTCGGCGTCAGATTGCACAGCTTCGATATCGCCTCGGACGTCTTTCCTTTCGCGGAGGACTCCAAATACTTCCCGAGGAGGATGAATGTTACCAGCATCGTGCTCGTGTCGAAGAAATCCCTCCCGAAGACGTGCCCGGTGCTGACGCAGTGAAATATGACGTACACGCTCGCGAAGTACGCGACGTTCGTCGCGAGGGACACGAGGACGTCCATGTTCGCCGCACCGTTCTTCAGCGACTTGTACGCGCCGCGGTGAAACCTATTCGCGACGTGGAACTGCACCGGCGTCGCGAGCGCCCACTTCACGAACGTCGCCAATGACACCTCTCGCACGAATCCGGCGTACAGCCACGCGAACATCTCCACCCGGGGAAGAACCATGTTCAGCAAGAACACCGGGATCGTAAACACGAGGCTCGCGGAGCACAGAGACCTGTACGCCTCCGCCTCGACCGCGGACGCGCTCTTGGACGACCTCGCCTCGTCCCCCGATGCGATCTTCGCGTCGAACCCGGCGTCTTCCACGGCGTTCACGAACGCCCTGGGACCGGTTTTGTTCGGGTCGAACCGCACCTCCGCGGAGCCTTCCGGGAGCAGCGCGACGGAGACGCTCTCGACGCCGTCGATGTTGCTCAACACGCCGTCGACCGCGCCTGTGCACGCGGAA
>Ga0181559_10004097_pt1 | contig 14182 bp, 9 predicted proteins | sample 011ome_21_FD_133752 | JGI IMG/M metagenome (GOLD analysis project Ga0181559, IMG submission 133752) | Coastal salt marsh microbial communities from the Groves Creek Marsh, Skidaway Island, Georgia - 011508AT metaG (megahit assembly) | ecosystem: Environmental > Aquatic > Marine > Intertidal zone...
CCGAAGCCGTGGTTTGAGCAGTTCCCGCTCTCATCGATTCGACGTCCAACCGAACCGGCTGGTGGGGACGACTGGGATGATATTCCTGAGTTCGCTCGACAACTTGCCCGCACCCATGCACACAAACCGCTTCACAACGGGCTAAGCGATCACGAGTACATCGTCGCTAACGACGCGTGGGATGCCACGATCCGTGCCTATCATGCATCGATCGCGTTCGTTGATCACCAAATCGGTCGGTTGATCAGCAGTCTGAAGAAAAATCCGCGCGGGCGCGAAACCTATGTCATGCTGGTCAGCGATCACGGCTGGCATCTGGGCGAAAAGAAACACTGGTGCAAAGGAGCCATCTGGGAACAGACAACCCATATTCCCTTCATCGTTCGCGGTCCGGGGATCCAAGCTGGAACGACATGCACGCAGCCAGTGAGCCTCATTGACGTTTATCCGTCACTGCTTGATTTCGCCGGGCTAGACGTTCCCGAATGGCTGGACGGCACTTCCATCAAGCCTCAACTGACCGATCCATCTACACCACGCGGCCCCGCGATTTCGTCGTACGGTGACGGTAACACCTCCATACGCACCGAAAATTGGCGATACATTCGCTACGAAGACGGTAGCGAGGAACTTTATGATCACCGAATTGATCCCAACGAATGGACCAATCTGGTGGATAAACCCGAGCACACAGAGACGGTAAAGAGGCTGGCCGAAATGATTCCGAATCAACAGCATCCAGGACTCAAAGTGCAAACGTGGTTCGACAAGTTTCAGAAGTGAACGTTATCTCGCCAAAGTTCTTGTCCTGCGTTGCGATCGAAAATTCCGTTCAGACGGACACAACATTCGAAAAATTCGCTCGCGGTAAGGAAGGCGAGAGTGTACCTAGCATGGGCCGAGAAATCGAAAACGTACAAAACACCATGTAATTTAGCGATAGAAGTGTCGTGCGAGAAAAACTCTAACTCTACGAACTGACGTGTAGCACTAAGTTCGCAGGATGAGACGAGTACATCCGGAGGGAATCACCCCCCCCACCTTTGGTTCCAAAGAAAATTAAGGTCCGCAGCGAGTTCATGAAAACTTTTATCAGGCTACACTAAGGTCCGCGGTGTCACGATTGTTTGAGATTCAATCTCGAATAAACTGCAAAACACCTGATTTCCACCTCGTCTTGGCATGACGCCTCGATGATGATCTCCAGTCACCCAGAGCGATTTACAATCGAATTTTGTTCCGATGGAGATAGACGTCATCAGTTTCGACGATCAGGCCAAGAATTTGATGGTCGAAAATTTTGACGTTCAGTCGCCCAGTCATGCCAAGCCTGGATTCATTAGACGGCTGGGACGTCGCCTTCGTCGCCTACTATCGGTTGGCTTTTGCATTTTTTCACTCGTGGTGTTGCTGGCATTACTTACAGCAATTCCAATCCTACAATTGATCGCCTTTGGTTACCTATTAGAGGTTTCGGGCCGACTGAAAAATGGTGGTCAGATTCGCAACGCACTACCTCAACTGAGGCAGGCGGGCTCAATCGGCATGGCGGCCGCGGCGATCTTTCTCGCTGCCCTGCCAGCACAATTACTGACCCACTGGGAATCCGTTGCTCAGATTATCGATGCGAATTCCAGTCAGGCAAAACTGCTGCGTGTCGCGGCAATTGCCTCATCAATCCTTGCAATGATCTATCTAATGTGGGCTTGGGTTCGTGGTGCGACACTCAGATGCTATTTGTGGCCCCAGCCAAAACGTTTTTTCCGAGAAGCTTGGCGTTGGCGTACTTGGCGAGAAACGCCCGATCAACTTTGGGACTTCACCACCTCGCTGGATCTACCCAAGTACTTTTGGTTGGGATTGCGTGGTGCCGCAGGCACTCTTATTTGGCTTTCGCCAACCATCATCATTATTTTTGCTTTTCGCGAAGGCGAAACGGGTCTCGCCGGCATTGTCGGCTTCGTTGCCATTTTGTGCCTCGGGTTTAGCTTGCTTTATTTACCAATGCTTCAAGCGCACTTCGCAGCCGAGAATCGTCTTTCAGCAATCTTTGAGAGGAAGAGAGTTCGGCAGCTTTTTCGATCTGCGCCATGGGCATGCCTATTTGCGATGATTTTCTCGCTATTCGTGACACCGATTCCGCTATATCTCTTGAAAATTGAAGCAACGCCGAAAGAGGTTGTTTGGCTCCCATGTCTCGTTTTTATCGCATTCATTCTTCCGGCAAAAATAGGAATGGGTCTTGCAATGCGAAGAGCAGAACGAAGAACGCCCAGTGTTTCTCGGCTCGGAAAAATTGCTCGATTCTTGGCACGAGCCGGAATCTTTATCGTCGTAGCGATCTATGTCGTATTTGTTTACGTATCTCAATACACCAGTTGGGATGGATTACTAACATGGATACAGCAACATGCGATCCTTATCCCCGTTCCATTTTTAAGCGGAACTTGATCAACCGCATGTAACCTCAAGAGATGACTCTGCGACAAACCTGTCCCACCAACCTTCCCTTGCTCCAACAACCCGATGCCAGCACGACACGCTAATTTGATCATCATGACCGCCTGCATCAGCATGCTGTGTTACGTGGTGCAACGTCGAACCAAAACCGCACTCATGGTCGGAGATGCGGTCGCGATGATCGATACTTATTACGTCGATCCCGTTGATCGCGATCAATTGATTTTGTCGGCGATGAATGGGATGACACAGAGTCTTGATGACCACAGTGAATTTATCACTGAACAAAATTACCAAGCCTTTCAAGATAGTATTCAACAAGAGTTCGCCGGAATTGGGATCTATGTTGAACAACCTGAACCCAACCAGCCAGTGCGTGTCGTTACACCACTTGTGGGTTCACCAGCGTTAGAAGCGGGAATGATGCCGGGGGATCGAATCCTAGAAGTGGATGGCGAGGATGTTTCAACCATGGAACTCCAAGAAGTTAGCAAACGCTTGAAAGGACCCGTTGGAACCGCGATACGAATCACTCTTGATCGCGAATCGAAAAAAATTCAACTTGATGTTCGACGTGAAACCATCGAGATTGATTCGGTAATCGGTGATCACCGCGACGAACAGAACCAATGGGTTTATCGCCTAAAACAGCAACCAGAGGTCGCCTATTTGCGTTTAACAAGCTTTGGGGATCGAACCGTAGACGAAATCAAGTTCGCGTTAGCGAGTCTCAATGACGATTACCGCGGGATCATCATCGACCTCAGAGGCAATGGGGGTGGGTTATTGAATGCAGCGGTTGAGATCAGCGACATGTTCTTGACCCAAGGTCGAATCGTCTCCACACGAACTCGTGGAGGAGTGCTCGAAGACCAATTTGATGCGAGCGAAGGAATCTTAGTTGACCCGTCCAAACCGGTTTCAATTCTGATCGATCAAGACTCTGCTAGCGCTAGCGAGATTTTGGCCGCTTGCCTACAAGACCATGGACGAGCTGCCATCGTGGGTAAGCGCAGCTTTGGAAAAGGGACGGTGCAGAATATCCTACCGTTGCAATATGGGCGAAGCGCCCTGCGGCTGACGGTTGCTCGGTACTACCGCCCTAACGGAGAGAACATTCATCGCAAACGCGACGCCAAGGACGAAGATCAATGGGGAGTTCTTCCCGACGAAGGCTTTGATGTCGACCTCGATCCAGACAATCTAGAAAAACTTGCCAAACGCTGGCGTGAAGCTTCCTATCCTTTGCTGGCGAGCAATCCTCCCAACGATCTTTCTGACTCAATGACGAGTTCACCTTCTCAAGAACCATTACCTGAAAAGGTCAACCCGAGCATCAACGAGGGAACTCGTGAGACCTCAGAAAGTCGAATCGACACTCAACTTTGGGCCGCTGTCGACGCTCTGAAACTGGATCTCAGCGAACCCAGCAAAACCCTTGAAACCTCCATCCATTAGCCGCAACCGCCTTAACTGTTAGACGCAGAAAGGTCATATCAATCCACACAAATTACCGGAACGTCTCTTCCACTACCCCGGGTTAGGCCTTGCTCCCCTTTTTCCACAGAAACAACACATGAGAAAGGATGAAGGGTAAGCCCAAGTAATCCGTCACGCCGATGTTTTTGGAGTAGCGGGACTCGTTAACTCAATCATCCACCACAACACATCGCCACACGCTAAGACGCACCAAAGGTCAAAGATGGGCATCTACGATCGGGACTACGGACGGGAAGCCTATTCCCCATTCGAACAATCCGCCGCTCCTCGCAGCATGACATTTACCCTCATTATCATTAATGTCTTTGTCTTCATTGCTGAACTAGTAACGCGTGACGCGGTTCCACAGTCAGATGGACTTCGTGTTCTAGACAGCTTCCTTATCGATTGGTTTGCCATTAACAGTGAAACGCTGATGGAACCGTGGATGTGGTGGCAATTCCTCACCTATGGGTTCGCTCACGATGTCTCGAATATCAATCATCTTTTGTTCAACATGATTGGGCTCTTTGTTTTTGGACGAGATGTTGAAAACCGCTTGGGAAGAAAAGAATTTCTTCGTTTTTATCTGATCGCGGTAATTGCCGGTGGTGTCGTCGGAAGTCTGACTCATTGGTTTGCTGGTAACGCAAATGGGACCATTGGAGCCAGTGGGGCGGTGATCGCTACGGCAATCTTATTTGCCTGTTTTTTTCCAAATCGTGAACTTCTTTTGATGATGATCATCCCTGTAAAGGCTTGGGTGATGGCCATTATTTTCATTACCGCCGACCTCGCTGGCGCTTTAGGCATCTTTAGTCTTTCTGAAAATACAGCGTTCACGGTTCACTTAGCGGGAGCTTTCTTTGCTCTGGGCTATTACCGATTTGGGTGGAATTTTAGAAGCCTACCCGACCTTTCGATTGGATCGCTGCAACGACGCGTTCGCGATCGATCGAGGAAGATGAGTTTAAAAATCCATAACCCCGATAAATACCTTGCCCGAGACGCAGAAGAGGCGGATCGCATTCTTGCAAAGATTCACGAGGAGGGGGAAGCTAGCCTCACTTCTAGCGAACGAAAGACACTCGAACGATACAGTCGTCTTCAAAGAGAGAAAAGAGATCGCTAGCGAGTAGCTAAGTGACAAGATCTTCCTTGAAAATACCGCGTAGCGACGCTTACCATTTAACCCAAAGAATCAATCCAAGAAAGCATCATGAATTCTCGAATCCAAATCATTGGCATTGGTGATGACGGAATGGATGGACTCACGACCTATTCACGAAACCTCATTCATCAGGCCGAGGTCGTGATGGGTGCGAAACATTTACTCGGAATGCTTTCGCCGACGGATGCTGAATTAATCGATGTCGGTAGTGATCTCGGTCACCTAAAGCAGCTCATTGCCGGACTCGATGATCGCCCAACCGTCATGCTGGCGAGTGGAGATCCACTGTTCTACGGAATCACACGTTTCCTGACTCAGTCGCTCGGTAAAGATCGATTCGAGATAGTTCCCCACGTGAGTAGCATGCAGTTAGCTTTTGCGAGGGTAAAAGAAAATTGGGATGATGCTTACCTGACCAACCTCGCGATCCAACCGCTTGATCGTGTTGTTGATAGTATTCGCACGGCAGAACGAGTCGGATTATTCACAACCGACCAGATTCCTCCATCAGTGGTGGCTGAATCGTTACTCGATCGAAGAATCGACTATTTCACCGCTTATGTTTGCGAAAATCTGGGAACTCCCGATGAAGTCGTAACCCAAGGGGATCTGAAGTCGATCAAGGATCAAACCTTTGGATCCATGAACGTTATGGTTCTTGTTCGACGTGAGGGCGCAGCTGATCGGCCGAGTGGTAGTCATCAAAGACGCTTATTTGGCAATCCGGATGACTTGTTCCTTCAATCTCGACCTAAACGTGGGCTGATCACCCCTGCCGAAGTCCGCTGCATCGCGTTGGCAGAGATGCATATCACGCCAACCAGCGTGATATGGGATGTCGGTGCTGGCAGTGGATCACTTGCCATTGAGGCTGCATCATTAGCCTCGCGAGGGAAGGTATTTGCGATCGAGATGGATGCTGAAGATTATGGGATGATGATCGAGAATGCTGCCATGTTTGATGTACCGAGCCTGATTCCAATACACGGGCAGGCGCCGGAAGCATGGCAGGAACTTCCCGACCCCGACGCAATCTTTGTCGGCGGTAGCGGCCGGATGGTACCGGATCTAGTGAGGCAAGCAGTTAAAAGATTGGCGCCCATGGGACATATCGTCGTCAATGTCTCGAGCCCTGATAATCTTGTAGCAGTTCAGCATGAACTTGAAAAAGCAGACCTGCAACCGGATGTAAGAATGATTAATATCGCGCGCGGGCAATATCAACTCGATCGAGTACGATTTGATGCCCTGAACCCTACATTCCTCATCTTGGGACGCAGGATCTAAAGTTCGTAGCCTTAGCCTTGGACTGGCACGACTTCTTTTGTCGATAACAGAAGAAATGCGCATTCGCATCAAGGCAGTGTTGTAACTGCAACCGATCAACAAGCCGGCTAACTTGAATCTAATACCGGCCAAGCCAATCGACTAGAGGCTTATCTATGCATATTCACAAGGCGGTCATCACTGCAGCCGCACCAGGTCAAAATCGACTACCACTTCAGCAACTTGTTGACCGGTTTGGCGAAGAGAAAACAGCTTTGCAATTGGTACTTGAAGAGTGTTGGTCTTCTGGAATTGAAGACGTATGCGTGATCATCTCTCCCGGAGACGAATCAGCTTTCATTGCTGCGACCGGCCGACACGATGGCAATGTAACTTTTATCACTCAAGACAAACCGCTTGGCTATGCAAATGCCCTCTTGCTCGCAAAAAATTTTGTTGGCGACTCACCCTTTTTGCATCTGGTAGGTGATCATCTGTTCCTGAGCGATCGCGAACAAACGTGTGCATCTCAATTGTTAGAAGTAGCGGCGAATTCAGGATGCACAGTGTCCGCCGTTCAGTCCACTCGAGAAAACAACCTACCCTACTTTGGCATCTTGAACGGTCGCCCCATTGCGAACCAAAATGGTTTATTCGAGGTCGAGAATGTTTGCGAAAAGCCAACACCCACGTTCGCGGAACAATCGCTAGTAACACCTGGATTAAGGTCAGGACACTACCTTGGTTTTTTTGGACTACATGTCCTTACAAATCAGGTCCTCAAAATCCTCGAAGAATTGCCAGAGACAAAAGGCTCGAGAAAAACGACGCTATCTGACGCCTTGAACGCTTTACCTTCCAGAGAGAAATATCTTGCGTTCCAAGTTCAAGGTCATCGCTGCAATTTAGGAGTAAAGTATGGCTTGCTGCGTGCCCAATTGGCGATCGGGCTATCAGGACAAGATCGAGACAAGATACTCACGGAACTCGTCGATCTACTAGCCAATCGACCTCAGGGAGGAAGTGCGAGATGAACCCCCTGATACAGCTGATTGTCTCGGAAGATGATTGCATCAGAAATCAACCGCTTGAATCCATCTGCGTTCATTTGGATGCAGAATCTCTCGTTCAAAACGCGATGGACTTGGACCGATTTCGTCGAGAATCGGAAAATCTTTATCACCGTGTTCGAGCCCTCTTTTTCATCTCTGCGATTTATCGTTATTACCTCCCGAAGGCATTGATTGAGGCGAATCCGGGAAAGATTCCCTTCGCTGGTTACCAGCATCTTCTGAAGAGGCGATTTGTTGAAGCAATCGATTTGTTTATCAACGAGCAATCAAAAAACGGCCCCAGCGATGGGCTCTGCAGCGCACTCGCGGAAGCTTATCACCAACTTGGGTTTCAAACACTTGCTGACCAAGTTCGCCGTAGCGTTCGAACCGTTAAGGGAAATCAGTGGATGTTTCGTATCGGTCATCCTGCCGACCATCCGCTGCGTTTTCGCCCTGAGCTTTTACACCGAGGCGACAAGAACAATTGCCGCCCAACGCTGAGAGAAGAGACAGCGGTCCGTATGGATTTTTCTCACAGCGCTTGGAGTGATATTTTTTTTCTTGGCATGGATTTTCCCCAAGGCGCACGTGTTCTCAATGCATCGGTTGACTTAGCGGTGTGTGGTCGGGACGGAGAGCCAAAACCTCCGATCGAGACATACCTTCGCGTTATCGACGAACCCGTCATCAGACTCGTGAGCGTTGACCTTAACGCTTCAGTCGAGATGACTCGTGTCTCTGACATCTTTGATTTTGCGAGCGACTACTTGGGGCTATTAAAAGCGGCACTGGTTGCTTCGGGAATTGTCCCACCCGGCCTCGACGGATCTAATCAATCAATTAAAGAACTGCTGGCGGAGTTGGTTGGCCACGGAAACGGAATAGAACTCGTCAGCCAAATAAATGATATCCCAAAGGGATCACGACTCGCCGTTTCAACGAACCTGCTGGGATCTTTAATCTCGATCCTAATGCGTGCAACCGGACAAATCTCGCAACTCGCAGGACCACTTACCGAACAAGACCGTCAACTCGTTGGCGCACGTGCAATTCTTGGAGAATGGATCGGAGGAAGTGGTGGTGGCTGGCAGGATTCAGGCGGGGTGTGGCCAGGAATCAAGTTGATCGAAGGGGTAACTGCACAAGCGGGAGATGCGGAATACGGGGTCAGTCGCGGCAGATTAATGCCTCGACATCAAATTCTCGACTCGACCCAAGCCTCTGATGAAACAAGACAAAAGCTACAAGAAAGCCTCGTGCTCGTTCATGGTGGTATGGCTCAGAATGTCGGACCGATTCTCGAAATGGTCACCGAGCGATACCTCCTGCGTAGCGAATCTGAATGGTTAGGTCGCGAACATGCGATTGGCATTCTTGACCAAATCCTTGCCGCTATTGCAAACGGTGATATCCAAGAAATTGGTCGGCTCACCACCGAAAACTTTGAAGGGCCGCTACAAACGATCATCCCTTGGGCGACCAATCGCTTCACGGATCTTGTCATCCGTAGGTGCAGGGAAAAATACAAAGACGACTTCTGGGGCTTCTGGATGCTCGGCGGAATGGCCGGTGGTGGGATGGGATTTTTATTCAACCCACGCATCAAGGAAGAAGCGAAAGGTTGGCTCGGCGAAACACTCGTTGCAACCAAGCAGGAGTTATCCGAATCCCTTCCTTTTGCAATGGACCCAGTTGTTTACGATTTCAAAATCAATGACCGTGGAACATACGCGGAACTCTTGTCTGACAAACCTGATCCGATGTCAGATCGCTACTATGCCCTAAGATTGCCAACACTACTCAGGCAGCCACTGCGTGAATTGTCTAAAGATCGTCAGAGAGAATTAAGCTCCATCGGCCAACGGTGCCGAGACGATTCCGATTCTCTTTCAGGAGCACTTCTTAACAGCATCCTTCCCCAGGCGTCTCAACTCTCGCCCACCGGCGACAGCCTTCCAAAATTACTCGCTGAATGTGGATTCGATCGCCAACAGCACGAGGCAATCCGAGAGGACTTACAGAAGGGAAAAATTGGGCTAGCCCACAACCGACTTTCTCCCAGTGTTTCCATTACCGACGTTGTCCCGGCTGATGTGATTGATTTGAGATCGGCAACGGACAGCGTGGCCGTTCAACTCGGGTCGGATGCCATTCGCAATCATGAGGTGGGTATTGTCACTCTCGCTGCGGGTGTAGGAAGCCGCTGGACTCAGGGTGCCGGTGTCTGCAAAGCATTACATCCATTCCACCGCTTTGCAGGGAAACATCGCTCATTCCTCGAAGTACACCTTTCAAAAAATCGCAAGATCGCAAAACAATACAAAGCAACCATCCCACACCTTATCACCACCAGCCACTTAACGGATCAGTCAATCCGAAATCGGCTGACTGCTGAACAACAATACCAACACACGGGGCCGCTTTATATTTCAACGGGAAAAAGCATCGGGCTGCGAACCATTCCGATGATCCGCGACCTGCGTTTTTTGTGGGAAGAAACTTCCCAACAGGTGCTCGATGAACAGCAACAAAAGGTGCTTGAGAGCGCGCGACACGCGCTCAGCAATTGGGCGAAATCAAGCGGAGAGGGCACCGACTATACCGACAACCTGCCGCACCAATGCATTCACCCAGTTGGTCATTGGTACGAAATCCCAAACATGATTTTGAATGGTGTCTTGAAGCAGGTCCGGATCGAAAACCCAAATCTTCGGTACCTCATGCTACACAACATTGACACGCTGGGCGCGAATGTTGATCCGTTGTTTCTGGGAAATCATATCCAACAACAAAGCACCTTATCTTTTGAAGTGATTACGCGTCGCTTAGAAGATCGTGGAGGCGGACTCGCTCGCATCGATGGACGTCCACGTTTAGTGGAGGGTTTAGCGATGCCAGACGAAGAAGCTGAATTCGACCTCACCTATTACAACTCGATGACCACATGGATCGATATTGATCGATTACTCAACGACATGGGCCTCGACCGCGATTCAATATCAGACCTGCAAAAATGCGAGAGTGCCGTAAGGAAAATGGCGAAGCGATTGCCAACTTACATCACCCTGAAAGATGTAAAAAAACGCTGGGGCAACGGACAAGAGGACATCTATCCGGTGGCACAATTCGAAAAACTCTGGGGCGACATGACTAGCCTACCCGAAATCAATTGCCGATTTTTCGTTGCTCCAATAGCGAGAGGGCAGCAACTAAAGAGCCAAGCTCAACTGGATGGATGGAAACGTGATGGATCAGCAGACTACGTTGATTCGCTATGCGACTGGACTTGAACTGAATTCGCTCAGTTAGGATCGATAACAATCTCAGAGATGACTTAGCTTTCTAATTCGGCGAGTCGCTTTTCCAGCTCATCAATGCGACTAGTCACTTCTTCGAGTTTTAACACCAACTTTTCGACGGTATCAGAATTGACAGTCGCAACATCATTAGGATGTTCTGCATTACTAGCCTGCCGCTTTTCCATCCGCGCACTTAGGAATTGCTTTTCATGATTCTGATACAAAGTGTGCGTAAACATTTGCCCGCGACCTGGCGGAGACATCGGCTCCACGAGTGCTTTTCCGCACAATTGATCGACGACCGGCTGCAGTGAAGCCAGATCGGCGAACGGATGCATCCTTGATGCTCGAGTCCGAATTTCACCGATCGTTTGCGGCCCACGCAATAACAATTCGGTCATCACTGCCGATTCAGCTCCGTCGATATCCATCCACTCGTAAGCTGCATGGCGGTACTTAATCGATCGACCGTTACCTTGGACTTCGCGAACAGCTTTCACAGACTTAAGTTCGTCTAAGGCCAACAACGCCTGATCCTCATCAAGATCCATCTTAGGATCTCGATTTGATTTTTGATTACTCGCTGTAACGATCGCGTTAAGGGTTAGTGGGTAGTGATCCGGAGTGGTTTTCGCCTTCTCCACCAATACACCAAGAACTCTCCTTGCTGCGGCACTTAATGCGACGACTTCTCTTGATTCTTCGTCCATGTTCTCAAGAACCTTTGTGTAGAGCTATGTTTTGTCTCGATATTTTTGAATCGTCGATTCGCCAATCACCTCCGAAGAAGTTTATTTTGTCTCGCCATCATACGCCAGTACATTGGGAAGTGTTATCATCCATTTGCACCAAAGCTGGTGACGCAAAACAAGGGGGACGCACAAGGACGCGACCATTTGCTGTTGCTATTTCCTAATGGCCGGAAATGAGTACGTTTAACAATTTCCGTGGTTTATCGTTAGACGCTTATTGGCGTGAAGCATGTCCCCAAATTCAGCGAATATCGTTCCTTTGAACCCAAGTCTGACACCGACCGACGATGCCCGCCGCTTGACATTAAACAGCGTGAATATTTGATCATGAACAATCTTAGAAAATTGACATTTACTTTACTTATTCTGCTATTAATTTCGCCGAATCAAACACTGCGAGCGAAAGAGAACGAACCCAAAAAACCATCACGTCCACACATCGTGATGGCATTCGCAGATGACTGGGGCAAGTATGCAAGTATCTATGGGCAGCACGCCCCCGGCGGAATCAATGATCACGTTTCCACTCCCAATTTTGATCAAGTTGCGACAGAAGGCATTCTTTTCAACAACGCGTTTGTGAGCGCACCTAGTTGCACGCCATGTCGCAGCTCCCTTTTATCTGGCCAGCATTTCTGGCGATGCGGCCGCGGTTCAATTTTGCAAGGGGCGATCTGGGATGGGTCAATCGCTTCTTATCCCATTGAGCTTGAAAAATCAGGTTACCGAATCGGACATACCTACAAGGTATGGAGCCCAGGAAGCCCGGCAGACGCGCCCCACGGTGGAGCGGCCAGAAAGTACCAAAAGCATGGCGGAAGGTTTAATGGCTTCTCTCAATTTGCAATGAGCCAGACAGATCGCGAAGCGGCTAAGCAAATTCTACTTGATGAAATACGGCAAAACGTTCGATCATTTCTTGATTCAGACCAAGATCAAATCCTAGATGGTGAACAGCCTGTTTGTTACTGGCTCGGCCCCACTAATACACATCGAAAATGGATTGCTGGTAGTGGGCAAGCGTTATGGGGAATCAACCCTGATTCATTGAAAGGAAAATTACCGCCCTACCTGCCGGACGTCCCCATCGTGAGAGAAGATTTCGCAGACTACCTCGGAGAAGTCATGGCATTCGATGCAGGACTAGGAGTTTTGATAGACGAACTCAAACGTGTTGGCATTTATGATCATACGCTGCTTGTTGTTAGCGGTGATCACGGCATCCCAGGAGTAAGTCGCGGAAAATGCAACCTGTATGATCTCGGAACACAGGTTCCACTTGCAATTCGTTGGCCAGAGGGAATTGCTGGCCAGTCTCGTGTGGTGGATGACCTCGTTTCCCTACCCGAACTTGCTCCAACCTTCCTCGAAGCTGCAAATGTGGATCGCCCCACAACGATGATTGCCAAGTCTCTTTTTAACATCCTCCGCAGTAGTGAGTCGGGTTTGATTGACGAGTCCCGAGACGCAATCTTTACGGGACGAGAGCGTCATGTTGCTGCCGCTCGGAACCAATTCAGACCTTATCCTCAACGAGCAATTCGCACCCAGGAATATCTTTACATCATTAACTTTGAATCCGACCGTTGGCCAATGGGCACCGGCCCTGGATTTGGAACAAGCCAGGCGGAGATGCCGAACTTCCTTAGCCTGCAAGAAAATACGTTTGCTGCATTCGGTGACCTCGATGCCAGTCCAACTAAAGCTTGGATCATTACTCATCGAACTGAATCACCGGACATCTTTGAATTTGCCGTCGGTCAACGGCCACGCGAAGAACTGTACAACTTGAACACTGACCCACACTGCATGAAAAATTTAGCGGAGGAAAAAAAGTTCGTGGAAGTAAGAACGGCGTTGCATAACCGGCTTATTTTGGAAATGAAATCTACGGGGGATCCGCGACTAACGGTGCCATCCCCGTTCGAGTCTTCACCCTTCACGGATGAATTTCGCAGGAGTCAAAACATCAAAAAAGCGAAGTAGTGGCGAATGCCTATTTGGCCTGTATTCGGAAACGAAGATCCGAGACCTTGCTGTCAGGAAACGACTTTTGAATTGCGGCTAATATCTCACGTTTTCGAAAATTAAGCTCTTGCAAAATCACTGAGTCAGATGCGTAGATTTGCAACTTACCGGACTTGAGATTTCCCAGCTGAAATTCTTCCCTGAGGCCGTCACCGACAACATTCGAAACGATAAGCGTCATTGCCTCATTTGCATTAACCTGAGCATAGCCTCGGCGTGCCAATAATTGATTGACCCAAGAACCGATTGGCCTAACAGCCCGACGCCCCACTTGCTCGGAACCTCGCTGGTTGCTGAGCTTTTCAGCGGTCTTTCGCTTTCGTGAAACCATGATTGCCAATCGCGACTTTAAAGAGGTATTGCGCCAAGGTTACCATCTTGCGGCAGCACAGCCCACTATCATTCAGAAATCTTCGGGGAAAGGAACTTCTCCGCTTGCATTCCCGACCCACGGACGGTCGAATTCGCTACTCTGAAAGTTGCCATGAAAGTGGATTTGATGCGAGAATGATACACTGTGGATCTCAGATTTTCAGCAGTCGACCAAAGGTGCTGCTGGCTTCATCTTGCTGTAACGAAAAATGAGTTAACAGATCTTGAACGCCCCACTGGATGAAGCTTTGCCCCCCGATCCATTACTCGTCATTGGATGGCGCGAATGGGTTTCGTTGC
>Ga0181559_10004099_pt1 | contig 14179 bp, 9 predicted proteins | sample 011ome_21_FD_133752 | JGI IMG/M metagenome (GOLD analysis project Ga0181559, IMG submission 133752) | Coastal salt marsh microbial communities from the Groves Creek Marsh, Skidaway Island, Georgia - 011508AT metaG (megahit assembly) | ecosystem: Environmental > Aquatic > Marine > Intertidal zone...
CAGGCGCATCGCCGTACTTCTCCAGAGCGTTCTTATCGCCTCGTTTACTTGCCATGGTCATCAAAAACATTATGAACGCGCACCCAATGCTAGCTGGGATAAACGTGGACCATTTCGTCAGCATAGCGGGTACGCCGGCGACGTATAACCCGAGCCAAAAGAGCATTTCACCCAAATAGTTCGGGTGTCTGCAAAACGCGTACGGGCCTGTTTGGCAAAACTTGCCTTCGTTCTTTTGATAGTGGAAGTATTTCCATTGGTCCGCAACCGCTTCTAAAATCAAACCGGCGTATTGCATGACAACGCCGGCTTTTAAAATATCGTGGTGCGCGACCACGTTCGCGTGTTGATAATGAAACAACATTGGCGACGCCATCAAGGCGTAAATAAACCCACATCCCACGATGACCATAGTTTTTTGTAAAAACGACTTGCTGTTTTGCGCCTCGGGCGACGCTTTCGCTCTCTTACCCCAATCCTTCCACGTCTTCGAGCGAATGGCTAAGAAGATACCCAATCGCAAACCGTAGAGTACACCTCCCAATATGTGCAACTGACACATTTGCGGCAAGAGAATGCCACTGGTGCTCGCTGCTTTCAACAACAAGCCAGCGCTCGCGGCGACCGAGAGACCGTATCCCACGCTGAAACTATACACTGGATTGATATAAGCCAACGTGACTGGTAAAATCGCAGCTGCCGTAAACACCGGAAACGCGATTGGACTCGACGCCGTTAAACTCGCCGCTATGGCTGCGCACATCGTTGGTTTTGCCGCGACAACAGCTGCGGGCGCTTTCTTTGCCGCCAACTCAAACAACGAACACGTTGTTGTTGTTGATAAGAATGATGATGATGATGACGAAGCAGAAGTCGTTACGACGACGACGCGTTTCTTTCCTTTTTCCTTTTTCAACGACACCAGCGGTGATGGTTCGACCGCTACTCTCTTCCCCCGAAACGAAGAAGAAGAAGAAGAAGAAGAAGCGCTTCTTCTTCTGCTGCTGTTACTGATAACGATAGGGCTCGAGAGCAAAGAGGCGGAGACCATTTATTATTATTATTATTATCTCTTCGTGCAAAATTTGTCACAACACACACGCGTTTTATAGTTGAAACGCTCCACTAAAAATAACACGCGCGACAACTCTTCTTGTAAGTCAACACGACAACAACAAACGACAACTTTTCTTCAAAACGTCCTCCTCGGGGGCTGAACAACAATGACGACGACGACGACGACCGTCGCAACGACGAGAACAACGACGACGACGGCATCTCGCGTCGCTGCTTTTAGCCGCACTCGTCGTAGTCGTCATCGTCGTCCTTTAAAAACCGCGACGAAGAAAAATAACAACAACAACAACAACAGAGGAAGCGCGTGCGCGGCAGCGATAACGACAACGACGATAACGACGACGACGATAAAATCATCATCATCGCCACAATCTTCGTTAGTATTATTATCGAGAGAAAAGAGCGAGTCTTTTCTCTCCTCGTCGAGGTTATTATTTAGTGGTGATGGGAGTGCGAGTAGTAGCAGCTTTAGGTGTAAAAGCAGAAGCAGTCAACAACAAATCAACACAAAGAGAGGAAGAAGAAGAAATATGATGAAAACAATCAAGTGCGAAAGCGAAACGAGGATAGCGTCGGTGTTGACCTCCTTACCGCAACGTTTAGATTTGTATTTCCAACGACGATCGTATCGAATGCTTTTATGGAAGACTATTTTCATATTCGTTGGGTTCTATTTAGCGTCGGTGATTACTTTATCGTTCGGCGCGTTGGGCATCAACGACGTCGTCGCCGGCGCGCTGTGCGTGTTCGTGTACGAGACCATCACGAGGTGGTATTACAAAACAAACAGACCTGGAAGGAGGTTGGAATTTGTGAATTGCTTCAAGTTAGGGTTGGTGTATTCTTTGATCGCGGATGCGTTCAAACTAGGTTCGTAAAATAGTAGTCGGGCGATGAAGTATTTTTTGTTATTGAGTATATATAGTAGTTAAATCACGAATCCTCCGCGCCGTACTGCGGTCTGTACACTACGTCTACTTCCATCCCTTTCTCGTCTATTTGTCTCAGCGCTTCGTACACGCCAACACCGACAGAAACCGATAAATTCAAACTCCTCACGTGCTCTTCGTCTATGGGTATTCTCCTAATGCCTCCCGTCGCCTCGCAGTGCTTGTGCGCGTTCTCCGGTAAACCGCTCACTTCGCTTCCGAACAACAACCAGTCGCCGGGTTTATACGCGCCTCGCGCGCAGTGCGATTTCCCTCCAAACTTTGAAAACGCGACTAATCGTCCTCTTTTCGACTCTTCAATCTCTTGCCAATACTTATAAAACGCGTCGTACGATTCGTGCACTTTCACGCACACGCTTTGCCAATAATCTAACCCGGCGCGTTTCAACTTTGCGTCGTCGAGCTCAAAACCTAACGGTCCCACCAAATGCAAAGGCACTTGCGTCGCCGCGCACGTCCGCGCGATTGTACCCGTATTTCCCGGTATTTGTGGACACACCAACACGACGGTTAAATCTGTCCGTTGCGAGGAAGATGCTAATTCAATTCCTCGCACTTGTTGCGCCGATGTCATCGTTTGTATTCTTCTTTTATTGTTGTTCGTGTTCTTGTTGTTGTTGTTGTTGTTGGTAGTTGAGAAAGAAGAAACAACCCTGCAGCCGAAGTGTTTTTGTTTTTGTTTGAAGCACGAGGTGAGTGCGGATGCGCAAATCTTCGAAGAAGAAGAAGCAGAGGCGACGAAGACGGTCGTTTTTGACGAACTCGCCGCGAGTATTCGCATACTACTGTTACTACTACTACTGCTACTGCTGTGTAGTATAAAAGTGTGTTGTGTGAGAAAAATGCGTTCTTCCCGTGAAAAAAGTGGAGAACGAGAGAGGAAGGAGCTCGTGAAGAGAAAAAAAGAGAAAAATTTTGTAGCAAACACAAACAGGGGGATGAACTTTTAAAAATATCTTTATATACGATATATAATCTTCATTCTTTAACGAGAAGAGTAAATATACACGCGGCGCTAATACGGTCACATCCGCGCACATGAGGAGCAACAGAATTCTCTCCGCGCTCTTCTCGTCGTCATCCTCGTCTTCTTTCGATGACGATGGACGACAGCAAAATCTCCAACAGTTCTTCTTCTTTTCGAATTTTGCAACGCTTTCCTCCGTCTTGCGTCTGTTAAAACTCTCCTACGCCGTCCTCTTGCTCGTCCTTTCGTTTACGTTTTTAAACGTCCGGATACAGAGATTAGATTCTATTTCCAAGAACGTCTCTTCCACTTCTCGGCAGTTTCGACCGAAATCGATTGGATTTTTTCATCCGTTCACGTCCGATGGTGGCGGAGGGGAGAGAGTTTTGTGGCAACTCGTGAAACTGATGAGAGAAAAGTATCCGATGGCAAGAGTGGTGATTTATACGGGAGATAGGTGCGGCGGGAAGAACGACGACAAGAAATTGTTGGAACGAGCAAAAGAAAGATTTGGTTTAGACGTAGATATCGATGACGACGAAGCGAATGGCGCGAATAAAATTGAATTCAAAAGGGTCTACTTTCGAACGTTTTCGCAAAGCAAGTGGTATCCGGTGGCGACGATTCTGGGGCAAATGTTTGGTATCGTTCTCGTCGCTGTAGAAGCAATATTCGGGTTTGCGCCCGACGTGTTTGTAGACACAATCGGGGCGGCGTGGGCGTACCCGTTTATTAGGTTCTTTTGCGGCGAGAGCACGAAGATTGTCTCGTACGTGCACTATCCGACGATTAGCAGCGACATGCGCGAGCGCGTCCAAAAAGGGAGTTTGATGTATAACAACCGCGCGTTCTTCGCAAAAGTACCTTTTTTGAAACAGATTAAGATAGTCTATTACACAATTTTAATGTTCTTGTATGGATACTGCGGAGGTAGCTTTGCAGACGTCATCGTCGTCAATTCAACGTGGACGAAGAATCACATCGATAGGCTTTGGGGCGCGTTCGCGAAGAAGAGGGAAAGAAGGACGAAACGGAAACTAGCGCCGAGACGAACACACGAAGGCGAAGCAATCGTGGTGTATCCACCGTGCGACGTATCTTCGGTAGAATTGAGAAGAAAAGAGACTATCAGCTCTGCCACTACTACTGCTTCCACTGATACGACGAAACTGGTTCAGTTAAAAAAGAGGCCACCGCCTTCATCGCTTCCGGATACCAACGAAGAAGGGAAAACTCGTCGACAAGAAAACACCAACACGCCTTACGTAAAGAAAGCGAAACGTTTAGTTTTAGGAGAGTATAAAGTGCCGCATTTCTCGGCCATTGCGGTTGGTCAGTTTCGTCCGGAAAAGAACCACAAACTCCTCTTGGAGAGTTGGAAGCTGATGAAAACCAACGTCGAGAAGAAACATCCGGCGTGTGAAAAAGCCGTTTTAAAACTCGTCGGAGGATTGAGAGACAAGAACGATTTGCAGAGATACAACGCGTTGAAAGAAATGGTCAAAGAGATGGGCATCGATGATTCCGTGGAGTTTTACCACGACGTCGATAACGCGACATTGAAGGAGCTTTTGCAACATTCCATCGTCGGTTTACACGCCATGACGGATGAACATTTTGGTATTTGTATCGTCGAATACATGGCGTTTGGTGCTATTCCAATCGCGCACAACTCTGGTGGGCCTAAAATGGATATCGTTCAGCACGGCGTGGACGGATTTTTGGCCTCCGACGCGATTTCGTACGCGGCAGCTTTGGAGGGTGCCTTTGGCATGAATGACGAAAAGTTGAGCGAAATGATTGAAAACGGCAAGAGGAAAAGTTTACATTTTAGCGAGGAAAATTTCAACGCCGGAATGTACGACGCTCTGAAAACGATGGGGGGCTTCGCTCCGTAGCAGCACTACTCACGTAGCAATAATGAGAAGAAGTAATAATAGCGATGATAATTTTTTTAGTTCATCTTCTAGTATACATACTACAACACACTCTAAAATTCCTTTTGCTATACGATAAAATATGAGCGCTATTCGTCGTCGTCGTCGTCTTCATCTTCTTCGTCATCTTCATCTTCTTCTTCTTCTTCATCGTCCGAAAACTCTTCGTCTTCGTCGAATTCATCATCATCATCATCTAAATCTTCATCTTCTTCGTCCTCTTCGCCTTTTGCGGCTTTTATCAACTGTCTCATCTCTTCTTCGACGAACGCTTTACGTTTCAACTTCTTCGTCTGTTGCGCGTCCAACTTTAAGCCGTCCTTCTCCACTCTCTCTTCCAACTGTTCAATCTGTCTCAATAATTTAGCCAAAGCTCGATATCGAATCTCCATCGGTCCTAGCTTCACTCCTTTGTTCGTTTTCAAAACCATGCCTTCCTTTCCAAACTCCGTGTTGTACTTCTTCTTCAACTCCTCTTCCTTCTTTAGTTTTTTCTTTTGAGCGAACGTGATTCCCGGTTTTCTCTCCGCTTTAATCTTCTTCACCTTCTCTTTCAACTTCTTCGAGTTTGGTTGGTCCGGGCGTTTCGTCCGCGTTTTCTTCGTTCTCGATTCTTCTCCCATGGTTTTGTGTGTGTAGTGTGTGTGTAAGTGTGTAAGTGTGCGCGTAAAGGCGGTCGCGTTTTCTTCTTCTTCTTCTCTTTTTTGGCGGCGAGAAAACTCTCTTCTCTCTTTTTTTTTTCCTTCTCCAATGGTGAGAATGGAATCGATCGATCGATCGAAACTCGTTGAAAAAACCAAAACAAAAATATCTCGTTCTCGCTCCCTCTAAACATCACTTTTCGTTCACTCATTGTTGGTCTCATCCACACTAACACATTCATCACACAACACATGACGTCTTCTTCTCTCGCCATCGGCGGCAATCTTCTGCGCGCGAGCGCTGTTGCTGCTACTGCGACTAACAGTAGCAGTAACAATAGCATTAACTTTAATAAGAGCGTGGTTAGGAGATCATCGGGGGTGCCGCGCAATTTTTGTGTTGTCAAGAAAAAGAAGAATAAAAATGTGAAAACGAACTCTGTTTTAACCGGAGGAGGGGGACCTTCGAATTCTATTCCCTCCAACGAAGGAGGAGGAGGAGGAGGAGGAGGAGCCTCGAGCAGTAGTAATAACAATAACAACAATAACAGTAGCAGCAGCAGTAAAAGAGTGGACGAGTCGGTGAATTTACCCCCACCGAGGATTTCGGATCTGGAGCGAGCGCCGAACGAGCGCGTCGCCTCGGTTTTGCGTTCGGCTATTCCTGGAGATTTGTTACTGATCACCACGGTGAGCGGTGGCGGCGGAAGACAACAACAGTCTTCCTCTTCTTCTTCTTCTGTTTCCACTTCGCAAGAAAGTAGCACGATTATTAGAAACAGCGCGGTTTCTACCGCCGGTGCCGCTGCACAAACGAGCGAAGAAAGCAACGAAGACCGGAGCGAGCGTTGGTTCGTCGTGCGAGAGTCCACGGCGAAGGACGAGGACGAAAACAACGCGGTAATTACGTTGAAAGGTGAGATTGAAGGGAAAAACGTGACCATAACTTTAGACACCAAAACGCAATCGAACAACATGGAAGCAGAGTTGGACGTTCGAGATGACTCTTGCTTTACGAACGACGAGTGGATGAAACAACTCGGGAGTAAGTTTCGAGTAGAGTTGAAGTCGAGCAAGTTGAAGAGTAAAAATTTCGAAAAGATGAAAAACTTGCAGCGCGCGTCGAAAGTGGTCGGGTGCAGATCGGTCGTTTCCTACGATCTGTTGAAAGCTGCGGTAAAGAACGACGCGTCGCCGTGGAGAGACGGGAAGAGCGCGTCTACGAGACGGTGCATCGTGGAAGGGTTGGAAGCGGCGACGCAACTCGCCGGAGAGCTCCTCGCGTTTGAGGAAAAATACAGAGACGTCGTCATGATTCAAGTGAGTCACTCCTCTGAACTGGCACCGGCTGGGCACTTGTTCTACAACGCGAAAGAAGAGAACCAACACGATCAAAATCTTCGCGACTATTTGGAGAGGAAACGCGCGGCGGAGTTTAGCGGCGGCGGCGGCGGAGGCAATTCGAGCGGTTCCCCGGGGAGTCCCTCTTCACCTTCTTCTTCTTCTTCTTCTTCCTCATCTCCAAGCAGCAGTGGAAAAAGTAGCTCCTCGAACGGAGGTTGGAAACTCTTTGAGAATCTCTTTGGAAGCGATAGCAATGGAGGTAATGGCGGCGCAAATGCCGGTAGAAAAGTGATGAATTTGAAAGCGTTATGGGAACCTTCTTCGCTCCAAACGATCGACGCTCCGTACGTTTTACAAACTCTACACAGAATAGCGCTCGAAAATCCAGACGACGTTGGATTCCTCTCATCAAATTTGAACGTAGATGAGAATTCGGTCAGATCAGTATCTCTAATCATGTATCGAAAATCCGCGGCTGGCGCGAAAGAACGAGCGGAAAAGTTGTCCAAGTTACGAACTCAAGCCGCGTTCAACGAACAAGACTGGGCGAAACGCATTGCCGTCGGTTCTTTGTTAGGATATTCTCAAGAGAACGCGATTTGGCACGCTAAAGCTTTAATCGATCGACATTTAGTTACTCCGGGCGATATCATGGATGCGTTCGACAACGCGTTGGATATCGATGAAAATTGAAATTGAGGAGAGAGAATATTTTATGTATTTGTTGTAATGTAGTTTACGCTTGATTATAATTGTGAACGCTATGAAAAAAACGAAGAATCACCTCTTCCTCCGCCACACCACTACCATCACTGAATACACTATACGTCTACAAATTTATGACTATCTTTTGCTAAAATCCTCTGCTTTTTCCTTTTTCTCTCTTCTTTGAACAATCACACTATTCGCTCCAACTCTCGACTGTACAGAAGCGCGCGCGAGATCATTTCGTTCGAGGGAATATCCTTGCTCGATAATACCGTCTGTTCGTCTGAAAACACGAAAGTTTCCTCTATGGCTCCATCATCGAGCATCCATCCTCTCTCCATCGCGTATTTCATCGCCTCGTTCTTATCGTGGTCTAAAATGAGAAGCCTCGCTAAATTTTTCAACGAAATTTCCGAGGCGCTCTTTTCGATGCAGTTTACAATCTCATCCCTCGCCGTTTTGGACATTCTGTTTGCGAACGGCTTAAAGCTCTCGTCAGGAATTTCCCCGTTCACTGATTCCTCCACGATTTTATTGTACGCCCCGTCCATCAACCTTTGCTCTAACTCAATGGAATACTTTACGCACGCGTTAGCGAGTAGCTCCGAACTGGTCAACTCTAACTCCGCATGGAAAGATCCGATTCTGTTTTGCATCAACAATCTCAACAAGTTTAATCCCCAACAGATTGGTTCGTTTTTCGACGGCGGAAGCTCCTCTCGGACGTCTTCGTAATACGATCTGAGTTGCGCGAAATTCCTCTCGAACGACACCTCGTCGTCCTTTCGAGCACACAAAATAACCGACATCTCCAAAAGTTCCCGAGCTAATAACAACTCTTCTTTCTTACTCTTCGTCTGCTCGAACAGAGGAGGCAACGCGGTGAGGTGCGTCAAGGCAACTTTCAAGTTTTCCAACAAGTTAAACGCGGTTTGTAGAGCGCTACCACCGTCATCGTTAGATGAAGTCGTCGTCGCTTTCTCGAATGCTTTTTTGAACTCTTTGAAAGAGTTTTGTGCCGAAGCTAAATCCTCCGGTCGCGTCATTTATTTATGCGTATATATGTATCGAGGAGAGAGGATATCACGCCCGAGGTGAGATGATCGTTAGTTTTTATCGCTTTATCTTCGTCTATTTCCAGCGAGGTGGATGACCGCAGGAAAGAATGAAGCGCGTTTAGAAAAGTGAGAAAAGAAGAGATCTCGTCGCGATTTCTTTTTTTTTATCGGTCGCGAAAATGAAACAAAGGAAGAAAAAAGGAGTAGCAAAATAAACGCTGCGTTGTTATTATTTTAAATCGAGCGAGGGAGATTCTTATGTATATATATATATATATATAGAATCAGGGACGGTTTGTCCTCGCGAGGTGCGTGTGAATGTGTACGCGGTATCACTCTGCTGTACTGCAGCGTAAAAACGTTCGAAGAAAACAAAAAGTTGTCGTCTTCCTCGTCGTTCGTGCTCGTCCGTTCTAGGTGTGTAGTAGTATATATATTAAAGTATTATTCAAAACGTCTAACGTTTGCCATTTCATCGAGCATTCTCTGAATTTGCTCCTCGCTCGCTCTCCCTTCCGCTTCCAAAGACGGCACCAAAGTCTTGGCCTCGTCGTAATCCACCGGGCGCAAGTTCGACACCACCGCCGCTTCGAACGTGTGTAACCCGTTTTGTTTCGTCAACATGTCTCGAATCAATTGCACGGCTTCTTGACTAACGTTCCCTCCGAATCTTTGCACGTACTTGAGCGTCTTTTCAAACACCTGCGTGTTTGTCGACGACGCGTCTTCGTTTCTGTTGTTGTAATCGTATATCATCGCTTCCATCACTAGTCTCACTTCTGATATCGACAAGCACTGCGCGTCGCTAAAATCGGGTCCTAATTTCAACTCTTGCGCGTCTTCGTCTTCAGTTTGTGACTTTTTCAGACACGCTAATCCAGACATATTTTCGCTCTGTGTATCTATCTGCGCGTTGTTTTCGTCGTCGTCGTCGTCGCCGCGCTTTTATCCCTTCTCTTTCTCTCTTTCTTCTTCTCGTTTGTGTGTGTGTTTTGTGTTTGTTTTGAAACGATCCGCGCTGGTGCAGAGCGAGAATCGAATGAAGAAGAAAATTTTTTTTTTGTGTTTTCCTTTTTTTGCCAAAAAAAAAGGAGGTTTGGGCTGTTGGGGGCTTTTTACGGAGGGAAGAGAGGAGTCCTTCTGCCCCAAAAGTCTCTCTCTTTAAGTCCAAGAAGAGGTGGAGAGCGACTTGACCAAAACGAAATGAAGCGCAGTACTCGTAGATCTCTCAGAAATAATCACCTCGCCTCCCCTTCTTCTTCATTTAAACACACACATATATATATAAACTAATAATGATCAACTTTCTGTTCACGTTAGTTTCATTCTACGCCGCGGTGGTGTATCCGATGTACGCTTCGATGAAAGCCATCGAACGTAAAAGACCGGACGACGACACCTTATGGTTGACGTATTGGATTGTCTACATCTCCGTTTTGATGGGAGAGTCTTTGGGATTCGTCTACTTGTGAGTAGAAAAGTTTTTTTTTTTCTCTCTGCTGCTGCCGCCGTTGCTGCTGTCGTCGTCATCGTCGTCGTCGTCGTCGACGCTGCGCGCGTATACTTTTGCATTCGCTCTGAACGAGATTAAACTAATCGCTCTCTTTCGCGCGCGTTTGCGATGCATCCATCCATCGCGGCACGAACGAGAGAGGGAGAGGGTCCAATTTTGTTTTGAAAATTATATTTTGGCAGAGGGGAACCGAGAGAGAAAAAGTTGCCTTTCCCTCTCAATCTCTCTCTCTCTTCTTTCTCGCGAAAAGAAAAGAAGAAGGACGCTCTCGGTTCTTCTCGTCGCCGTCGTCCAAAGCGTGTCGTAAAATATGCATCGCTGACTTAATAATACTTCTTTTTGACTTGATTACGCGATAAAACGACAGGATCCCGAAATACAGATTTGTAAAGTTATGTTTGATTTACTACTTGATCTCTCCGCGTTTCAAAGGCGCGGTGACCTTGTACAAGAGCGGCATCGCTCCGATATTTAGAAAGTTGAGCCCATCCATCGACAAGACTGGCGATTTGATCATGAAGGGTGATTTCCAAGCCGTGCGTAAAGAACTCGGTCCGCAATTGAAGGAATTGCAATCGTTCGTGCAAAAAGATGGTCCGGAAGCGGTGAACAGATTACTTTCCAAGGTGAAGAGTACGAAGCCGTCGGCCGGGGGTTCGAGCGACGCGGCGAAAGAGAACTAGAGAGAAAGCGAGTTTACGTGCACATACAGAAAAACACGCGCACACACACACAATTGTAATTTTATAATACTCTTTTTTACTACTACATTGTTATTAAGATTTTGTGCATCATATGTATGCGTTCAAATTGCAGCGCTGCTTGTTTTTGCATATTTTCTTTTAATGTTCTTCTTGATTTTCCATTTTCAGCTTACTCAACGCTTCGGCGATGTTCACGCCACCACCGAGAGCGACGCCAAGTTTGGCCGCAGCCGCAGCCATGACATCTTCACCGATGCTTTTGAAGGCGCTGTTTGATGATGTTGACGCAAAGCTATCTTGCTGGACTTCACTTCTCTTTTCGGCGACGGATTCGTTTTCGCCGGCAACCGTGATGGCGGTGAAAATTTCTCCTTCTCCGAGGCCTAAGCAATCGTACACCTCGTGCAAATCGTCAACCGTGCACGCCTCGTACATCAGAGGTAAATCTGTGATGCAGTCGATTGTTTTGTGTTCTGCCAAGTTTTCTAAAGAGGAGCATTGCATCAAATCTGCCCAGTAATGGTTCGATTTCAAATCGGTTTCGTGTCGAGCCAAGAGCGTATTTCTCGCGCGATCCAATTCGCGTTGCGAAACTCTTTGATGCTGGAATCCGCGCAAGACGCGAATGCCTGCGGCTAATGCTTCATCGATCTTTGCTGGCGTGGAAGTGACTAATAATCTATAAGTAGTGGCGTCTGAATTTTGCAATCCGAACGATAACGTAAAGTTGCAATCGTAAGTCAAGCCCAAAGCGTCTCTCACCGTAGTAAAGAGCCGCCCACCGACTACTTCAGAAAGTAGCATACCTGCTATGTACGTTGCCAAAGGATTCTTCCTTCGCGCGCTTTGCAGAGCGTACGGGTTCCCATTCGCTTGAGCTAACACGTTTACCGGATCATTATCGTCGATAAAAGCAAAACCACCCTCTTCCTCCACTTGTGTGGAATCTCTCTCTGGGATGCGCATGGGCGCCCACATGGAAGGCCCGGGACCAGCCATGACTGCGCACGCTCTATCGTCGGAATCACGAAGCCATTGTCGTTGTTCGCGTACCGGATCGTCTTTAGATACCTTCTTCAAACTCAGTGGAATCGGAGCCGCCATAATTGGTACGTTCTTGTTCTCTTTCGTTTTAGAAATCGTGCCTAATACTTGCGTGATCAACGCGTCGACTTCCTCTGGAATCAAATCACCAACAATGTTCACCTCAATCGGACCATTGCTGAATTGCGTTTCGACTGCTTTCGCGACGCCATCTATCGTCAACGCAGCTAACTCTGCTCGAGAGGGATCCATGAATCGCCGGTCACCGTACATTGCTTTGTTGATTGCATCGTGCGTCGTCAATTCCAAATTTTTCGTCGTGTTGAGTTCAAACATTCTGTAGATATCTTTCACCCTCTCCAACGCGGTTTCTTCCCAGTTTGGTTTTTCAATTAAAAGATGAATGATTTCCAAAATAGTTCGCAACCCACCATCGACAGCAAACGCCGCATCTAAATAGAGGTATTCCATTTCAGGTTCGACGTCAAATACCAACAGATTTTGCATAGTTAACAACTCGATTTGCTTTCGGTCCCAACCGCCAACCGTACCGGCTTCTTGTAACGTTCGTAAACCAACCGCCGCGGATCCAATACCATCAGAACCGGCATCCAACGGTTCATGCGATCGACCTCCAGGAACGACTAATCGCAAGAATCCACTTCCTGGTTCCGCATCGAGCTGTTTGTAATTCACGCGAACGTTGTTACTCAAGCGTCTTTGGTAAACTCCGGTAGTTTCGTCGAACGTTGCGGTCTCTATCACTGGTTTTCTTTCTTGGATCATGGCTTCTAACTCGGCGTCCGGAATTAAACTATCCGGTACATCCACATCCTCCATGGGTTCGATTTCACCGTAGTCGGCGGACAATACTCGCATCACGTCCTCGGAAGTGATGTCAAATCGAACTTCTTGATCGGTCTCCACGTCGGTAGTCGTAGTTGGAACGCACGCTACAATCGCAGTCGTCAAGCCCGATCGAGGATCCCGAGTTTCGCTGTCGCATCCGTACTCCGCGATGAATCCCAAAAGTTCCGCAGCTGCCTCGTTAACGCTTTCCAACGTGATATATTCGTCCAACAAAAGCAAGCTCTCGTGTCCTTCGACTTGATCCATGACAACGTGCCCGAGAGCGTCGTGTTCCATGACAAAGTCGAGATTTTCCAAAGACGGAACGCAGCCAGCTTGTTGTGCGAGTTGTTCCGAGTCTCTCATCATGGCAGCTTTAAATCTCGAAAGTTCGCCTTGAGTTAAACCGCATTTTTGTAATCGTCGCGCCTCTTCAACTGCAACTTGGAGCGCGAACTCCCATTCTCTTGGTTCGCACGTCACCGTCACGGTCGTCACCGTACATCCTTCTCGCGCAGAGTCCGAGTGATCGAGTTCAACCCGTTTGTAATCGGCGTTTGTCTCTGAGTACCTGGACTGGATTCGAGATTGCAACACGAGCAAAGCGATTCTTTGTAAAACTGTTCTGTGCAAGTCTCCCAACTTTTCCATCGGAACGATTGGAAGTTTTGAGAAAATGTTGAACGACGCATGTGTCAAGTGTTCGTGTTGAAACATCTGCGGTTTACCTTCATTCGCAACGAAAGGTTGGTACGGATCTTCGATTTTCTGTTCCATCATGCGGTGGAGCTGTGCCTCAATTTCTTTACGCTCTGCGAGAGGTACGCCGTAGGCGTGTTTAACAGGTGGCCTAACTGCGTGGCGGGCTAAAGGAGATTCTGCTTGCATTGCCCACGGACTCGGCGCTGCCTCGTTGAACGCGTCTTCAATCATTTTCTCAACTTGTTCCGTAGTCGCATCAAACTCTCCCACGACGTACAAAGTAGCGTTCGAAGGAAAATACCATCGAGCGTGAAAATCGCGAATCTTTTCGTCTTCCCACAGAGGCACTTGATCAAGCTTACCGATTGGAAATCGAACACCCAAGGCGTTGTCCCAGTGCAAGTGCTGCAACAACTGACAATCAACGCGATACTCAATCGTGTTCATCATCTGCGCTTCAGCTAAAACTGCTTTCTTTTCCTTTTGAATTCTGGTTTGTAACAACGCTGGGTTAAAAGCGACATCGTAGAGAATATCCAACACGTTGTTCAGCATGTACACGCCGTCCTTGTTTACCGTCGGCGCGTGTATGTGAAACACCGTGTGATGAAAATCTGTGTACGCGTTACCTCTGGTACCGCTTCCTAAGTACTGATCGCGTTTACGAGAACCGAGAAAAGTCACG
>Ga0181559_10004103_pt1 | contig 14170 bp, 17 predicted proteins | sample 011ome_21_FD_133752 | JGI IMG/M metagenome (GOLD analysis project Ga0181559, IMG submission 133752) | Coastal salt marsh microbial communities from the Groves Creek Marsh, Skidaway Island, Georgia - 011508AT metaG (megahit assembly) | ecosystem: Environmental > Aquatic > Marine > Intertidal...
TCATTATCTCCAATGGATTATGTGTCAAACAAAGAGATAAACGAAATTTTATCAAAATCTAAAATGAGTAAATATGACCCTGATGGATTTCGATACACAAATATTTGGGAGCTGATAGAAATTATGGGAACCCCTCAATGATTATTTCTATTCTATTAAAAGCTAGTTAAAAATAAAACCGTTATACTTCTAAAGTATAGCGGTTTTATTATTGGACTCTATTCCAAAGTTTATTGCCGCCAGACTGTTTAAGCATCATATTGTTTGGGTCTACCAAGTAGTTACCATTGTTCATCTCAGATAGAATTCTCTTATCTTTTTCTACTCTGAGATTCCCCATCAGTGACTTTACTTGACTCTAGTGATGTTTGATGAGTTATTTTTTTAACAATAAATAACTTCAATCAAGTACTTTTAAAGATTATATTGAGAGTGGTGAAGATGAACTAAATACTTAGTCTTTAGCCCAATCTAAACCAGAATCATCTATAAATTCACATGTAGCCCATTTTATACTAAATTCTTCTGTAAACTTTTCAATTCTTTCATAAACATCCCATACTTCAGCGCTACCATCACAATCTTCTCCATATTCGATAAGTTCTTTATCTGTGCCTTCAAATTCAAATTTGGCAATTCCTTCATCGTAATCGTAGTCAAAAATTGAATTAGCAATACAGTCTTCAGCATAACCACTAGAAAAAAAATCTTCACAATAAATGTATTCGAAATCATCTTCATCAACTCCGTCAGTTTCAAAATCTGGATCTACATATTTCAAATTTTGATTTGGTTCAGAAAAAATTTTTATTTTCATTTTAAATATATTTTTATAAATCTAAAATTAGAAATAATATTTTGATTTATGTAATTCCGTCTTTTATTATTTCTTTCAAAGAGTTATTCCAAAGGCTCTACAAGCATAATTATCATTAATATTACATGGAATAAAAAACAAAACTATTTGAAATATGAAAAAACTTTCAAAAGCTGAAAAAAAACTCAGAAAAGAAAAGGCAATTGAATTAATGCAAAAAAAGAAATTCAAAGAATTAGAAGATTTTATTAAAAATAGTTCTCCCTGGGATTTTTTAGGAGTTAGTATTGAAGAATGGAATGATTTAAAAAATGAATTTGAGCAATAAAAAGTAATTTTATCGACATGGAAGGAGTAATAGTTTATTTTGAAGAAGAGTTTAAATCAATACAAAAATCTCAACAACTCCCTCCTAAACGTTGATTTTGAGGAAAATCAACCAATTATTAATATTTCTGTTACACCAATATACTAAAAGATTGAGATATTTCATTTTGAATAAAGAAAAAGAGATCGTCAATTAAAAACAAAATAAAATGAGTTTCAGTCATAGTTTGGATATAGGGGAGATTACGTTATTTATATCATTTAAAAAATGAAAATATTTACATCATGAAACTTAAAAACATAAAAACATTTACTGTAGTATTTGCAGTTATTATAGTTGTATTAAATATATATTTTGCATTTAACTTTTATTCCATAGACAACAATGCTGGTGTATTTGGAGATGCTTGGGGTTTTTCAAATTCAATTTTTTCTTTTTTATCGATTATTCTTATACTAATCACAATTTCCTCTCAAAAAGCTGATACTGATAAGCAATTTAAATTAAGTGAAGAACAAGGAATTAAAGATTCAGTCCTTAGATTAATATCAACTCATTCAGAATTGACAAAAGAATTGAAATCAACAATAAATAATAAGGAAATCTATGGCAGATCTATTTTTAAATCAAATTATGAAATAGCTCAATCATTAGAGCTAGATAAAATAATAGACCATTTTAAAAGAGAAATGTTTATGGATTTAAACCACTACTATTTTAGTTTATATAGAATTTTAAAAACAATCGATGCTTTGGATCCTGATGAAGAATCTAAATCAAATAAAATATCAAAAAAAGATACTTATATATTGTCTAAACTTTTTAGATCTCAACTCAGCATTTATGAATTGTATTGGTTGCAAATTTATTTATTGTTTTACAAAACAGTTTTTGGAGAAAAAGATAATAGGTTGGATAATTTCATAGAACAATATTCATTGTTTAAAAATTTAAAATTTATTGAGCCTGACATCAAGAATATAAAAATTCATATTATAAAAAACAATATATTAGACGATGGTGCATATGAGCCTATAAAACCAAAGAAAAATAATTAATTCTAGCATATTTTATAAAAAAACCGACATCTTAAAAAAAATTTGGGTTTTTAATCAAAAAAGTGGAGGTTGAATCTTGTAGAATTTCGCTCATTAAATTGAGGTTACTGCTGCAACTTTGAATAATAAGGGGAGCCATATTAGACAGGAGGTCATTTTTGACCTCCTTTTTATTTTTATTCTTCTGTAAAACCTTACAGACCAACATAATAGACTTGATTTCGGGAGTAAAAATATGGTTGCATCTTTCAAAATTGAAATCTTCGAACTTTTCTTTGAAGATGCAGCCAAGAATCTTTTTTTTGGTCTTTCCATCCGCTTTATCCCAAAACTGGCTTAAGTTTTCAATCATTGGAAGTGTATTACTCAGATATTCCTTAAAAGGACTCTTGGTAGACTTCAACCGATCCAACTTAATCTGTTTCTGACTTAATTCAGATTCGATTCTACTCTTCATTTCGTTGAAATCAGAGGAGGTGATGTCTCCATCAAGAAAAGAGTTCTGAAGATTCAACTGACGTGTTGTACAGGTCTCTATTTCCAACTTAGTCTTCTTGATTTCTGATATACGTGAAACATCATCTCAATCGATTAGTGATTCAAGTTGAGATTTATAGACTTTCACCATTCCAGCGGTAAGAACCAACCCTTAGATTCAATATAAATTCCATTTGGTAATTTAAAATCAGGTTTATATCTATGATGTGTTTCTGGAGTTGTGTATTCGATATTAAAACCATAATTTTGAAACTATACAAATCATTCAGATGAAATATTCTTACAAACTGATCTTTGATCAAAATGATCTGCAAAAGAGTGAAAGTGTTCAACAAATGAGAACTACCATTCAAAATAAACTTTCGCTAGAATACTACAATGAAATTGAAATTGACTTATCCTTACCTACAGAAGAAATAATTTCTCACATCAACAAAGAAGCTGTAAAAGAGGAAAAAGTGAAAATCGATGTTAAAGGAAATGAAAAAACTTACTGGGGCTTAATTGATTGGCTTGAAGCAGTTCTCATTGAATTTGAATTAGAAGATATATCCTCCGAACTGGACAAGAGAATGTTAAATGGTAATGAGTATATATCGCAGTACGTTGTCTTGAAATTAATTATTGAAGAGCTCGAACTTGAAGTTGATTACTCTACGAGTGATTTTTGTCAAGTGTAACAAACTGATGTAAAGAAAAGTTTGATTAAATCATTTAGACCTTTTGTTGACGTTACAAACAAAAGGCAGATAGAGAATATTGAGAGTAATTGGAAATTAATTTCTGGTGGCCTATGTAATCACAATCAAAGCGATCATATTAATCTTTATGGAATAATCCATATGATCCGTCAAATTGACGACTTTTCTTTCTTTCCAATAACAACTAGTGTTTTCGAAATTTGCATCCAACAAGAGATTGATCTCTCAGAATTTTTGATAGATGGCCAGGTTGGTTGCCGACTAGACAAGGCTGGTAGACAAAAAATTAATAGACTTTTAAATAAGAAGCAAGCCAGAAATGATTACATTCAAATTGAGCATTTGAATGGCGGAGTGAAAACAATTGCTAAAAAACTTATTACTGCTGATTGTAAAGACTGGAAGAGTTTACAGAAAATCCACTTTGAAAACACACTTTGTTGTTGTAAGCTCAGGCATGCTGATAATCATATAAATCACAAAACTGATTTATTAAAGATAGATATCAAATAGAGCCCCGTTCTTTATTTGACTGCCAAATGTTTCATGTAAATTGTAAGTAAGTTTTGGGCAATCTTTGCTTAGAATTGAAAAGTATATCTACCGGATAAAGTAACTTAATAACCCGTTTTTAATTTTCACATAGTCTATTTTTCTGTTTCTGTAACAGCCGTCATCCTTGATTACTGCATTCAACTTATCCATTATTGGCAGGGATTATTTGAATTATTCTAACCACTCTAAATACTGATAATTCTAGATGACTGCACCAATCCTTAGTTTAACGCTCAGTACGGAACTATTCTTCTTTTTATAAAAAATGCTTAGGCTTTGGAATGACATTAAAACCAGAAATGGTATAAGTATCTTCTTTCCATTCTTCGTTTAGCTCAGCCAAAATAATTTGGGTGTTGAATTTTAGATTCAAATACAGATCTTCAGGTGCACCAGACTCAATGTCTGCAACTGTGAATTGATTAAATAAATTAATAGCATTTCTAATGGATTTGTTTATCCAATTTTCAATTTCAATTCTTGAATATTCAGCTTTATTGAAGAAATCTAGATTATGAAATGAACTTAAAAAATCTACTTTGAAATTTGCATCGACATAGGAATCAGCATAAACCCTGATGATCTCTTGTCCATTTGGGTCGTAATTCGGATCATCTGAGTCTTTTTGATTTGGTCTATCACACCCATATCCCTCACTCTCTATCCAATCAGCTAATGTCACTGAAACTTTGCATTCAAAGAAATAATCTTCCTTGATTTCATATGCTATTGTGCCATATTCTGGTGAGTCTTCGTTTTGCCAATTTTCGGAAAAGAGGAATTTGAATAAATCTATAACTTCTATGTTCATTATGTGGTCGTTTGAAGTTGAGAATGCAATTGTAAAAAATATTCAGAATTGAACTTTACCCCATTTATGCAGATGTTTAGTGCTTCGGTAATTTGATGGCGTCCAACTTTATTTTGTTACAAAGTCTTGAATTAAAAATCAGAGAGTTGATTGAAAAATACAATCCAAAGAATATCGAAGTACTTCTTTCAGCTTGGCGTCACGTCTAATTCTCTGCCTCCTATGAAACTTTCTTAGACACGAAGATAAGGTTTATCTCCTCTAAAGTTAATCCAGATAATCTTTTATTAATATAAACCAATGGTTTTGCAAAGAAAGCTAAAAAGCAGGATTAAAAGAATTTCGCATAAGAATTGTTTTAAGATGTAGCCCAAGGGTTATAATCTTCCTTATCCATTTTCCCACGAGGGGCATGTTTTCGAGCGAAGTTTTTATTTTTAAAAATCTTTTCTTTAAATTTTTCAAACGGCATTGGTGTATCCAGTTCCCAACGATCTACTGCTGCCATAAGTTTGTAACTATTATTAATCATGGTATCGGTCCAAGTACTCGGATTTTCAGGATCTATGCCTTTAATTATAGTTAATCGAGCTTCTATTTCATACTTTCTTTTTTGCTTATCCTCTTTAATTTCTCTTAAAATATCGAGTGCGATCGCAGTATACTCAGTAACCTGATTTGATTGAGCTGCTTTTATTTCTCTTTCGCAAAATTCCAAAGCAGATTCATCAGTTGTAGAACCATGTGAACTAATTGGTGAAATACCTAATCTGCAGCGTTTTCTGTTTAGTTTGGATGTGTGTTCTTCACTCCAACCATCATCTTCGAGATATCTGGATTCATGTTCTTCAGAGAACAATTCTTGGTGCAAATGTTTAGCGCTTTCGTAATATAAAAGTGGGTTCATTTTTATGTGTTACCTTGAAAAATATATATTGCAAGTTAGCGAAATAGCGCTATAATTGAGTGCTTTTCACAGAGAAATACCTTTTGTTATGTCGGTTCTGGTATTGATATGTGTATCGGTTTTTTTATTTTTTTCTCAATAAGAAACTTATTCTTAATTACAATAATACTGGTCTGCTTTCAGTCAAAAATAAACGCACAAACTATTTTTGAAATTGATGGAAGACAAAGTATATTGATGACCGGCAAAGGACCAGGTCAAGATGCCACCATTAATCCATTTCAAGGGAAAGATTGTTATGCGATTATTAAAAACCTAGGAAAGTAATTATTTTCAGTTAGGATTCAAGAAAAAGGGCTAATTATTGAAACCATTCAAATTAAGCCCAAAAAGAAAAAAAAGATCAAGCTCTTATCTCATCAAGAACTTTATCTTGACGGCGAAACAAAATACTGGGCGAAGGCAAATGCTCTATTTCTGTTAGTTCACCCACCTATAATCCTCTTAAGTAAGATAAACTCACACTTAAACCTGAATGGCTTATTTTGTCCCCAATCACCTGTTGATAAGGCAGTTAATAAGTCGTGCAAAAAGCTCATATGTTAATTTTTCTTTATTTCTTAACTTTCGTTAAACCAATTAATTAATAAATTATGAAAAATTTAATTCTATCGATTAGTTTTGTTTTCTTCAGTTTCATTGCGTCCGCTCAAGATTCTGCAGATTACAAATTTACCATTATGGGTGACGCTGGAGCTTTCTTTGTTTCTGGAGATGGTTACAGCGGGGGCGCTTTAGATGTAATGGGCTTTTACAGTATTACAGAAAAAATCCAAGCGGGTGCAAGTTTAGGATTCGGATTTGGAGATTTAGAGTATGATGCTGCAATTTCAGCTATTGCTCGTTACTTCGTGACAGATGCAATTTTTGCATATGGAGAATATGCATTAACGGATACCGCAGGGGAAGGGTTAACTGCAGGGGCAGGATATCGGTTTAAATTTGGTGACCGCATTGAATTTAACCCTACAGCCGTTTATGGATTAGATGCAGAGGAATTAGGTGTTATTATGGGATTTGCCTTTAGATTTTAAGGGTAAAGTTTATGTGTTTCGTTTTTGAAAGACCTTTCTCAATGAGAGGTCTTTTTTATTAATTAAACCATAGGCATATCTTCCTCTGTAAGTTCAGCAACTTCTAACCCTCTTAAGTAAGTTAAACTAACATTTAAACTTGAGTGTCCCATAGCCTTTTGAAGTTTGGTAAGTGAGCCTGTTCTTTTAAAGATTTCTATCGCTCCAGAGTGGCGAATAGAATTGATAGTGGATCACCCGAGGGCCCGCCTCCCTCCCTTCAATGGTGGGGTATCCCCCCCTTAAAAACGCCTTTTTTAGGTATCTGACCAGAGGACTCAGAGTCGAGAGAAAAATATTTCCCGAAAAATAGGGGATGAGGGGGTAACGCTCTAAAAGTAAAAAAGAAATTTTGCCAGATTTTACCAGAATTTCGACTTTTTATACCTATCGTAGTTTGTCAAGAATCCCAACCATAGCTAAGGTGTCTAACTTATTGGTCTCAAATTGCTAAAAAAGCGATTGATGACGGAAAAATGAGCTCTTGGATTATGCTCAAAGAAGTATCTGTTCCTGGTGTTCATCGGTACCTATTTGCCAACTATTATGAAGATCTTACTCAGCTTACACAAGGCGCTACTATATGGAACCCTGAGGTAATAGGAATGAATATTGCAGATATTGAGACTAATTCAATAAAAACAATAATAAATGTCGAATACTATAAAGCTGAAGCCGCGTTGGGTGAATCAGCCAAGTACGCCATTATCAATTACTTCACTCCTATCAACCTTGAAGGATTCGTAACAGAAGAACTTCAATTATGGAAGCCATGGTTTGAGAATAATATGAAAAATAAAAGGATTAAACAGAAAAATTGGGCGGTTGGAACCAAAATATATCCAAGTGGTAATCATTCTGGAAGTTATGCTATCACAAGAGACGGATTCGATAATTTATCAGATGCAATGGAAGCCTTAAGCTACCAACCTATATCCAATAGCATCTACAGTTCAATCATGAAAAAATCAAAAATGAATGAATATGTTCCCAATGGATTCGATAAAAGGGTAATCTATGAACTTATTAAAAGAGTTGATTGATCAAAAAATTGTACTTAATTCACTAAAAGAAGAAGTTGTGCTGCAACTTTGATTTATAGGGGGAGCAACAGCCTTACAGAAATGTAGGGCTTTTTTTATTTGAACAGTCAGCGGTCTGATAGTAATCAAAACTGCCTAAAGACCCCGAAAAACGCTGGTTTTGAGACCAGACGTTTTTCTCAATGTTCTCCACACCATCTTCGCAAGTCTGGAGATGAATCAATCTATAAAGAACTTGGAGGGGCTAAAAAGGAAAAAACAAGTCAGTTAATTAGAGAGTATTTAGAGGATTATGATTACAATGAACAAGGCATAATGAAGTATGATAAAATAAGTGATGTTTTAAAATGTATGAATAAAAAAGACCCGGAGTTAAGAAATGTAGACAATAGATAATGAGTCATTCATTTCAATTTTCTCATTTTTTATTGGATTAAGAAATAATTTATCTTTAACAATGTATCCGATGAAATTTTGATTACGTTTCAATGAGAGAAAAATCAGATCGTATACACTCAATTCTAAATCTTTATTAGTTAAGTCGTAGTCACTTATCGGACTAACATTAATTTTTTTACCGGTATCAGAAAATAACTCTTCAAATATGCTCCAAAGCTCTTGATTATCTGCAATTTGAGTTATTATCAAAGAAGAAAGAGAATCGCTTACAATTAATTCATTGAATTTGTTGTCCATAATCAAATCCTTTTTAGAGCCATCTGTTAATTTAAGAATAACTCTAATATCGTTAAGTCCTTCAGAATTCAATAAATTTGTAACATAAGCATTCACTAGTAGTGCATTGGCGTCTGACTTTTGTGCGGAGAAGATGTCATCGTACCCCAAAATTAAAATAACATCAAATTGATATTTTAGGATAAGATCTTTAATAATCTCTTCTTTATTCTCTGTATATCGTATAAATTCAGTTTCACTAATAAAATCCTTTATACTTGGTTCACTTTTGATATAATTACAATTATACAAATATGTCAATTTTGCTCCTTCACCCAAAAACGGAGTTGCATTATTTATTATTTGTTCCCCCAGGGATGACCATCCAATAACAAGAATGGATAAATTTTCCTTCTTAACATTTGACTGATCTTCAATTATTAATTTGTTTAAAGAATTATTTAAATTGTCCATAATTGAAAACTCAAGTTTTAAGTTATCGTCTTCCGCAATGACAATTAATTGATCCTCCAGCTCTATTATGTAATCTTTAGCGGGATTTAGAAGTAATTCTTTATCATTTCGCCTAACACCAATTAAGGTAACTGAGGTAAGCATTAACATCGTTTGTTTATATGTCTTTCCCACAAAATTATTGGCAGGATAGAAATAAATTTCATCTCCATCATAATCTAAAAAGTCGAGGATCACTGACGATATATGCCTATTTCGTAATGCTTGTGAAGTAATGTTTGCAATAATCTTATTCTTCTCAATTGCATAAATTTGCTTCTTAAAAATTTCATTTAACAAACTGATATTTTCATTACTCCTTGTCTGGATAATTATCGGAATCGTATTTCTACCTAAACTCATTCTTACAGCCATTATGACTGTCTCTAAACTAAAATTTGAACTGGAAAAATCGTCTAATATGATTACCACTTTAGACTTTTTCATATTTGTTCTTCTTAATTCTGCGACACTATTTAGATTCCCTGACCGAGTGATAATCCTCAGATTTTTTTGATCTGGAAATTCCAAATCAATTTTATTACGCATTTCAGTATTATTCATATTACTGTAGCATACAATAGTAGGTTTTAATTGATTCTCGTTGGCATTTCTGATTTCCTCAAAAATTGTGAATATTGTTGAATTCCAACCTAAAATCAAGTAATGCCCTTCATCAATAACAATTGAATGCCCCTTCTTAAAGTTATCAATAAACTCTTTAATTTTGGCAGCTAAAAATCCTATTACAGTCCCTGAAAAAGCAACATTAAATACCCAGTAGATCAAGTCCACAATCCTCTGGTTCAAGTTGTCACTTGAACCATCAATTTCTAAAAGTCTTTGGAATCTTTGCCACCATAAGTTGATTAAACTTCCATCTTCTCCTAAACCAAGACTAAATTCAAGTGCTAAAATGATTATGGAAAATACTGCACTAGCTAATAAAAGGAAATAAATAAAATTGGATTTATAGGCAATAAAATTTTCAAAATAATATCTAAACTTTAATCTCATTGTATAATTTCAATTAAAAGCAATTTTTTTCGAAATTCATTTCGAAAAAAATAATTGATGATAACAATATTGTGGATGAATTTTAGAGAATGTATTTCTTTAGGTTATAGTTTTCCAATAATCTTACCGGTAATCTTGCCAATTATTCTGTTTTTAACTCTCACAAGCGCCTTCCCATTTTTTAAAGCGTTAACATCACCCATAACTTTTGCAGATAGGTAAAGGCCTCGCCTAAATTTAGAAATAAACCCCATATTTATTTTTTAATACTCTTCAGCTGATTCGATCTCTCCACGCGAAAATTCCCATTGACTTTTTAGACAGTTTTCTGGGATGAATCCTCAGTAGTTATAAATTATATTTCTTAATTAACTCTTTCCTTGAGGCTTGGTCTTCTTCAAAAGAATAGAGATCATGATCGTATGTATCCTTTTTATTTGTGGAGCCGACTAGTTTGCATTTAGGTTTTAATGAATTCACCAAAACGTTCAGGCTTTGAGCATCATCCACAAAATAAGGTACCATTAATAACACTAGTGAATTATACTCTTCAACGGATTGATTATAATAATCGTTTTCGTCATTTCGTCCAACAGCTGTACATTGTCCATAAATAGATGGGACATATTCAACAAAGGACCTAAAGGCAATTTCCTTTTCCCCTGAATTCAAAAAATATGCGATTTCTGCCTTTAAAATTTTCTCTTCATCCGAGCTGCTACTAGATATTTCTCGAGCCTCTTGAAATTTATATTGTGTAAGACAATCTTCCACTGAAACACAACCAACTGATTTTAAGTAGAGTGCCTGACCAATAAAACCAATTATATTAACCAAAGCAGGAATTACAAGGAAAACTATAAATAAGACCCTTCTTTTTTTGGCAATAACCCAATTGAATATGGCTTTTAATCGGCTTTCCTTTTTTAGTGCTGATGTTTTCGCATGAATCTGGATTTTACCATCCAAATAAATTTCAAATTCATCTTTATCTAAGCCTTCAGATAATGCTTTATTTACCAGCACCTCTCGCTCTCTTGAGGTTACTTTCCCGTCTACTAACGTGGACTCAATTAAAATATTAAGTGATTCGGATATCTTCATTTATTTAATTATTATGTTTATTTTGAAGTATTTAATTCTCCCTTAAATAATTTTCTTCCTGAAGAAAACAATCTAATTAACCATGGAGACTCATCATGTTTATACTTTGCGAGCAAACGACTATTTCCCTCTATTTCAGTTTTTGCCTCTAATTCTTTTACCTTTATTTGATATTCATTAGCCATTCTTTTTTCTTCTCTTTCAAATTCTTTATCCTGCCGAACAAGTTCGATCTCATTATTATACTCTATTAATTTTTGATCCCAGTTTCTCTTTCCTTTTGGATCTAATTTTGAAATATACTTTTTATATTCATCCTGGGCCTCCTTATAACAACTTGATTGAGGATCAATTAGGGAGAAATAATGCATTGCCTCTGGGTTAAATCCAGAGCCGCTTGAATCGTTAAATGCTCCAAGTTCAGATTTCATTTTACTCAATAGTCCTTGACATTCTGAATCCAAAGAAAGTTGAAAGTACTCTGATTTCTTTTGTTGAATTAATTTATTGCATTCCGTTGATTCCCTTGGAATAGATTTTAAAATTGAAAATGCAGATTCAAAGTTTCTCATTGATGCTTCTGCGTCGGCTTCAGCAATAATTATAGAACAATTCTCGTTAAAAAAATTAAAAATTTTAAGTTCTGCTTGTTTTAAAAAATTAATAAAATCTTGATTTTTAAAATCCAAGTTCCTGAAGCCATTTTGAAGGGCTAATTCTTTTGAGGAACCAACACCTTTGAATTGAGAAGAATACGAGTTAAAAATTGTTTCAGTCATCACATCGACAACAAACAGATTAACTTCGAAGGTTAGAAGATATTTCTGTGGAGCTGTAGAGGTTAGGTTAGATGAGGTAATATTTAAGGAAGGGCCAATAATAAATCGAGGGCTCCCTCCTTCGCCTCCATAACCTACCGTTGTAATTCCGATATTCAACCGATCCTTCAAAAATCTATACAACGAAGGGCTTAAGTCCTCATACGACGGAATAAATGGGGTCAATTTAATTGAAACACTTGGCAGACTATCTATTATATCCACAACAGAAGTGCTTGTTCCTGAAGTATTTTTAGTCGATTCAAATACTTTTGATTGAGAAGTGCGATCTTTTTTTAACTCATTATTATTTTCTTGTTTATTGCCACAAGACCAAAAGAAAATTAAAAAGACTAAACCTATATTGCTAATTTTCATAGAATATTTATTTTATTTGAATAAAAGCATCTCCCAGACTTTGGGTTTTATTAACTACATCTAAACTACACCCATTTCGTAATCCTTTTCTTAACTCACGTGCAAAATCATAGGCGGTATAAGAATTGTTATTTTCGTCTTGAGTATATATTCGGACATTTGTAAAAAGTAATTCTGTAGAGGTATTTTTTACCATTTTATAAGTAGAATTAATAGTGTTTTCTTTCATCCAATCAATTATCTTTTCAGTTATCTCATCACCGCCACAATCATCCTCAAGCGAAATAGCTGAACTATTCAGCACCGCCACTCTTAAAGTGATTTCTGATCCATTAGCTAAGACGTCCATGAAATGACTTGTTATTCCATTTTTAATTTCGCTGAAATTTTCTGTGAAATCATTTTTAAAAAGGGTTTGTATATCGTTGTCTTTAGATTCAATACCAGCATTAGTTCGAGTCAATGCAGTAACGGTTTTACTAGTAAATACATCAATACATTTTACAATGTATGTGACAACTTTGTTTGGATTTCTTGAACTCGGATCTTGTTTCAATTCATAATCAAGTTCAATTATGTAATCAGGCCTAGTAGTGCTCATCAATTCTGCTCTAAGATCTCGTGCAACACCCTCTGCCTCATCCATCGCATTATTGTTCTCAATTAATTTAAGAGCCTGTTCCATATTCTCAAGATTAAATCCATATTTTGAAAACTCTCCTTCAATTGCAGCAATAACAAACTTTAACCGAGAATCCTTTATATAGGATTTTGAATAATCTCTTTTATAGTTAGTAACCCCTTGAGTTATTTCTTCATCGAGACACCCCATTCTTTTTAACATGGCATCGGACGGTACTACCATTATCGTCGGTAAGCTTTGAGTTATTGCGTTCGACTCTTTCTTGCTTAATTTTGATTCTTGCAAAGTTGGCAATAGATTACTTGATGTTTGTTTCTCACCGGAATTACATGAAATAACAAGGAGAACGCTCAAAACAAAAAATAAATTTTTCATAAAAATTGATTTTAATTAAATGAAATAAAGAGTTAAAGTTACAATTAAATAAAACAACTAATTGTATTTTTTATAATTCAAAAGTTGAAGGTTGGTGAAAGACCAATATTTTCTACCTTAAACTTGACAAAACAATGTAAAATACATGAAACACTTGTTATATAAACAGAACCACATCGAATCTAATAATAAACCTCCACCCCAAACAAAAATTCTTTATCTTCTCTCTTTATGGGTACGTATGGAGTTGAATGGTAACGGTAGCGATTGGTGAGGTAAATACCAAAACTATCTAAGTTGTAATAGATTCGAGGCTCAATAAAAAATCGGAAATCATCGAGATTATTTATCTTGAGCTGATAATAATTGCTTGTGCTAAGGACAAATTTTTGATATAAATTAAAATTAGAAAAACAAAGGAGAAAATCATTGAATACTGGCAGTTTCATCAAGAATATTTTCAACGGTATTTTTAAAAAATAATTTGATTTTCATAACCCTAAACCATAGGCATATCCTCTTCTTTAAGTTCTGCCATTTCTAATCCTCTAAAGTAAGTTAAACTAACATTTAAACTTGAGTGTCCCATAGCCTTTTGAAGTTTGGCAAGAGAGCGCGCTGGCGCAATGGCATCAAAGATAAAACCGTTAAACTGTTATGTTTAGCGGTTTTTATTTGACCCAGAAGTACATGGGCTTTTTCAATCTACCATTTATTTGCTCAAGACTTTTTTCCTTTTTAATTTAGTAAACAAAAAGCGAAATGATTGCAAGAACGAATGTAGAGGACCGCTTAA
>Ga0181559_10004109_pt1 | contig 14147 bp, 11 predicted proteins | sample 011ome_21_FD_133752 | JGI IMG/M metagenome (GOLD analysis project Ga0181559, IMG submission 133752) | Coastal salt marsh microbial communities from the Groves Creek Marsh, Skidaway Island, Georgia - 011508AT metaG (megahit assembly) | ecosystem: Environmental > Aquatic > Marine > Intertidal...
CGTCGCCAACAACGCGGCTGCGGCTGCTGGCGCAGCAGGAGCCGTCCCGTTGAGTTATACGCCTTTTACCGACATCGGCATCAACAAGTATGACATTTTTGACATGTCCTTCAATTGGACTATCAATGAAACGTTGACGCTGCGTGGTGGTATCACCAACCTGTTGGATACCCAGCCGGAGATAACGGGTCGTCAAGCCGGGTACCCACCGGGGACGGACCTGTCGGCGGTCTGTGGTGGCGCGCCGGGTTGCGTCAACCCGACCGCTCCCCAGTTGGCCTCCACCGGTGCCGGAATAACCAGCCCGGGTTACTATGACGTGTTGGGACGCCGTTTCTTCCTCGGTATGAAAGCGCGTTTCTAATGTAAAGCAAGATAGACCTTGTAAAACCATTAACGGCGGGCCTTTGGCCCGCCGTTTTTTTTCAAGGATTCTATTTCCAAGGGCTTTGCCTCGTTGGTTGACCCTTTTTATTTCTTGCTGAACTCCCACCAGGCCAAATTTGGGTAAACCCATTGTTTTGAATAAAAGCCTGAAAAACCATTCTGATTTGATAGAATGGCGATTCAATTTTTAAAAGGCACCTCTATTAATAGAGGCGCCCTAAAGGGAAATTACGGACATGAAAATCAATAAAACCCTGCCATGTTCCCTGTGCATGCTGGTATCAGTCGCGGTCTTCGCGGCGGACAATACCGACGCGGTCATTATGGATGCCAGCCCCTGCCTGGATATCGTCAGCCCGATAGAGCGCCTGGCCTGTTTCGAGGAACGGGCGAATGCAGCGCAAGGCCGTGGCACTGCTATCCCGCAGCAGAACCTGCCGGTCGTGTCGATCCCACGCGCTTCGAGGCAGCAACCGGCACAATCTCCCCCACAAGTTGAATCCCAGCCTGCGTCCGAGACACCGCAAGAAGTAGCGCGCGAAACAGACCATGCCAGCACTCCACAGGCTGACAGCGTCGAAAACAGATTCGGATTACCCGAAGAGAAGGTCAATGAAAAGGCGCAGGCAAATGAATTGATCGCCAGGGTGGCCGAGATCAAGGAGCTCGGTCGCAACCGTTTCCTTATTACCCTGGAAAACGGCCAGGTCTGGGAACAAATGCAAACCAGACGCTTCGCTTTGGCGGAAGGCGACGAGGTCCGGATCTACCCTACGCGCTGGGGAAGTTCATACCGTCTTTCCTCCCAGTCCCACAAAGGTTACATCCAGGTTCAGCGTCTCCGGTAATGCCATACACCGATGACCAGAAACTTTTAAAAATCAAAGAAAAATCAAAGAAAAATCAAAAGAGCCAGACTAACTTGATCCAGTCACTTCTGGACAATGCTGCTTCCTCGATTGGGACACAGCCTGTCTAAATCTGAAAATGCCCTGCTTTCTCAGGCTGATAGACAATCTTTTCGACTTTAACCGTGACCGTCTTGCCGGGCTGGTCCTGGTATTGCTCGCTTTGGCCTTCGGTCATCCCAATCAGTGTCCGGCCAAGCTTGGAAAACACAGAAACATGATTGTCTGCCTCATCGGCAGCTGAGGGATACACCAGTTTTATTTCGGTTTGTGTTTTTTCGGGCCTGGAAATTGTCACCTCCAGAATACAGTTCATGGTGACAACATTGGGTGGTATTTCCTTTGGTCCCACCATTTTGCCTTTTCTTAATTTGCGCAACAGGTCCTGTCCATCCTGGTATGTCTCCCCCTGGGCATCGTCCAGCAGGTTATCAATTCTCCAGATATCCAATGAAGAGGTGATGAACCGACTGGTTTCAAAACGCTTTCTTTTCTCCATCAACAACTCCAGCTACGTGGCTAGTACTTTGCATTACCAAGACATTGCTCGATTGGTAAAAATTTCAGGCTGTTTGTCTGAATTGTTAACTGCCCGGGAAAACGGGGACAGAGCCCGATCAGCACAGTCAGCGCGTGTAGCCAGAGTTTGAAAGGATCCCGGATATCCAGGATGGATGCTACCATCTCAGCCAGGTTAACACTGGATTACTTGGACACAATCTCGGTAAAGGTCTCTGCCAGGAAGCGAAATTCATATTCAGCCGATGGCCAAGAAATTAAGTGTGCGTTACCGGATTGACGGCGCCCTGCAGGAGTTACTGGAGTTGGATAGAACCAGCCTGGGCCCAATAGTTGCTCGCATGAAGGTCCTGGCCAAGCTTGATATCACCGAAAAACGACAGCCCCAGGATGGCCGCATTGAACTTGAGATCAAGGGCAGAAAATTCTCTTTTCGACTCTCAACCATACCCAGTATCCTGGGCGAAAAAGTCGTACTCAGGGCATTGGGCAGCGCTACGGATGCCGAGATAACTCCAATTGAAAAGCTGGGACTGTCCACGAACAACAGGGCCCTGCTCGACCAGATTCTTGCCTGCCCCAATGGTGTACTTTTTGTCACCGGACCGACGGGCTCGGGAAAAACCACCACCCTGTATTCCATACTCAACCAGTTGCGGAACCCCTCTACCAACATTATCACCGTGGAAGACCCCGTGGAAATTACCCTCGACGGTATTACTCAGGTCCAGACCAACGCTTCAATAGGCTTTGACTTCAGCAAGGCACTCAGGTCCATCTTGCGACAGGACCCGGAAGTTATTCTGGTGGGAGAGATTCGTGACCTGGAAACAGCAAAAATTGCCTCCGAAGCTGCATTGACGGGTCACCTCGTGATGGCAACCATGCATACCAACAACGCCCTCCAGGCGGTTACCCGCCTGGTGGAAATAGGTGTTGAACCATTTCTTGTTGCGCCGTCAGTCATTGGTGTCGTGGCCCAATGCCTGGTCAGGAAAATCTGCAATGGTTGCAAGGAAAGCTATGAACCGCCACGTGAATTACTGGAGACCATCTTTGACAATATTGGTGACAGCAAAGTGGAATTTTATCGCGGCAAAGGCTGCCGTGACTGTAATGACTCAGGATATTCCGGTCGCGTCGCACTACATGAGATTTTTCTGGTCAATGATGAAATTCGAAACAAGATTTCCAATGGCGCATCCATCCTGGAAATCGCGGAAGAATCCAGGAAGCTTGGATTCAAAACCCTGCGCTATGACGGCATCATGAAAGTATTACAGGGTTTTACGACGTACGACGAAGTCAACAAAGTTGCTGTTGAATAAGAAAATAGCCTGATTTCAGGGAAGCAGGATATTGGAAATTACCAATCCTGGATTGCCTTCAGGCATTTACCAAAAACGAAGACCTTTATGTACATCGAACAATGAAATTACGTCACTTTATCCCCCTCCTCCTGTTCTTGTCGACTTTGCTGGCCGCGACCAATATCTGGCTTTCCTGGCAAGTGGAGCTGCAACTGCAGGATGTGGAGGAAACCGAAGAGAATGAGTTCGCAGTCCTTCAACTGGCTGAACAGCTACGCCATACATCCGATGACCTGACCCGGTTTGCGCGTGAATATGTCCTCACCGGAAATCCGGAATACAAAGAGCATTTCAATCAGATTCGTGATATTCGTGCCGGCAGGATTCCCCGTCCGGAAGACTATGACGGTATCTACTGGGACCTGGTGGTCGCCGGCAGACTGTCAGGGCCTGGAGCAGATCCGGCGATTGGAGGAGTCGCCCTGCACGAACTGGCGCTGGAACTGGGCATCACGGATTCGGAATACCAGCTACTCGTTCTGGCTGAAAGTCGCTCCGAGGCTTTGACCGATATTGAGCAGCTGGCATTTTCAGCCTTCGAAGGAAACTACACCCACCCGGAAACCGGAGAACAGATTACCGGCTCCCCAAACCCTGAACTGGCACATGATCTCCTCCATAACAGTAATTACCTGCAGGCCAAGGCAGATATCATGGAGCCGATTGCAAGCTTTAACGAGCAGGCCCTGCACAGGACCCGCACCATGCTGTCAGCCCTGGAAGCAGAAGCGGAAACTTTCGTGATCATGGAGTTCTTCTCAGCACTGGGCCTGATGGCCCTGATACTGTTGACCGGTCTGATCCTGTCCAACCGGGTACTGCGACGTGTTTCCCGGCTCGCTACCACAGCCACGGCAGTTGACAATGGCGACCTTGACAGCCGCAGCGGCGTTCAGGGTGACGATGAACTGGGCCTGCTTGGGCGCACCTTTGATCACATGATAGACAAGTTGTCACATACCATGAATGCGCTGAGTACTGAGAAAAAGGAAGTCGAAAACCAGAACCTGAAGCTGCATGAGATGAACGAGGTCAAGAACAAGTTCGTTGGCATGGCGGCCCATGACCTGCGCAACCCCCTGTCATCAATCCGCGGTTTTTCGGAGATCCTGCTGCAGAACAAGGAACTGGATGAGGACGATGCCCAGTTTCTGAAAGTCATTCATGACAACAGTTCCAACATGCTGCACATGGTCAACGAACTCCTTGATGTTTCGGTGATAGAAAGCGGTCACATGGAGCTCAACCTGACCGAGTTTACCTTCAGCGAACTTCTCAATGATCATTATGCTGTTCTCAACCCTATTGCCAGGGAAAAAGGAACGGTTCTTGAAACCAGTATCGAGGATGAAGGAAAAATAGTCGGCGACAACAAAAGACTTGGCCAGGTCATTGATAACCTGGTAACCAATGCCATCAAGTTTTCTCCTTCAGCAAGCACCATCAGAATTTACCTGACAGGAACAGATCAAGGCATACGCTTTGCCGTGGCCGACCAGGGGCCCGGTCTTACCGACGAAGACAAGTCCATCATGTTCAAGGATTTCCAGCGACTCTCTGCCCGACCAACCGCAGGAGAATCAAGTACCGGGCTGGGGCTGTCGATAGTCAAGCGCATAGTTGATGCCCATGGCGGTGATATTCGCGTGGAAAGTGAGTATGGGAAAGGGGCCACCTTCATCGTGGACATTCCGCGAAAAAATTCCGCCAGCGTTGATAACGGGTAACTGGAAAGCAGCAGGAAAAGCTGATCATCTCCCTGCAATTAACTGACCAGGGAAAAAAGTTATTACAGGTTTTAAACGCGAACTTCACTTAATAAGAAATCCCAAAGTAATCCTCCCCTGCCTGTTTTCAGGCTTGCTCTTGTCGCCATGTCTGACTATTCTGGCCAAAACTCAGAACAATAAAATCGTCATGCAGCAAGTTCCCCTTTTTATCAACGGCAAGTTCGTTGCTTCAAACAGTGAAAACCGTCTGAAAGTTCACAACCCGGCTGACAACAGTGTCATTGCCGAGGTACCCAATGCCACCGCGGATGAAATCGACCAGGCTGTTGCCGCAGCGAAAGAGGCCTTCAAGACCTGGCGACAGGTGCCGGTAGTTGAACGGGCGCGAATCATGATGACCTACCAGGCCCTGCTCAAGGAACACCAGGACGAGATCGCCGAATTGCTGAGTCAGGACACCGGCAAGGTCCTCGCGGATGCCCGGGGTGAACTGTGGCGCGGCATCGAGGTGGTGGAGCAGGCCATGAACATGCCATCGCTATTGATGGGCGAGACGGTGGAAAACGTGGCCCGCAATATCGATACCGCAAGCTACCTGCAACCATTAGGTGTGTGTGTTGGTATTACACCTTTCAATTTTCCGGCCATGATCCCCCTGTGGATGTTTCCCCTGGCGATTGCCGCCGGCAACACCTTCGTTCTCAAACCGTCGGAACAGGACCCACTAACCCCCGTCCGTCTGGCAGAATTATTCAGTGAAGCAGGCTGTCCTGAAGGCGTATTCAATCTGGTTCATGGTGGCAAGGACCAGGTTGAGCAGCTATTGACCCATCCTGAGGTCAGGGCCGTTTCCTTTGTCGGTTCCGTGCCGGTGGGCCAGCAGGTCTACCGGACCGCGACGGCGCAGATGAAACGGGCGCAATGCCTGGCCGGGGCCAAGAACCACCTGGTGGTGATGCCCGATGCCAACAAGGACCAGGTCATCAATAACCTCATTGGTGCCGGACTGGGCGCTGCCGGCCAGCGCTGCATGGCCATCTCGGTGGCCGTGTTTGTCGGTCAGGCACAGGAATGGATAGATGACCTGGCCAAGACAGTGGCAGATATTCGGCCCGGACTCTGGAATGACAAGGACGCCGGCTTCGGCCCGGTAATCAGTCCCCAGGCGAAAACCCGCATCGTTGAACTAATTAACCAGGGTAAGGATGAAGGAGCGAATTGCCTGGTCGATGGTACCCAGGTCACCGTGGCAGGCCATGACCAGGGCAATTGGGTGGGCCCGACCTTGTTCCGGGATGTGACACCGAGGATGAGCATTTATCGCGAGGAAATATTCGGCCCGGTCCTGTGCTGTGTCTGCGTTGATTCCCTGGAAGAAGCCATCGGCCTGATCAACGACAATCCCTACGGCAACGGCACGTCAATATTCACCGCCAGTGGTGCAGCGGCCCGCCAGTTCCGGCATGAGGTGGAAGTCGGCCAGGTCGGTATCAATGTTCCGATTCCTGTACCGCTGCCCTTTTTCTCTTTCACCGGCTGGAAGCAGTCGTTTTACGGCGATCTGCATGCTTATGGCAAGGAGGCGGTGCGATTTTATACACAGGCCAAGACCGTCACCACGCGCTGGTTTGCCGATGAAGCCACAACCGGACCGAACATGACCATCCGGTTACAGGATTGAGCCGATATACAGGAAACACCAATTTTGTAGGCCGGAAATTGCGTAGCAATCTCCGGCAATCCCGAATTATGTTGTCGAACTACCATGCCGGAGATGGCCCTTTGGGCCATTTCCGGCCTACGGTGCATAGAAGATTTTAACTGGAGGTAATTTATGGACCTGGGGATCAAGGGCAGAAAAGCCATCGTCAACGGCGGCAGTGCCGGCATGGGTAAAAGCAGTGTCCTGGCACTGGCACGCGAAGGTGCCGAAGTGTATGTGTCAGCACGCGGGGAAGAGCGACTGGTACAGTCCTGTGACGACATCAGCCAGGAAACCGGTGCCAAAGTGGTTCCGATCGTTGCTGATCACAGCACGGTTGAAGGCCGGGAGAAAATTCTTGCCGCCTGCCCGGCGCCGGATATCCTGGTGGGCACCTGTGCCCCGCCACCCTTCACGCCGGATTACCGCAACATTACGGAAGCAGACTGGCAGTCCGCCATTGATATTTCCCTGTTGAGCCCGGTGGCTTTCATGAAGGCCGTGCTTGATGGCATGGTAGAGCGACGCTGGGGCAGGATCGTCAATATCGCCACGGTGGCGGCCAAGTTTCCCGGTCAAATCCGCGTGCTTTCCGGTAGCACCCGGGCGGCACTGGCCAACTATACTGTTGCCGTATCCAAGGTATTGGCCAGACACAATGTAGTCATCAATAACATCTTGCCGGGCATGCACCACACCCCCACTGTCGATGACATGTTTGCCAAGCGCGCCGAAGCAGAAGGCATCACGTTTGACGAGGTAGTGGCCAATTTTTCGAAGGAATGGCACATCGCCTGTGATCGTTTTGGTGATCCCGATGACGTTGGCGCATTCGTGGCCCTGTTTTGCAGCCACCACGCCAACTACATTACCGGGCAAAGCCTGGTAATTGATGGAGGTGCGACCACCGCCACTTTCTGATGCCGGTTTTCAAACTTCCTTAACGTGCCGGGTTTTCCAGGGGTGCGGTGCGGTCTGCATATTCCTCGTTGTAAATCTTGCGGTTGGTAAACAGCCACTGGCCATCCACTTTGCGCAGGCTGCTTTGAAAATGACCATAGGCTTCGGTGTAGCCTTTGCGCTCGGCATTGCGGTTATTCATGATGAACCAGTAAGCCCGGCTGACGGCCGTATCACCCTCCACACTAATGGCCAGATTAGTAATGAAGTGGCGTTTACGGGCCGGGCGCAGCGGCGCATCCTCGGCCTCTTCCGCTGCAAATCCGGCTGCCATACCACGTATCTCTTCCGCGATGGCCTGTCTGCCCACCGCCTGGCCACCGGCCCAGTCCAGCACACCGTTTTCAGTAAAGGTGCCGGCATAGGCTTCTGCATCCAGCCAGTTCATGGCATACATGTAACGCGCCTCCAGGTTCTCGATCAGTGAGCGGTCCAGCGCGTAATTGTCGTTATAGCGATCCGATTGAGCATTGGACGCGGCATAAACCAGGCAGGCGCCGCCCAACAAGCCGGCCATTACGAGCAGTATATTCTTGCCACCACGACCCAGGAACACGTTAAAACGATTTGCAGATTTCATGTGACCTCCCCTCCTGTATCTTCTTGTTCTGGTGAGATTCAGTCTGTTGCACTGACAGACAATGCCCATTTATAGCAAATCCACCCGGTTTGTAATACGTCGCCGCCATGATACCCTTTTTGGCAGACAGCCCAGCTAGTAGAAGCTTATAAAAACACAATAAAAAGAATTTATCGGGGGATCACCGCATGGCAGTCAACTTCAATCACGATGGCGGCTTTTTCGCGCCCATGCGCTTTGAAGCACAAATTGAAGATTGTGAAGTGGAGGGAGAAATTCCAGCGGATATTCGCGGCACCTTTTACCGTAGCGCGGCGGACCGGCGCTTTCCACCACTGTACGACAATGACACGCCCTACAATTCCGATGGCGCCGTGGATATGTTCCGTATCTATGACGGCAATGTCGATTTTCGCTCCCGTTATGTCCGCACGCCTCGCTATGAAGCAGAGCGCCAGGCACACAAGGCCCTGTTCGGCCTATATCGCAATCCGCTGACATCAGACCCCAGCGTGCGGGATGTCAGTCACAATACGGCCAACACCACACCCATCGTGCATGGCGGCAGGCTGTTCTGCATGAAAGAGGAAAGCCCGCCCACGGCAGTTGATCCACATACCCTGGAAACTATCGGCGAATGGGACTTTGACGGCACCATGACGGCCACCAGCTTTACGGCCCACCCGAAACAGGATCCGGTAACCGGGGAAATGATTGCCTTTTCCTATGAAGCAAAAGGCCTGTGTTCCGATGACATGGCCGTGTTTATTTTTGATCGTACCGGCAAACTGACGAAGGAAATATGGTTCAAGGCGCCAATCGTGTCGATGATGCATGACATGGCCATCACCGACAAACATATCATTTTGCCAACCACGGCCATGGTGACATCGAAAGAGCGCCTGGAAAGAGGCGAACTGCACTGGGCCTACGATGAGAATGCCCCCACCCATGTCGCCATCATTCCCCGGGACGGTGAGGCCGAAGATATCCGCTGGTTCAAGGGCTCAACGAACCAGCATATGCTGATTCATACCACCAACGCCCGCACCGAAGGCAACAAGGTCATCCTGGATGCCCCCGTGGCAGGGGGAAATTTCCATCCCTACTTTCCCAAGGTGGACGGCACCTACAGCGATCCGGCCGATTACATCCCCACGCTCAGGTGCTGGACCTTTGACCTGGATAGCGATGCCCAGACCTGGGAAGAGGAAGTCCTGTTTGACGGCATGAAGACCACGACCTTTGTACGCATCGACGATCGCTTCCTGACCAAGCCTTTCCGCTACAGCTTCATGCTGATGAACGATCCTACCCTGCCCGTGGCCGAAGCCTTTACCGACACCCTGGCCGTGCGGGTATCCAATGCCATTTACCGCTTTGATCATGACACGGGCAACATCGTGAAGTTTCATGCCGGTGACGCCCACGGCATGTCGGAGCCGCAGTTTATTCCACGCTCGGCCGATGCCCCTGAGGGCGATGGCTACATCATTGCCGCCGCCAATAATTTTCGGGAAATGAAATCCGAAGTAGTGATCGTGGATGCCATGGATTTTTCAGCCGGGGTGATTGCCCGTATTAAGATGCCTTTCCGTTTGCACATGCAGGTTCATGGCTACTGGGCATCAGCAGAACATCTGCCGTTTTGAACTAAAAGAGAAATGGCACCGGGGCATCAAACAAATTAACCATTCAATGCCCCGAGCGTATTATTAAAGGAAAAGGAAAGTTGCTGCCCTGTCGAGGCACGGTGGGTTGATAGTAACTACATTCGCAAGGACTAGCGCCTGAGCAGGTAACGTTTACTGATCAGCCAGCGTCCATCCTCCTTGACCAGCGTGTCCTCGTAACTGCCCATGGCAATCACATTCATGTCACGACCGGAGCCCGACACCGTCTGCCAGTAAGCACGATGCCTCGCCGTATGATCATCAATGAACTCTACGACGGCATTGGTCATCACATGGTGACGCAGGTAGACCGGAGGCTCTCCTTCACCTTCCCATTCCGCTGCCCGCTCGGCATTTCTCTTGGCATCACTTTCCCGCAAGTCACTGACGATTTTGCGAATCGCGGCTTTACCGTCAGCCATGATCTCTGCGCTTTCAACAGATGCCCCCTGGTAGAACCTGGCATCGGCCGTGAAAGTATCGGCATACAAGTCAGGATCAACCTGGTCAAGACCAGTAGTGTATTGCACCAGTACTGCATTAATGGCAACCCGGTCAGCATGTTCCTGCATTTGCCTGGCAAGACTGTTCAGGTCCTGTGCGGATGCGGTCGCACCAAACAGTGTCATCAGTATTGTGGCGATTAACACCAGGGTCGTTTTCAACATGATTTGTCTCCCTTCTTGTCATTATTGTTTTATTCAGTACAGGTGAGATTGTCCGTTTCACCATACCCCTGCTTCCCCCTGAAGGTGCTCAGTGTAACGTGAAACTGGAATTTTCCCCGGCAGGCCCGCTGCCAGAAACAATACTGCTGTTCAACCGGAAAGCAATTGTCCATGACCGGGAATCCGGCTGTCGATACCCAGTAACCGGGCACCGGCCCACAGGGCATGGGGTGTACTGGTCACCGCAGGGATGCCGGTACGGGATTCCACCGGTTCCAGGATTTCCAGGGTCGGCAGGCCGCCGCAGGAAATCAGCATGGCATCGGCATTCGGGCCCATGGCTGCCACATCGCTGCAAAAGCCGATCAACTGCTGCGGCGTGACGCTATTGAGATCACCGATGGCCTCTATTTCCAGGCCTTTGACGGCTGACACGGTAAAGCCGTGTTCGGTCAGAAAGCTTTCCAGGCGAGCATTCACCTCTTCATTGTAGGCCGTGGCTGCCACCAGTTCGGTGCCGCCGACTGCGCGCAAGCCTTCAATAACCGCAGTACTCATGGTCATCGACGGCAAGCCCGTGGCATCGACAAGACTTTGGGTTAACTGTTCATTAAAGGCCTGGCCCTTGTAAAAACTCAGGCTCGTGCCCATCAGCAGGATGCCCTGCGCACCGCGCTCTGCCAGCAACTTCGCCTTTGGCGCAATCCGGTCCAGCACGGCGTCATAACCATCCGGCGTCATGGATTCCAGGCCCAGGGACTCGATCAGGTATTCCATGGTACCGCTGTACATGGTGGCGGCCTCACCGGGCAATGTGCCGTTGGCTGGCGGTATCAACAGGCCGAGCTTGCTGATGTTGCCGGCCCTGGCGGCAAGCAGGGATTGTGGCAGCGCAGTGGCAGAAGCCAGGCTGCCCAGTAGAGCAAGCAGTTGCCTGCGAGTTCGCTGGTGAATTTCTGTTTGCGACATGGCTTGTCCCCTTTCTATTTATTATGCGGTGAACACGAACAGGGTACACCAGTTTTTCCAGGCATTAAAATGAAAAGGACCTGGGGTTTCGGGAAGCTCTCGATAGCGGCAGGAATCACTCTTCATTCATTTCTTCGTAGAGTTCAACCCGTTCCTCAACTTCCTGTGAATCCTCAAAGGTGGCAATGTGAAAAACGGCATCGCCATTATTGACCAGTGGCAACATGGTCATGCCAATGATAATCCCGGTTTTCGTAGCCCGGACCTCTACTTTCTCACGACCAAAGGGATTGGAGACTACGCCCAGCAGATCGCCTTTCTTGACCATTTTGCCCAGTTGCTTGCGAACTCTCAGACTGCCACTGTGGGGCGAGCGCACCCAGTGACTGGAGCGGGCAATAAAGACCTCTTTGTTTTGCTGCTTGCGGCTGACCTTTTCGCCTTCGATCATCCCGATGGAGGCCATGGTCGACAGGATGCCGCGGATTGCCGAGTTGATGACCTTCTCTTCATAGCGCAGTGCTTCCCCACCTTCAAACAGCAGCATGGGGATTCCCATTTCCGCAGCCGACTGGCGCAGGGAACCATCACGAATATTTGAATTGATCACCACCGGCACGCCAAAAGCCCTGGCAAGGCGCTGGGTTTCCCTGTCATCCAGGTAAGCCCTGATTTGCGGCAGGTTGGTACGGTGAATGGCCGCAGTATGCAGGTCGATACCGTGTGTGGCCTTGATGACAATTTCCTCCATGAAAACATTCGCCACCTGCCCGGCCAGTGACCCGGTACTGGAGCCGGGAAAACTGCGGTTCAGGTCCCTGCGATCCGGCAGGTAACGGCTGTTCTGGTTGAAGCCGAAAACATTGACGATGGGCACGGCAAGCAGGGTGCCCTTGAGTTTCGACAACAGTTTTCTTCGCCCCAAAAGGCGCTTGATGGCTTCGCTGCCGTTGATTTCATCACCATGAATAGCGGCCGAGACAAACAGGACGGGGCCATCTTCCTTGCCCCGCACTACTTCCACCGGAATAGTCAGTTCGGTGTAGTCAAACAGTTTGGCAATGGGCAGCTCGATCTGTTTACGCCTTCCCGGGGCAATGGAGACGCCACCAATGACAAGTTCTTTGGAGTTACCAGACATTCAGGTCATTACCGTTTGATTAGCTGTTGAAGAAACAAGGCTCTACAGAAGCCATGCAAATTTACCTTATATACTATCAATACGTACCGGCTTTCCTTACTCATATTCCGACCTGCTATTTATTCATAACTGAAAAAGTCTTCCTCTTCCTCACCCTGCATGCCTTCTTCGTGGAACTCTTCCCAGTTCTGTGCCCAGGGGCGACCGTACATATCGGGTATGTGATAGTAGATCACCTCGCCCGGGGCTACCGGTGTAGGTACGCCCTCGACATTGAAAATTGTCTGGATGCACTCGATAAACGTGTAGGGCTCACCACTGTTCAGGTCTCCCTGCTTTTCCAGGTTGCGTACCATGCGAATGGGCTCTACCAGGGCTTCGGGATCGTATAAAATAGCTTCCTGGTTCAGGCCATAAATTTCACCGTTGGCATCCCGGTTGGGCGTATAGATTTCAATGCCCTGCAGCTTGCTGGAAAACTCCATGCCGGCATGGACTTTCCAGCCTTGGATATTCGAGGTCCAGGTGATCAGGACCTCACCATCCCAGAAGCCGATGGTTTCGCCGTACCAGCGCGGCACATCAGCACCCAGGCGAGGCACCACTCCCTCAAGATTAAATTCGCGCCCGACATGGATATTGGTAATGAAATTGTCGGCATCCCCGGCCAGGATCTGTACCAGGGTCGGCGTCACCAGTACCTGGTGTGGCTGGTTGGTCACGCCATGGTAATGCCAGCGACGCATGAAGCCTTCCGGCCAGCAGAACTGGGCCGGCCATTGAGCGATGTTGCTGTTGCCATGATGGTAAGCCTCCTGCACAAAACGTGTCTGGTATTCCTCCGTCAGCAGGGAAAGCACCGTCGGCACCTGGTTCCAGAACAACTCCGCTGACCAGTTCTGTCCCCGTGGCCACACGTATCGGCCATTCCAGTCATTGGCCACCGTGGCATAGGTATGCCTGGTGGGTCCGCCCCGGGATCGGGTTTCTGCCAGCAGGGCTTCGTAATGCGCCTGCGCACTGTCGAAACCATAGGGGCTGACGATGGCAGCACGGGGATAATCGCGGTCGCAATAACCCCAGGCGGCTGTGCGGGGCGGGTCATCCCCCACCAGGCCGGATGACCATTGTGCCTGGATGGCTTCCGAGGAGTTGCAGCGAAAATAACGCGGATCGCTCCAATACTGGCGGTCCGCATAGAAATCCGTGGAAGTGAACAGGTCCACCGGTAGCGGTTCAATGCCTTCAGGGACATCCCCGTTCACGGCAGAAGCATGAATACCACCGGTGCCGGCACCGTCGCGCCCGGTTTCACCGCTGCGAAACGGGCCAACCATCCAGTAGCGTTCGGCATAATGTTCAAATTCAGCCGGCGGGTAGTCTTCGAGCTCTTCCGCGGGGGTCAGGTAGGCATCAGGAATAGCCGGTACCAGGGGAGCACCACGCCCCACACTGGGAAAGCCGGGATCAGCCACCCGTTGTGCCTGTGTATACGCACCAGGCAAACTGGTTACACAGAACACAAGTATCCAGTTCAATA
>Ga0181559_10004116_pt1 | contig 14136 bp, 8 predicted proteins | sample 011ome_21_FD_133752 | JGI IMG/M metagenome (GOLD analysis project Ga0181559, IMG submission 133752) | Coastal salt marsh microbial communities from the Groves Creek Marsh, Skidaway Island, Georgia - 011508AT metaG (megahit assembly) | ecosystem: Environmental > Aquatic > Marine > Intertidal zone...
CGTCGCACGCGTCCCACGTGCCCACCGCTTCGTCCGGCGCCTCGGTTTTTTCCGGGAACGGCGACACTGGGTACGACACTGGGTACGCCTGGCGCTCGAAATCCGAGGCGTTCCCGGAAGGAAAGAGCGCCCGGAAATCCTCCCAGGCCCGGGACGTGGACTCGCGAAGCGCGTCCGCGACGCCGTCGCTCGAGTTTGAAACGTGTTTCTGTTCGTCCTCGGCGCGCGTCGCTTCGCTTACATCATCACGCGTGTTCTCCTCGTGCTTTTCCGCCGTATCCTTGCGCGCCATCTCGTGTTGGCTCGTGTTGGCACCGGACGTAACGTCCGTCGCCGACGTAACGCCGGGGTCGACCAGAACGGACGGCGACGCGGTCCGCGCGCCGTCCCGCGCCGCCGCCGCCGCGTTTTTTTCGTGGCCGCCGGCCATCTCGCGCACCACCGCGGCGCGCGCGTCGGGAAGGCACCCCATCTCCGCGAGCGCCGCGTCGATGGCGCGGCGACCGCCCCGGAGCTGGCCCTTGGTGGACGAAGAGCGCAGGCGCCACGACGTGGTCTGGCACCGCGTGTCCATGCGCACCTCGGAGTCGAACACAGCGACCAGCGCCAGCGTGGCGACGAAGAAGAGCGCGCCGACCATGGGCGCCGCGCGACGGAACACGCCCATCGCGGGTATGTCGCGCGAGGCACCCGCGAGAGGCACGCCCATCTCGAGACGAACGCGCGGACGAGCCTCTCCCCGTTTCGCGTGGACGCGAAGAACACCCCCCCGTGCCTCCTCGCCCACGATAGACCCCCTCCGGCGCCGCGTGCGCGGTGTGAGGCCGGTTCGAAGTCCAAGACTCGTTTTCTCGCGGTGCCGGGCGCCGGGTGCCTATAGCTAGAGTTTGTTTCAAAAAAACTTTCGTACGTGGTTCGCGAGCCCTCCAACGAGGCGCGCATTCGACGCTGGCGCGCGCGTGGCGGTTCAGGCGGGGTTCCCGCGAAGGCGGCGCGTGGACGCCCATCTCCGATATCGATGGCGTCAGTCGCTCGGATACCGTCGCCGTCCCTGGCGAGGCACCGCCGGTGGTCGTCCCGGGTTTCGAAATCGGGATGTTCGACTCGACCGAGAGCCTCCGCCGCGGACCTCGCGGACCCCGCCCCCCCCGCGGACCCGTGCACGTTCGTCCTCGAGGCCGTCGCGCACGCCGCCGCGGCGGACCACTTCGTGATTTCCGCCGAGCGCGTCCTCGCGCTCGCGGCGCGGCGGGGCCTGGACGCACAGGACCTCCTCCCCGAGTTCGTTCGCGAGGCGCAGAAGTTGGCCATTCCGCCGACGAGCAGGTTTCACGTCGGCGCGGCGGCGCTGGGCGCCTCGGGCGCGGTGTACCTGGGCGTGAACGTGGAGCTCCCCGGGCTCCCTTTGAACGCGAGCATACACGCGGAGCAGTTCGCGGTGGTCACGGCGATGCGCGCCGGCGAACGCGCGCTCGAGGCGATCGCCACCACCGCCGCGCCGTGCGGGCACTGCCGGCAGTTCATGAACGAGTTGCGCGGCGCCGCCTCGATGCGCGTCATCATCCCCGACGGCGACGTCGGCGGCGATCGCAAAAGCCACCTCGTTTTACCGCTGTGCGACCTGCTGCCGCACTCGTTCGGGCCGCTGGACTTGACGCACGACGACTCCCTGCCTCTGCTGCTGGAAGAGAGGCACAACGGCCTTCGGTTCGCGCCCGGTTCGATCCCCGAGGGAAGCGGCGCGGCGGAACTCGACCGCGCCGCCGCCGTCGCTCTGGCGGAGGCGAACGCGGCGTACGCGCCGTACAGCGCGTCGCCCGCCGGCTTGGTGCTGGTGGACAGCGACGGCGTCGTGCACGCCGGGCGCTCGGTGGAGTCCGCGGCGTACAACCCCACGATGTCGCCGCTGCACACGGCGCTGGTGGCGGCTGTCGGCAGCGCGGGCATGGGCGACGCGAACGGCGGCGAGTGGCGGCGGATCGAATCGGCGACGCTCGTCGAGATGAACGGCGCGCCCGTGCGGTACGCGGGCACGGCGGCGTTGATCCTGGAGACCATCGCGCCGCGGGCGAGGTTAAGGGTGATCGCGTGCGAGAAGGTGGCATAGGTAGAGTAGAAACCGTATTACGTAGTCGTCGTCTATGCGCTCAGTACGTGGAAAAGCGTCGTGTTTGTATTGTATCACGAGTACGGTATCGTAGTCTACGGTATCGTACGGGAGCCGGCTTAGTCATCAAACGCCGCTCTACGCTCGCGCGCCGAACGACGCCGCTCGCGAGCGTACCTCGCGACGCCTTCACCAACAGTCTTCTCAGACGACGTCCGCGGGCAGCCTGACGACCGACCCCCCCTCCGCCGTGGAGAGCACGTAGTAGTAGCAGAAGTCCGCGAGTATGAACGTCTGCACCACCTCGCTGAGCAGCACCATGACGGGCCACAGGCCGCTCCCGATGGCGGTGGCGAGGTACGACTGCCCGTCGAAGATCTGCAGCACCCAGTGCGCGCAGGAGAGGAAGCGCGCGACGCCGAGCGCGAATACGTAGTTGGCGGTGAAGCGCTCCACCACCTTGGCGCGCTGCATCATCCGAAGCTGCGGGAGCACGGACACCGCCTCCACGTACACGCACGTCGCCCACAGGAACCGGTTCACGAACATGTGGCTGGTGGTGGGGTGCGCGGCGAGCGCCGCGACGGCGCACGGCCCGAGCACCCACGAAACCGGAAGCGTGTCCAGCCCTTTTGCGTACGAGCGCTTCAAGTCGGTGAAGCGCATGGCGTAGCAGATCCACAGCGTCGCCGCGAGCGTCAGCGCGTCGAGCAGCGTGTGCCAGTCCCCTTCCATCATCGCGCTGCAGTACAGGCGGATCCCGAGGAAGATCGCGGTGAGGTCCTGCGACCGCAGGGACAAGCCGGAGCAGTTTTTCGTGAGCACCAGCTTGTACCCTAGCACGCCGATCCCCAGGAAGTGCACAGCCTCGGCCATGAGGAACAGCGAGTCGTGGTCGTCGATCACCAGCTTCAGGGTGAGCAGCACGACCACGCACAGGCCGACCACCATCGCGGTCTTCTCGTGCTGCGACCGCTTCTTGATCCACTGCTGCGCCTTGTTCAGGCGCGCGCGCCGGCTCGCCTCTTCGAAGGACCCCATGGGGACGATGACTCGACCGTCAGATTCGGGAAAGCGCGAAGACGCCCGCCCCGGGGACGCGACGGAGGCCGAGGACGAGCCGACGAGGGACCGAGTTCGAGTGCGGCGACGCGCACGGGTCGAATCCTCGATTCGCCGAGGTGCTGACGCCGCGGTGCGCCACGGAGGTGTGGCGCACCGGACACGGTTTCGGGGAATCGAGGCCGCGGTCCGGCCGAGAGAACAGTCGGCGAGTCGACGCACTCGACGGATCGAGGAAACGACGGAAAACGCGCGTGCGCGACGGCGATCTTGTCATGAGGTGACGCGCATGAGAAAAAGGGAGAACCTGTGGAATTCCAGACTCTCCCGTCGCTCCGCTCTCGCCCCCCCTCACGCTCTCCACAGCTTGACCCCCCCCCCCGCGGCGAATGTCGCGAGCGCGTTCTGCGTCGGGTGGTGGCACAGCCCGAGCGCGTCGGGCGCGCGCGTGTCCAGCTTGTGCTCGCGCTTCCCGGAGGCGGTCGCGAAGCAGTGCACCGCCCCGTCGCCCGCCAGCGCGTACACGAAGTCGCCCTTCGGCGAAACCGCGCCGCTCACCAGCCGTTTCGCGCCGTCGGGCTCTCCGGCGAGATCTTCCACGCGGAAGGACCGCTCGACACTCCCGTCCAGGCGCATGACGTGCGCGGCGTCGCCGTGCCTCGGCACGACCAGCACGCACGAACCCGTGTCGTCGGACCCGCCGAACGCGCCGAACCCGACGACGGTCGCGACGGGCGCCTTGGCTCCCGACGCGCGCGCCGAATCCGGCTGCGGCGGCGCGAAGGGCGCGCCGCGCGGTTCGGCGGTTCGCGCGTCCCAGACGCGCACGTCGCCGTCGGACCCGCCGCTGACGACCGCGTGGTCGTCGGCGCCCACGAACGTCGCGGCGTTGACGAAGCTCGTGTGCCCGCGCATCTCCTTCAGCGTCTTCCCAGACTTCAGCCCGTGGATCTTGACGACGCCGTCGAACGACCCCGAGAGCACTTTACCGCCGTCGCGCGAAAACGACACGCACGTCACGCCCTCGGCGTGCGCGCGGTCAAACTTGCGCAGGCACGCGCCCGTGGAGACGCGCCACACCTTGATCTTGCCGTCGCGCGAACCAGAGGCCAGCATGTCGCCGTCGCGCGAGAACGCCACCGCGAGCACCGCGTCGTCGTGCATCATGAGCAGAGACTCGGCTTGGTACGGCAGATCCATCCGGAGCGCGCCGGTGGCCCAGTCGTACACCTCCACGAAGCCGTCCGAGGAGCCGACGGCGAGACTCCGCCCATCCGGCGACGCCGCCACCGCCTCCGCGTGGTTCTTCTTGCCTAGCTCGATGACCGCGCTCAGGTCCGTCGGACAGCGCTCCTCCTCGTCCACCACCGCGCGCGCCTCGCCCCGGAACACGTCGAACGCGTCCCCGGGCCGCAGCGAGCCCGCGTGCGTTTGCCACTTGAGCGCCTGCCCGATGAGCGCCAGCAGGCGCGAGGGCGGCGCCGCCGAAACCTCCGATTCCAGCGCGCGCGCCACCGCGGTGCGTCTCTTTTCCCGGGACGAGCCGTCGGGGTAGGCACTCGCCGCGTCCAGGCGCTCGGCGACCGCGCGTTCCAGCGCGCGCTCCAGGCGCGCGTGGCGCTCGGGCTGCTCGGCGCGCATGGTCGTCATGGTGACCGATTCGCGAAGCAGCGCTCGCGCGGCATCCACCTCGTTCGATTCCATCGTCTCCACGGCCACCTGCTCGTACAAGTCCTCGAGCTTGCGCTTGGGCAGGCGCATGGTCGCCACCTGAGGGAGAACCAGGTCCCACCGCCCGTTGCGGATGTCGCCCACGAACCCCTCGACGCTGTCCACCGTGTTCAGCGCGCACTGCGTCTCCTCCGCCAGCGCGGCGTACGTCTGCGTCAGGTTGTTTTCCTTGCAGAACTGCAGCACGATGCGAACCACGTCGGAGGCCTCGACGTCGAGAGCCATCCTGCCGCGCCGCGCGGGACGACGAGGGCGCCAGGCGACACCAAAGAAATATCCGAACCCGCGCGCGTTCGTCAGACCCGGGCGCGGTCAGCACTGGCGTGTGCAGGGGAAAATCTGACGAACAAGGGTCCGGCGTGACTCGTGCGAGGAAATTTCGCTCGGCTCCAGGTTCCGCATTTTACGAACGCGAAAAGCCGCCGCCGCCGCCGCCCACTCACCTCGGCGCGCGCTCCCCCGCCTCGACGCGAGCTCGCGTCGCGCCACACCCACCGCCATGAGCCGCCCCGAGCTCACGGCCCCTCCCCAGGAGTTCTACAATGACACAGAGGCGCGCAAGTACACCGCGTCTTCGCGTGTCATCGAGATTCAGGACCGGCTCACGGAACGCGCGGTGGAGCTCCTGAACTTTCCTCGCGACGGCATCCCGCGGCTCCTGCTGGACGTCGGGTGCGGCTCCGGTTTGTCCGGCGACCGGCTCACCGAGCTCGGCCACGAGTGGATCGGCACGGATATCTCCAAGAGCATGCTGGAAGTCGCGCAGGAGCGCGAGGTGGAGGGCGGGCTGATCCACTACGACATGGGGCACGGCTGCCCTTTCCGCCCGGGCGTCTTCGACGGCGCCATCTCCATCTCCGCCGTGCAGTGGCTGTGCAACGCCGACAACTCCGCGCACGAGCCGAGACGCAGGCTGAAGGCATTCTTCACGCAGCTGTACCGGTGCCTCAAGCGGGGCGCCAAGGCGGTGCTGCAGTTCTACCCCGACGGCGCGAAGCAGGCGGAGATGATCACCACCGCCGCGCTGCGCGTCGGATTCAGCGGCGGCCTGGTGGTGGACTACCCAAACTCGACGCGCGCCAAGAAGTACTTCCTCGTGCTCGCCGCGGGCCCGCCCGAGCAAATGCCGACGCCCAAGAGCGGCGACGAGGCCGGCGTGGAGGCGGGGCCGAACGGCGAAGTGCGCGTGGACGGGCGGAGCGGCGGCTCGAACAAAAGGCTGAAGAAGGGCAACGGCAAACACGCGCGCACGCTTTTCGTCGGGTCGAAGCGGCACCCCGAGGGCAAGGGCGTGGCGTGGATCAAAAAGAAGAAGGAGCAGGCTCGCGCTCGCGGGAAGGACACTGCGCGCGACAGCAAGTACACGGGGCGGAAGAGGAAGGAACGGATCTGACGTGTAGCTCGTACCGCGGAAGTGTGTGTGTTGGAGCCATTCTCGTTCACGCGTTGCGCTTGTCATCATTCTTTTCGTTTTCGGTGCCCATCTCGAGGGGGGCGCTTTTCGCCGTCGGGGGCGCACTGCGACGGGCACCGCGTTCGAGTTCTGCGCGTGCGTGCGCGATGGCGCCATGCGCGCAGCTCGTGATCGGGCCCGCGGGGAGCGGTAAGTCCACGTACTGCTACAACATACACTCGCACTGCCAGAGCATCGGGCGCACGGTGCACATCATCAATCTCGACCCCGCCGCCGACGAATTCGCCTACCCCGTCGCCGCGGACATCCGGGAGCTCATCTCGCTCGCGGACGTCATGGAGGAGATGAACCTCGGGCCCAACGGCGCGTTGCTGTACTGCATGGAATACCTAGAGGACAGCCTGGACGACTGGCTCGCGGAGGCGCTGGAGGGGTTTGGCGACGACGACTGCGTGATCTTCGACTGCCCCGGCCAGATCGAGCTCTACTCGCACCACACCGCGTTCCGCACGTTCGTGGACCAGATGCAGCAGTGGGGCTGGCGCCTGGTGGCGGTGTACATGCTGGACAGCCAGTTCATCACGGACGGCGCGAAGCTCATCGCGGGCTGCATGCAGTGCCAAGCCGCGATGATGAACCTGGAGCTCCCGCACGTGAACGTGATGAGCAAGGTGGACCTGCTCGAGGACAAGTCCAAGCTGGAGCCGTATTTGATACCCGACCACGAGACTTTAGCGGGCGAGCTGCACGACCGCATGCGTCCCAAGTACCGAAAACTGAACGACCAGATCGCGCGATTGCTGGACGACTACTCCATGGTGTCGTTTCACCCGCTGGACATCTCGGACGAAGACTCGCTGGCGTTCATCCTGTACACCGTGGACAGCGCCGTGCAGTACGGCGAGGACGCCGACGTGCGCGCGTCGAGAGACGTCGACCTGAACGGCGGCGAGTTCGACGACCACGACGGGCTGATGAGCCAGGGCATGGAGGCCCTCGGTTTAGTGGACGGGGGGATGGAGCAGGTGGACTGACGCTTTTTACTCGTCACTCCTGCGTCTCTCCCGGGCGTCGCGGAAGCGCTCCCGAAGCGCCGTATCGACGCGCGTTTATTTTTTAAAAAAAAAATACCCGCGTCGTTCATACGTATAGTCCTCCTTTCGCTTGTCGCGCCTAATAGTGGTAGATGCGCCCTCGCCCGTCCCTCCCCTGCCGCGTGGCCCACACCTGCCCCTCCCAGTTCTCCTTGTACTTGAGGTACAGGTACATCGCCGCGCGCGCGTCCTCGGCGGGGTCGTGCGACCCGCCCTGGATCTTCAGCCCGCAGTGGTCGCGCGCGAGGTGCCGCAGCCGCTTCGAGAAGCGCCCCATCCGCAGGAACGGGCGCCAGTGCGCGGTGTCCCGGACCAGCTCCGGCGGGTGTTTCAGCTGCAGCGCGTCAAAGTCGTTCTCCAGCGCGTGCCCCACCACCACGTGCCCCTCGATCAGCCGCTTGACCGCGTCGCGCACCGTCGCGAACGACGGCGCGTCCGCCACGTGCCGCGGCGCGATCCCCGAGACGTGCGTGCGGTAGTCGGTGACTTTCTTCGTCGGCGCCGCGTACGACTCGTACACCACGTTCCCGCTCTCGTTCACGACGCTCACCTGCGCCAAAACGCTCTTCTCGCCGTCCGGGCCGACGCCCACCATCTCGCAGTCCAGCGCGAGCGCGCGCGTGAGCGTGAGGCTGTCGTCCAGGGGGCGCGGGACCGCCAGCGGCCCTTTGTACTTGGGCGAGAGGCCGTCGGGGCGGGGCTTTTTCCCGGCTTTTTTCTTCGCCACGAACTTCGCGTGGTCGTCGCCGATGGCGCCCGAGCCGATTCCGGGCTCGCGCGCCAGGAACCGCACGAGCGCCGAGCGTAGCGCGTCGCCGGGGAACCTTCCCGCGCTGCCGCGCGATCGTCGGAAGGAGGGCGTTTTGGAAGAAACGCCGTCCGCGAAGAACCCCGGAACCGGAACGACGAACGACGAGTTGGCGCCGAGGCTGGCGAGCTGGTCCGCGCGCTCGTTCGGCGCGTGCCCCGCGTGCGCCTTGATCTTGTGGATCACCGTTCGGTTCTCGCGCCAGAACAGCACAAAAAGCACAGCGTCGAGCAGCGCGCGGCGCGCGGGGTCGCGGGGGGCCAAAACCCCGGTCTTCGCCCCGGACGCCAGGGACTCGAGCGTCGTCATGCACGCGCGCGAGTCGGTGTGTATCGCGAGGCGTTTGTCGCGCGGGTGCCGAATGAGCGCCACGAACACGGCGACGAGCTCCGCGACGTTGTTATCCGCGGCCGCCGCGGGGATCGCGGCGGCGTAGTTCAGGTGGTGCCCCGCGCCGTACCAAATACCCACACCCGCGACGCCTCTGTTGACGCTCCCGTCCACGTACACCACGCCGTCGTCCGCGCGCGTGCGGTTGTTGCTCCCTCGTTGGCCCCCGCCGCCGCCGCCCTCCTTCGGATGTCGCGACACCGTCAGGTTCGCGCGCACGCGGCGCGCGACGTCGCCGCGCAGGATCGCGACCAGCAGCGACCACAGCGCGGGGACGACCACGCGAAGCGTTTCCGCCCATCCCCGTCGGGGGGCGGGGGCGGAAGCCATGCGCCGGGGCGTGTGCGCGACGCGCCGGCGAGTTTTGGTTTTTCCAAGTGGGCCGAAATTAGAAAGAGCGTTTCTTTTGGCAGACCACCGACTTCTGAAGGTTTTCCTCACATGCGGAAAGGAGCGCTCACGCGAGGTGGTTCGGGTCGCACAACACTGCCGTTCTTTTCAAGCGCGACTGAGGCACCGTTGTCGGTGAGGTGGCGGACGTCACGATCGAGGCCCTCGAGGTAGAGGACCTAGGCTCGTTCCACGCCTGCGCAAAGTGACTGCGAACTCAAATCTGCACCGCGTGTTCCAGAAACACATCTTTTTTGTGCGTTATGCAGCGTTACGTTCATAACGTTATGTCATATGAGTTAACGTTAGTTCCTTTTTAGTCTCGACACGCGCGGCATTCGCACCCGCGCAGACCACCACATTCCAACAGCAACATGACCGTCCTTGACTACACCTCCGGCACCAAGAAGGAAATGGGCCTCGCCACCGCCAACGTCGTGAACGTCGGCGACAAGACGTCCATGGAGATCACCCTCAATCCCGGGTTCAACTGGGTGGAATCCGTGTCCCCTCTTCTTCCCGGATGCCCCAAGTCGTGCCCCGCGAACCACTTCGGCTTCCTCAAGAGCGGCACCATGAAGGTCCACTACGACGACGGCACCAGCGCCACCGTTAACGCGGGAGAGTCCTACCTGATCCCCCCCGGCCACCTCCCCGAGGTCGTCGGCGACGTCCCCTGGTACGTTCGTTCGACAAATAAATACGAAACGTATCGACGCGGAGATATTTTTCTTATTTGGCATCGCGGTTCTCTCTCGCGCGCCGCGACTCCGCTCGCTGACGCGCCCTCCCCCTCGACGCCCCCCTCATCCCTCCCCGCAGCGTGATGGTCGAGTTCTCCCAGTCCACCGCCGCCGTCGTGGATTCCATGAAGAAGTAAGCGACGAAGAGAAGAAGTACACAAGTGTGACTCCAATCTTCGTCAGCACCGAGCGCCAGGCATTCCTTTTCACTCGGGCGTCGGATTGTCGGCAAATTTCCGAAAAATGAAAGAAAAACGAGCAAGTTATCGTCGCACCCGTCGTCGCGCGCCTACCACGCGCCCCTCTTCTCTCGTCCCCTCACTCGCCCCCCGGCGTGGGCACGTCCGCCGCGAGCAGCCCCTGCGCCTTGGCGTCTTCCCACAGCCGCTTCGGGACGTTCGCGGCCGCTTCCAGCCACAAAACGTTGGCGCGCACCTCGTCGGCGGATTTCACGCCCACCGCGGCTTTCTCCACCACCGCCGGCGCCAGCGCGAACGCGATGGCCACCGCGGGGAGGGGCACGCCGTGCGTTTTCGCGAGCGCCGCCCACTTTTCTCGGCGCGCGAGTATTTCGGGCGGCGCTTTCTCGTACTTGTAGTGGTCCCCTCCCACCAGAAGCCCGCTCGCGAAGATGCCCGCGTTGTGGATCTTGACCCCGCGCGCCTGGCACAGCGCCATCAACCCCGCGCCGTCCTGGTCGATGAGGTTCCAGGCGCCGGCGGACATGACGCTGTCGAAGGTTCCGTTGGGCTTTTCCCGTAACATGCGCTCGACGTACATCGGGTCGTTCATGCCCAGAGACACAGCCTCGATGATACCGGCGTTCCGCATCTCCACCAGCGCGTCCACGCCGCCGGTCGCCGGCGCGGACGCGGCGGCGAAGCGCGCCGCGTCCTCGGCGTCGTGCACGCGCAACCCGAAGATTTCCCGGCGGATCCCCAGCCGGCGGAGCGAGTCCGCGTGCGACCTCCGCACGCCCTCGGCGGAGTAGTCGAGCACGGGCGTCACGTCCGTGGGTGCGTCAGGGAAGATACACCCGGGGTGACCGGGCATGTTCCCCTCCTCCACGTTCCCCGCCGCGCGATCTCGCTCGGTGACCTCCGCGTGGGGCTTCATCACGCGGCCGACTTTGCTCCAAACCCGGACGTCTCGCGTCTCCCCGGCGTGCTTCTCGAGGGCGGCGCCCAGCCTTCGCTCGCTCAGCCCGAGCCCGTAGTGCGGCGCGGTGTCGAAGTCGCGGAAGCCGAGCTCGAGCGCGGTCTTCACCGTGTCGAACGCCTGGGACTCGGGGATGGACCCGTAGATCCCGGCGAGGGGGGAGCACCCGAGGATGAGGTGCTTCTCCACGGAGAGGGGCTCGGTGCGGAGCTCGAGGGCGTCAGCCATCGCGCGCGGGGGGGGCAGGTCAGGAGAGGGCACTAGGCGGGGACGCGCGAGCGCGGCGAGGACGACGACGAGGACGGACGCGAGTGCCACCCCGAGGCGCGGCTGCATCTGCGAAGGACTCGAGAACCCGTCGAAACGCCGAAACCCCCGAAGAAACGCGACGTCGCTTTTCGACCGAAAAGCGGATAATCTGTGACCACGCAAGCTCGCCGGATTCGTCGGACTCGGTGACACTCTGTCAAAAGTTTTAATCCACGTCGGACATGTGGGTCGGGCGTTCACATCGGTCTGCGCTCCCACCGTAACATAGGTGGATCCAGTCGGGGACCGCGATGTCGGGCTCGAACAAGTCGATCATCCTCACGGACGAGGATATCAGGCGAAGCGGGTACCGCGTCGACCCCTTCGACGCGGACGGAAGATATGTGGGCGCGCCCTTGGTGCGTGTCGCGTGTAGAAATTTGCTTTCAACACGCCCCTCCGCGAACGCCGAGCCGGGGCGGTCGGTCGCGCGCATCCACGCATCGCGTGCGCGACGCGTCCCGCTTCGAGCCCGCGCTCGTCGCGACGCGTGTCGCGAGACACCTTCTGACCGCCCGTCCCTTCCCTCACCCCCGCACGCACTCCCCCACGCGCGCGGCTCGCCCCGCGCGCCCAACCCCGGACTGGGCCTCGTGTTCGACGCCGCCCTGAAAAAAACCGCCGATCCATTTTTACCCTGACGATACCAAAAGCCCGTGGACGAGGCCGCGCGCCTCGCGACGCTCCGCTCCAAGTTCGTGCTAGACACCGCGCCCGACGACACGCTGGACGCACTGGTGGACATGTGCGCGGAGATGTTCGACGTGCCCGTCGCGCTGGTCTCGCTCGTGGACGAGCGCCGGCAGTGGTTCAAGGCGCGCAAGAACTTCGACGGTACGCAGACCGGCCGCGCCGGGAGCTTTTGCGCGTGGACCGCGCTGTGCATCGAGCGCAAGGTGCTGGTGGTGCGCGACGCGACGGTGGACGGGAAGTTCAAAGACAACCCGCTGGTGACCGGCGACCCTGGCGTGCGCTTCTACGCCGGCGCGCCGCTCGTGGTGGACGACGTCGTGCTGGGCGCGCTCTGCCTCATCGACTTTGAGCCGCACGAAGACGAGGGCTTCTTCGACGAAGACGCCGCGCGGCGCCTGCGCGCCGTCGCGCGGACCGTCGCCGCGCACCTCGTGCGGCCGTGCTTCGGCGCGTGGCTCGGCGCCGCTGTCGACACCGTGCGCGAGGGCGTGCTGCTGCTCGAGCACACCGAAAAAAGGGAGCGTTTCAATCAGGACGAGTACGCGGCGGCGGCGACGCTCCGCGACGCTCCGAGAGCCGCGGCGGGGACGGTGGTGTTCGCGAACGCGGCGGCGAAGCGGATGCTGCGCGCGGAGCCCCTCGCTGGACAAGCTCGCGGCGGCGAGTGCTGTCCGAGCGCGGACGTCTCGGGGATGGAGACGTGCGACGCGACGGGGGCGGAGGCGCCGGCGCCGCCGCCGGTTTCCGGCTTGTCGCGGAACTTTTCGGAGGAGTCGTTCGTCCCGCGCCCCTCCCCGGGCGTGGAGGGCCTAGACCTGGTCCGCGCGTTCCCGGGGCCTCCCGAGACCGCCGTGACGCTGGAACGCGTCTCGGAGCTCCTGGCGCAGGACGCGGCGCGCCGCCGATCCCACCGCGCCGGCGAGCGCAGCGAGGTGTGCGAGAACACGGAGGCGCTCATGCAGGGCAAGGCGCGCAAAGAGAACTCGGCGAAGTCGCTGAGCCTGGCGCGCTCCAAGTCCACCAAGTCGATGCTGATGGACTCGAAGGACGCGTCGCTCGAGGCTGTGTCCGGGGAACGCGACGACGACGACGCGGGGTACGTCACGCCGCTTAAAAAACAGCGCGGAAGCGCGGTGGCTCCGTTGGCGCCGGTGGAGATCGACGCCGATTTCGTCGACGGCCGCCGCCGCGTCGAGCTCTCGTTCACGAATGTGCCCATGGACGCGCTGGGATGCCCCGCGACGCTCGTGCACGTGCGCGACGTGACCGAGGAGCACGAATCGCGGCGCCTGCTCATGTGCGCGAAGGTACGGTCGGACGCCGCCGTGGAGGCCAAGTCCAGCTTTCTCGCCAACACCAGCCACGAGATTCGCACGCCGCTCAACGCCATCATCGCCGGGAGCGAGCTTTTGGGCGAGATCTCGGAGGGCATGAGCGGCGACCAAGCGGAGCTCGTCGACATGGTGACGCGCGCGGGCAAGTCGCTGCTGACCATCGTCAACGACGTCCTGGACTACTCCAAGATCGAGGCGGATAAGCTTACGCTGGAGCACAGGCCGTTCGTTCTGGAGAACTGCGTGGACCTGAGCTTCGAGATGCAGAGCATCAAGGCGAACGCCAAGGAGCTCGTGCTCAACTACTCAATCGACGATTCTGTCCCGTGGGGGCTGGTCGGCGACGAGGCGCGGCTGCGGCAGGTGGTGACCAACCTCATCAGCAACGCCGTGAAGTTCACGCCCGAGCGCGGGAGCGTCGTGCTCCGCGTACGCGCGCTGGAGGAGGACGAAGACACGCTAGACGTGCTGTACGCCACGACGGCGACTCGCGGGGGCGACGCGGGGAAACGGGGCCGAGGCGCGATGGAGGGGTGCGCGGGGGACGACCGCTCGTCGCCGTCGGAGGAACTTCGACGCTTGACGAAATGCACCAACCGGGGATCGCGGCGGTCGTTGGGCTCGCGTGGAGACGACGATCCCGGGATCCCGGAACGCGCCCCCGACGTCCGAAACCTTGAAGAAACCTCCACGCGCTCAAAACATCGCGCGTCGAAGGAGGAAGATGACCGCGCGAGCGTGCGTCTGCTCTTCGAGGTGACGGACACGGGGACGGGCCTGTCTTCGCGCGACCGAGCGTCGCTGTTCACGGCGTTCGAGCAGGTGAACAAGACGCGCACGCGGCGGGAGGGCGGCACCGGGCTCGGGCTCGTGATCAGCATGCGGCTCGTGCGTCTGATGGGC
>Ga0181559_10004117_pt1 | contig 14134 bp, 11 predicted proteins | sample 011ome_21_FD_133752 | JGI IMG/M metagenome (GOLD analysis project Ga0181559, IMG submission 133752) | Coastal salt marsh microbial communities from the Groves Creek Marsh, Skidaway Island, Georgia - 011508AT metaG (megahit assembly) | ecosystem: Environmental > Aquatic > Marine > Intertidal...
CGGGGGCCCACCGGCATGGCTGACAAAGCTGGTAAAGCCCGCAGTCATGCCCGCCACGGCACCCGCCCATTGCGGCAAGGGCCGCCCCTGTGGGCGCAACAGCCCGGCCTTTAGCGCCATTCGCCATGCGACAAACCCCACAGAAATGGCACCAATCAACAGCCGAAACACATCGGCATCGGCGATTTGATACAACCACGCCCCCAGCGCCACGCCGGGCAGACCCCCCAAGATCAGCAGGCGGGCGTCGGGCCAGCTCCATTTTCCCCAATAAGGGCGCAGGGTGCTGACATCGATCAGCATCAACAGCGGCAACATAATGCCCAGCGCCTGCCCCGGTTCCAGCACCAGCGCCAGAATCGATGCGCTGGCAAAAGCCGCCCCACTGCCGAAACCACCCTTGGAAATGCCTGCAAAACAGACAGCCGGTGCAGCAATCAAGAAAAATGACATATCCAGCTGCACCCGGTCAGCCCCCCCGGAAATAATGGATTTTTCACAACTTTATCGGACAAAATCCGCATTGCACACCATTTCGCAACACGATGTCCGTGTTGCTGCACCTTGCGTGAAGGCGCGTTACACACTACGCCATGCGCGAAATTCAACGGACCGGAGATGAAATCCATGGCCAGACCCAAAATTGCCCTCATCGGCGCAGGGCAGATCGGTGGCACGCTTGCCCACCTTGCTGCAATCAAAGAACTGGGCGATGTCGTCCTTTTCGATATCGCCGAAGGCACCCCGCAGGGCAAAGCGCTGGATATCGCAGAATCGGGCCCCTCGGAGGGGTTTGACGGTGCATTCAAGGGCACCAATGATTATGCCGATATCGCAGGCGCCGATGTGTGCATCGTTACCGCAGGCGTGCCGCGCAAACCGGGCATGTCGCGCGATGACCTGCTGGGCATTAACCTGAAGGTCATGAAATCGGTCGGCGAAGGCATTGCAGCCCATGCGCCCAACGCATTTGTGATCTGCATCACCAACCCGCTGGACGCCATGGTTTGGGCGCTGCAGCAGTTCTCGGGCCTGCCTGCAAACAAAGTATGCGGCATGGCAGGCGTGCTGGATAGCGCCCGCTTCCGTCATTTCTTGGCGGTTGAATTTGGTGTTTCGATGCGTGATGTCACAGCCTTTGTGCTGGGTGGCCACGGCGATACCATGGTGCCCTCGGCGCGTTATTCCACCGTTGCCGGCATTCCCCTGCCCGATCTGGTAGACATGGGCTGGACCACGCAAGAGAAACTGGATGCCATCATCCAGCGCACGCGCGATGGCGGTGCCGAAATCGTTGGCCTGCTGAAAACTGGCTCGGCCTTTTACGCGCCTGCCACCAGCGCCATCGAAATGGCAGAAGCCTACCTGCGCGACCAAAAGCGCGTGTTGCCCTGCGCTGCCTATTGTGATGGCGAGCTGGGTGTAAAAGACATGTATGTGGGCGTGCCAACCGTGATCGGCGCCGGCGGTATCGAGAAGATTGTGAACATCAAACTGAACAAAGAAGAACAAGAGATGTTCGACAAGTCGGTTGATGCGGTCAAAGGTCTGGTTGACGCCTGCAAAGCGATCGATCCGTCGCTGGCCTAAGCCACCCACCCCATTGCCCCATCTTGGGGTTCAAACGCGCAAGCATCGCTTGCGCGTTTTTTTTGGCGATGGCGCATGTGACGTTGGGGAATTCGCGCTATTTTTCCAGCACACGTATAAAACGATTCGAGCTGCTGCTTTTGTGATCACAGCTTTTTCGCGTGTGATCACAAATCTGGTTTATTTGGGCTTTTTCAACCGTCTTTGTAAGAAAACGTTTAAAAACGTCGTTCAGCTGTGCAAGACCGCCAATGAACATAGCAAGACGGGACAGTTCCATGAACATCCATGAATATCAGGCGAAGGCGCTGCTGCGCTCGTACGGGGCCCCGGTCTCGGATGGGCGCGTTGTACTGAAAGCCGAAGACGCAAAAACCGCCGCTGGCGAACTTGATGGCCCTTTGTGGGTGGTTAAGGCACAAATTCACGCAGGCGGCCGCGGCAAGGGCAAATTTAAAGAAGCAGACGCCGGCGACAAAGGCGGTGTTCGTCTTGCCAAATCGGTGGAAGAAGCCGCCGAAGAAGCCAATAAAATGCTGGGCCGCACATTGGTGACCCACCAGACCGGCCCCGCAGGCAAGCAGGTGAACCGCGTCTATATCGAGGCGGGTTCCGGCATCGAACGCGAATTGTATCTGGCCCTCTTGGTTGATCGCCAAACCAGCCGCATCTCGTTTGTCTGCTCGACCGAGGGCGGGATGGATATCGAAGAGGTGGCAGCCTCGACCCCGGAAAAGATTTTGTCTTTCGCCGTTGATCCTGCCACCGGCTACCAGCCCTATCATGGCCGCCGGATTGCATTTGCGCTGGGCCTGCAGGGCGCACAGGTGAAACAATGCGTGGCGCTGATGGGCACGCTGTACAAAGTGTTCACCGAAAAAGACATGGAAATGCTGGAAATCAACCCGCTGATCGTGGCCGAAGGCGGCGATCTGAAGGTGCTGGATGCCAAATTCGGCTTTGATGGCAACGCAATCTATCGTCACCAAGACATCGCAGCCCTGCGCGACGAAACCGAAGAAGACCCCAAAGAGCTGGCCGCCTCGAAATACGATCTGAACTATATCGCGCTGGATGGCGAAATTGGGTGCATGGTCAACGGCGCAGGTCTTGCCATGGCCACGATGGATATCATCAAGCTTTATGGCGCGGAACCGGCCAACTTTTTGGACGTGGGCGGTGGCGCGACAAAGGAAAAAGTAACCGAAGCCTTTAAAATCATCACCTCGGATCCCAACGTAAAGGGCATCTTGGTCAACATCTTTGGCGGCATCATGCGCTGCGATGTGATCGCCGAGGGCGTTGTGGCCGCCGTGAAAGAAGTGGGCCTGCAAGTGCCGCTGGTCGTGCGCCTAGAGGGCACGAACGTGGAACAGGGCAAAGACATTATCAACACGTCGGGCCTGAACGTGATCGCCGCCGATAACCTGTCGGATGGCGCCGAGAAAATTGTGAAAGCGGTGAAGGGCTAAGACAATGGCAGTTCTTATTGACGAAAACACCCGCGTTATCTGTCAGGGCTTTACCGGCAGCCAAGGCACCTTTCACTCGGAACAGGCGATTGCCTATGGCACGAAAATGGTGGGCGGCGTAACCCCCGGCAAGGGCGGCAGCACCCACCTAGATTTGCCCGTGTTCAACAGCGTACACGAAGCCAAAGCCAAGACCGAGGCAAATGCCACGGTCATCTACGTGCCCCCACCCTTCGCGGCAGATTCCATTTTGGAAGCCATCGACGCCGAGATGGAATTGATCGTATGCATCACCGAAGGCATCCCCGTGCTGGATATGATGCGCGTGAAGCGGGCGCTGATGGACAGCAGCTCGCGCCTGATTGGGCCAAACTGCCCCGGCGTGATTACCCCTGACGCGTGCAAAATCGGCATCATGCCCGGCCATATCCACAAACGTGGCTCGGTCGGTGTTGTGTCGCGCTCGGGCACGCTGACTTACGAGGCGGTAAAACAAACCTCGGATATCGGTCTGGGCCAGTCCACCGCCGTGGGTATCGGCGGTGACCCGATCAAGGGCACCGAACATATCGACGTGCTGGACATGTTCCTGAACGACAATGAAACCCACTCGATCATCATGATCGGTGAAATCGGCGGCTCGGCCGAAGAGGAAGCGGCCGAGTTTCTGGCCGAGCAAAAGAAAAAAGGCCGCTGGAAGCCGGTTGCTGGCTTTATCGCCGGGCGCACCGCACCTCCGGGCCGCCGCATGGGCCATGCCGGGGCCATCGTGGCGGGCGGCAAGGGCGGCGCCGAAGACAAGATCGAGGCCATGCGTAGCGCCGGTATCGTTGTTGCAGACAGCCCCGCCACGCTGGGCGAGGCCGTACTGAAAGCCATCAAAGGCGCATAAACATTCCGGGGTGGGCGAAAACGCCCACTCCCCCATCCCCCCATCGCCCGAGCATCACGAAAGACACCCGCCCCATGGATGCCTTTCCTGCTGCTCAAACGATCGGTCAGAAAGGACGCGCACAATGACGGATCAAAGCCCGAACAACCTGCTTCACGCTTCTAGCTTTATGCAGGGGCACAACGCCGAATATCTGGAACAGATGTATGCCCGCTATGCCACAGATCCGGCATCGGTGGATGCCTCTTGGGCCCAGTTCTTTGCCTCGCTTGGCGACGCGGAAAGCGATGTCAAACGCGAAGCCGCCGGTGCCAGCTGGGCGCGCGCCGATTGGCCGCCCGCACCCACTGATGATTTGACATTTGCCCTTACCGGCGAATGGCCGCAGGCCGAACTGAAAGGCGCAAGCGACAAGATCAAGGCCAAGGCCCAGGAAAAAGGCGTAGAAGTGTCTGACGAGGCGGTGAAACGCGCCGTTTTGGACAGTATTCGCGCGCTGATGCTGATCCGCGCCTATCGTATCCGCGGCCACCTGATTGCCGATATCGATCCGCTGGGCATGCGCGACGACACGATGCACCCGGAACTGGACCCGCACACATATGGCTTTAACGAAGCCGACATGGACCGCCCGATTTTCATCGACAACGTGCTGGGGCTGCAAATTGCCTCGCTGCGCCAGATCGTCGATGTTTTGAAGCGCACCTATTGCGGCACATTCGCGCTGCAATACATGCATATTTCCAACCCCGAAGAAGCCGGCTGGTTGAAAGAGCGCATCGAGGGCTATGGCAAGGAAATCACCTTCACCCGCGAAGGGCGCCGCGCCATTTTGAACAAGCTGGTCGAGGCCGAGGGCTTTGAAAAATTCCTGCATGTGAAATACATGGGCACCAAACGTTTCGGCCTTGATGGCGGCGAGGCGTTGATCCCCGCGATGGAGCAGATCATCAAGCGCGGCGGCAATTTGGGCGTGCGCGAAATCGTCATCGGCATGCCACACCGTGGGCGCCTAAATATTTTGGCCAATGTGATGGGCAAACCCTATCGCGCCATTTTCAACGAGTTTCAGGGCGGCAGCTTCAAACCCGAAGATGTTGATGGTTCGGGCGATGTGAAATACCACCTTGGCGCCTCTAGCGACCGTGAATTTGACGGCAACACCGTGCACCTGTCGCTGACGGCAAACCCCAGCCACCTCGAGGCGGTGAACCCCGTTGTGCTGGGCAAGGCACGCGCCAAGCAAGACCAGCTGAACGACCCGCAACGCATCGCCGTTTTGCCCGTGTTGTTGCACGGCGATGCGGCCTTTGCAGGCCAAGGTGTGGTGGCGGAATGTTTTGCCCTGTCGGGCCTGCGTGGGCACCGCACGGGCGGCACCATTCATATCGTGGTGAACAACCAAATCGGCTTTACCACGGCGCCGCATTTCTCGCGCAGCTCGCCCTACCCCACCGATAACGCGCTGGTGGTGGAAGCGCCCATTTTCCACGTCAATGGCGACGACCCCGAAGCGGTGGTTCACGCCGCCAAGGTGGCCACGGAATACCGCCAGAAATTCCACAAAGATGCCGTGATCGATATCTTCTGTTATCGCCGCTTTGGCCATAACGAAGGCGACGAGCCGATGTTCACCAACCCGGCGATGTATAAGCGCATCAAAAGCCACAAAACCACCCTTGCGCTGTACACCGACAGGCTGGTCGCCGACGGGCTGATACCCGAAGGCGAGATCGAGGATATGAAAGCCGCGTTTCAGGCCCATCTGAACGAGGAATTCGAGGCCGGCAAAGATTACAAGCCCAACAAAGCCGATTGGCTGGATGGCCGCTGGTCGCATCTGGACCGCCAAAAGCAGGGCAAATACCAGCGCGGGAAAACCGCCGTTGCGCCTGAAACCTTTACCGAAGTGGGCCGCGCCCTGTGCGCCGCGCCCGAAGGGTTCAACCTGCACAAAACCGTCGAACGCCTGCTGGATGCCAAGAAAGCCATGTTCGAAACCGGCCAAGGCTTTGACTGGGCCACGGCCGAGGCGCTGGCCTTTGGCAGCTTGCTGACCGAAGGATACCCGGTGCGTTTGGCGGGCCAAGACAGCACGCGCGGCACATTTAGCCAGCGCCATTCCGGCCTGATCGATCAAGAAACCGAAGAGCGCTACTACCCGCTGAACAATATCCGCGACGGGCAGGCCCGCTACGAAGTGATCGATTCGATGCTATCAGAATATGCGGTGTTGGGCTTTGAATATGGGTATTCGCTGGCCGAACCCAACGCATTGACCATGTGGGAAGCGCAGTTTGGCGATTTTGCCAATGGTGCGCAGATCATGTTTGACCAGTTCGTCAACTCGGGCGAACGTAAATGGCTGCGGATGTCGGGCCTTGTGTGCCTGCTGCCTCATGGCTTCGAGGGCCAAGGCCCCGAGCACAGCTCGGCCCGGCTTGAGCGCTTTTTGCAAATGTCGGCAGAAGACAACTGGATCGTGGCCAATTGCACCACACCGGCCAACTATTTCCATATCCTGCGCCGCCAGCTGCACCGCTCGTTCCGCAAGCCGCTGATCTTGATGACCCCAAAATCGCTGCTGCGTCACAAGCTGGCCATCAGCCGCGCCGAGGAATTTACCACCGGCTCCAGCTTCCACCGGGTGCTGTGGGATGACGCGCAATATGGCAATTCCGACACCAAGCTGGTGGCGGATGACAAAATCAAGCGCGTCGTCATGTGCGCGGGCAAAGTGTATTACGACCTGCTAGAAGAACGTGACGCCCGCGGTATCGACGATATCTATCTGCTGCGGATCGAACAGTTCTACCCGTTCCCGGCACAATCGTTGGTGCGCGAACTGGAACGCTTCTCGCAGGCCGAAATGGTATGGTGCCAGGAAGAGCCGAAAAACCAAGGCGCCTGGAGCTTTATCGAACCCAATATCGAATGGGTGCTTGGCCGGATCAAAGCCAAACATGGCCGCCCAGCCTATGCCGGCCGCGCCGCCAGCGCCAGCCCGGCAACCGGCTTGGCCAGCACCCACAAGGCACAACAACAAGCGCTGATCGACGAAGCGCTGACCATCGAAGGGAAATAACCCATGACCACAGAAGTTCGTGTTCCTACCTTGGGTGAATCGGTCACCGAGGCCACGGTTGCAACATGGTTCAAAAAGCCCGGCGATGCCGTGGCCGTAGACGAAATGCTGTGCGAGCTGGAAACAGACAAAGTCACCGTCGAGGTGCCAAGCCCCGCCGCTGGCACATTGGCCGAAATCGTGGCCGCCGAAGGCGCCACCGTGGGTGTCGATGCGCTGTTGGCCAGCATCACCGAAGGCGCGGCAGCCCCTGCCCCCAAGGCAGATGCCCCAGCCAAAGCCGCCCCCGCCGCCGCCGCGGCAGAGGTGGCTGTGATGGTGCCCAGCTTGGGCGAATCTGTGTCAGAGGCCACGGTTTCCACATGGTTCAAGAAAGAGGGCGACGCCGTCGCCCAAGACGAGATGCTGTGTGAACTGGAAACCGACAAAGTCTCGGTCGAGGTGCCAAGCCCCGCCGCCGGCGTGCTGGCCAAAATCACCGCACCCGAAGGCACAACCGTGGGTGCCAGCGCCCAGCTGGCCGTGATCGCAGGCGGCGCCAGCGCCGCGGCAACCCCCGCGGCCACCGCCCCCACAGCCGCACCAGCCGCCAGCGCCACCCGCGATGTTGAAGATGCGCCAGCCGCAAAAAAAGCAATGGCCGAGGCCGGGCTGTCGCCCAGCCAAGTTACCGGCACAGGCCGCGATGGCCGCATCATGAAAGACGATGTGGCCCGCGCCGTGGCCGGGGCGGCCAGCAGCAGCGCGGCGGCCGCCGCCCCTGCCCCTGCCCCTGCCACCGCACCGCGTGCCCCTGTTCCCGCCGATGACGCAGCCCGCGAAGAGCGGGTGAAAATGACGCGCCTGCGCGCCACCATCGCCCGCCGCCTGAAAGACGCGCAAAATACCGCTGCCATGCTGACCACCTATAACGAGGTCGACATGTCCGGCATCATGGAGCTGCGCAACGCTTATAAAGACCCGTTCGAAAAGAAGCATGGCGTGAAAATGGGCTTTATGTCCTTCTTCGTGAAAGCCTGCTGTCACGCCCTGAAAGAAGTGCCCGAGGTGAATGCCGAAATCGACGGGCAAGACATTGTCTATAAAAACTACGTCCATATGGGCGTGGCCGTGGGCACCCCCAGCGGGCTGGTTGTGCCCGTGGTGCGGGACGCCGATCAAATGGGCTTTGCCGCTATTGAAAAGAAAATCGGCGAACTGGGCCTACGCGCCCGCGATGGCAAGCTGAGCATGGCCGAAATGCAGGGCGGGTCGTTTACCATCTCGAACGGTGGCGTTTATGGCTCGCTTATGTCCTCGCCCATTTTGAACCCCCCGCAATCGGGTATCTTGGGCATGCATAAAATCCAAGACCGCCCCGTTGTGGTGAACGGCCAGATCGTGATCCGCCCGATGATGTATCTGGCGCTGTCCTATGACCACCGCATCGTGGATGGCAAAGGCGCGGTGACCTTCCTTGTGCGCGTCAAAGAGGCGCTGGAAGATCCCCGCCGCCTGCTGATGGATATCTAATACCCACTCAAAAGGGGCGCGGCCTGCGCCCCTTTTTTGCAACCAACCGGCCAGTTATGACCCAGCACAGCACCGCCCTTGCCGCCTGTATGCGCAACGAAGGGATCTTCGTGCTAGAATGGCTGGCCCATCATGCCAGCCTTGGCTTTGCGCAGATCATGGTGGTGACCAACGCCTGCAGCGACGGCTCGGATATATTGCTGGACCGGGCCGCAGAGATGGGGTTGGTGCACCATATCCGCCAAACGGTACCCCCCGGCATGCCCCCCCAAGACAGCGGCATGGATGCCGTGCTGGCCCAGTGCCGGGCCAATGGCATCAGCCATGTTTTGCATATCGACAGCGACGAGTTTCTTGTGCTTGACGTGCCTTTGGCGCAGCTGATGCAGCAAACTGCCGCGGCCGATGTTGTGCCCATCTCATGGCGCATGTTTGGCGACAATGGGGTGGTGCAGTGGGTGCCGGGTGATTTGGTGACAGAAAAAAACACCCGCGCCGAAGCCGCCCCAACCCCCGGCACGACCAAGTTCAAATGCCTCTTTCGCGTGGCCAGCTTTGCCGCCGCAACCGATCACGCGCCGCGCCAACCCTTGGTGGCAGATCCCGTGGTGCAAACCCCAGATGGCACGCCCCTGTCAAATGCCACGCTGTTTCAGGCGCGCAGCAGCCGCTTTCGGCCCCATGATCTGGCTTGTGCTGCGCGCAATGCGCGGCTGCATCACTATGCCGTGCGCGCCCAAGATGTGTTTTTGATGAAAAACGATCGCGGCGATGGCCAAGGCAAAGAGGGGCATGGCAAGTATCAGCTGGGCTCGGCATGGCACTGGCAGGCCAACCGCAACGATGTGCCCGACACCAGCTTTGCCCCCTATATGCCCGCCCTACAGGCGACTTTGGCCCAGTGGCGCAGCGACCCGGTGTTGCGCCGCCTTGAGCGCGACTGCCAAGACTGGTTTCTCGCGCGGCGTGCGCAGGTACTGACCCCCGAAACACGCGCTGCGTGGCGCCAAGGAAAGGCCTTACAATGACGTCCGAGTTAACCGTTCTGGCGCTGGCGGCCCTGCTGCAGATTGTGCAATTTGTGGCCTATTCTGTGGCCGCGAACCTGCAGGTTGGGCCGCGCTATGCGATGGGCCCGCGCGACACGCCCCGCAGCCTTACAGGGCTGGCCGGGCGCCTGCAGCGGGCCTTGACCAACCATTTCGAGGGGCTGATCCTGTTCACCATTGCGGTGCTGGTTGTGCATTTGTCAGGCAGCGCCAATAGCGCCAGCGCATGGGCCGCTTGGGCCTATTTGGGTGCGCGCGTGGCCTATGTGCCAGTTTATGCCTTTGGCCTGTCACCTTGGCGCAGCCTGATCTGGATGGTTGGGCTTTTTGCCACCCTCACCCTGCTTTTGATACCCTTCTTTTGATAACCACACCATGGCGGGCTGCGCCGGGCCACCCCCACGCCCCGCCCCATGAAAGGACATGATCCATGGCAAACTATGACGTGATCGTAATTGGCTCGGGCCCGGGCGGCTATGTGGCCGCCATTCGCTGTGCGCAATTGGGGCTGAAAACCGCCTGTGTCGAGGGGCGTGACACGCTGGGTGGCACCTGTTTGAACGTGGGCTGCATCCCCTCGAAGGCGCTGCTGCACGCCAGCCATCAGCTGCACGAGGCCGAACATAACTTTGCCACCATGGGCCTAAAGGGCAAAACGCCATCCGTGGATTGGAAGCAAATGCTGGCCTACAAAGACAGCGTGATCGAGGGCAACACCAAGGGCATCGAATTCCTGTTCAAAAAGAACAAGGTCGACTGGATCAAGGGCTGGGCCAGCATCCCTGCCGCGGGTCAGGTCAAGGTTGGTGACGAGGTGCACACCGCCGCCAATATCATTATCGCCACCGGCTCAGAGCCCGCCACCCTGCCCGGCATCGATGTGGACGAGAAAACCGTCGTCACCTCGACCGGGGCGCTAGAGCTGGGCAAGATCCCTAAATCGATGGTGGTGATCGGCGCCGGTGTGATCGGGCTAGAGCTGGGCAGCGTCTACAAACGCCTTGGCACCGATGTGACGGTGGTGGAATATTTGGATGTGATCACCCCCGGCATGGATGGCGAGGTGCAAAAAACCTTCCAGCGCATGCTGAAAAAACAGGGTCTGAATTTCGTGATGGGCGCGGCTGTGCAAGCTGTGGCCAAGGCGCGCGGCAAGAACACCGTGACATACCAGCTGCGCAAAGACGACAGCCAGCACAGCATCGATGCCGAAGTTGTGTTGGTGGCCACTGGCCGCCGCCCCTTTAGCGATGGTTTGGGCCTGCGGGATTTGGGCGTTGAATTTACCCAGCGCGGGCAAATCAAAACCAATGCGCATTGGCAAACCAATGTGACGGGGATTTATGCCATTGGCGATGTGATCGAAGGCCCGATGCTGGCCCACAAGGCCGAAGACGAGGGCATGGCCGCAGCCGAGGTGATTGCCGGCAAACATGGCCATGTGAATTACGGCGTCATCCCCGGCGTGATCTACACCCACCCCGAGGTGGCCAGTGTGGGCGCCACCGAAGAACAGCTGAAAGCCGAGGGGCGCGCCTATAAAGTGGGCAAATTCTCGTTCATGGGCAACGGCCGCGCCAAGGCGGTATTTGCCGGCGACGGGTTTGTCAAACTGCTGGCCGACAAAGATACAGACCGCATTTTGGGCTGCCATGTGATTGGCCCAGCGGCGGGCGATCTGATCCACGAGGTTTGCGTGGCGATGGAATTTGGCGCCTCGGCGCAAGATCTGGCGATGACCTGCCATGCCCACCCCACCTTTTCCGAGGCCATGCGCGAAGCGGCCTTGGCCTGTGGCGATGGTGCCATCCACGCCTAAGGCAGAAACCACAAAAAAGGCGCCCCAACGGGGGCGCCTTTTTCTTACGTCCGCTTGGGCAGGGCATATGGCCTAATCGGCCACGGCAAACCCCGCCTCGCGCATCAACGCGTTCGAACGCCCCTCGATGCTGCTTTCCAGCTGATCCATGAACGCATCGCGCCCCAAGCCCGGGGCGATGGGCGGCAAAAATTCCACCACCGCCAAACCCGGCTTGCGGTAAATGCCGGTGCGCGGCCAAAACACGCCCACATTGGTGGCCGCCGGCACACAGGGCTGGCCCATTTGCTCGTATAAGACCGCGGTGCCCACCTTGTAGGGCGCCTTTACCCCCGGTGCCACCCGCGTGCCTTGGGAATAGATAATCAACTGTCCGGCGTCGGCGTGGCCCTTTTTCACGTCTTCGCTCATCTTGCGAATGGCCGCGCCGCGCTTGCCCCGGTCTACGGCCACACAGCCAAGGCGCACGGCATAGATGCCAATGATCGGCGTCCAAAGAATTTCGCGCTTCATGATGAATTTACCCGAAGGCACGGCGTTAAAGATGATCAGAATATCAAGAAAGCTTTGATGTTTGGCCGCCAGCAGCACCTCGCCCATGGGCACCTCGCCGCGCACCTCGGTGTGCAGGCCCACCATCCAGCGCGCGGTCCACAGCACCCAACGGCAATACGCCTTGCACCCGGCCCGCGCGCCCCGGCGTGCCGCCAGCGCATAGGGCAGATAAAGCAGGCCAATCACCAGCATCATCACATACATTTGCCCCACAAATACCAGTGACTTTATCCAACGCCATGCATAGGCCATGTTAAGGCAGCTCCTTCAATGTTGTGCGCGCCGCAAATTGTGTGGCAGCAAAGGCCACGGCCCCAGCCAGCGGCGGGATCACCAGCAGCCACAACCAGCCCACCCCCTGAAACCCCAGCCCAGTGAGAAAGCCACCCTCGTCTTGCGCGGCGGGCAGCAGGGCAATGGCCAGCCCCCCCAAAACACTGCCCACAAACGCACCCGAAATGGTGCGCAAGGTAAAACGGCGCACAAAGGCCTGCGCGATATAGCCATCGCGCGCCCCCACAAGACGCAGCACCGCGATCACCTGTGCATTTGCGGCCAGCGCGGCATTGGCGGCCAAGGTGATCATGGCCGCCATGGTGCCAAAGATCAGCACAATTGCCACGCCCCCCAAAAGGCGCAGCCGGTTGGCCGCTTGCACCAGCGGTTTGCGCCAGCGGCTGTGGTCGTCCAGCACCGCGCCGGGCAACTCGGCCGACAGGCGCAGGCGCAGGCCTTGGGCATCAAAACCGGCGCTTGTTTCCACAATTTCGATCAACTGCGGGATCGGCAGGGCCTCGATCGGCAGATCAGGGCCAAACCACGGCGCCAGCAGCGCGCGTTGCTCGTCTGGGCTGAGGGCGCGGGCGGTGGCCACCCCCGGGGTTTGGCTTAGCACGCGCAGGGCCGCGGCTGTTTGCGCGGCGATCTGTTCGGTCGGGGCAGAAATGCGCAGCGTGGCAGTCCGGGCCAATTCATCGCCCCAGCGCACCGCCATACGGCCCGTGGCCAACGCCAATGCCAGCGCAAAAACCGCCAAAAACGCCATGGCAGCGGCGCTAAAGACGGTCAGGCGCGCGGTATAGCCCGTGGGCGGCACCATGCGGTCGGCCTGTGGGTCGCCGGTCAGGAACCGGGTCAAATGGGCCAGATCAGGGCGCCTCATAGGTCAGCCCCCGCCAGATGCAACCGCCGGTTCGAGATGCGCAAGACCCGCGCCTGCACTTGCCCCTTGGCGGCGCGGATCAGGTTCAGGTCGTGGGTGGCAATCATAATGGTTTTGCCCATGCGGTTCAGTTCGACCAACAACTGCAGCAGCCGCTGCGACATCTCCCAATCGATATTGCCTGTGGGTTCGTCGGCCAAAATCACCTCGGGCGACATAATGACGGCGCGCGCCAATGCCGCGCGCTGGCGTTCGCCCCCAGACAGCTGCGGCGGGTGGGCATCGGCCCGGCCCTTCAAGCCCACCCACCCCAGCAATTCACGCAAATTTACCTCTTGGTCCAGCGTTTCACGCCCAGACACCATCAGCGGCAGCGCAACGTTTTCAGCCACGCTAAGATGGTCTAAAAACTGCACGTCTTGGTGCACAACCCCAATTTTGCGGCGCGCCAAAGCGATATCGTCGCGCCCCATCTGCCGCAAATCGGTGCCAAACAGCTGCACCCGCCCGGCACTGGGCAGCAAGGCGCCGTAGCAAAGTTTCAAAAACGTGGTCTTGCCAGCGCCCGACGGGCCGGTCAGAAAATGAAACGACCCAGGCTCAAGACGCAGCGAGATGTCGCTTAGCAATTCGCCACCGCCATAACTCATGGCTACATTTTCCAACTCGATCACGCGACAGGCCTCCTGCTTGCGTTCTTGTGCCACGATGGCTGGCGGCGATGCAATCATCATAGATTGGGAATGGCGGGGTTGTTTACACTTTTCCCGCCGAAGACAAGCACATATAGTTCGGCTGTAACGGTGACGGATGTGTTCCTATGTCAGGGGGTCTGATGAGACTGGTTTGCCCAAATTGCGGCGCACAATACGAGGTGCCAGAGGATGTGATCCCTGCCGCTGGGCGCGATGTTCAGTGCTCGAATTGCGGGCATACTTGGTTTGTGGCGCATCCAGACAGCGCAGATGCCACGGCGATGGCCACCGAAGTTGCGCCAG
>Ga0181559_10004126_pt1 | contig 14107 bp, 6 predicted proteins | sample 011ome_21_FD_133752 | JGI IMG/M metagenome (GOLD analysis project Ga0181559, IMG submission 133752) | Coastal salt marsh microbial communities from the Groves Creek Marsh, Skidaway Island, Georgia - 011508AT metaG (megahit assembly) | ecosystem: Environmental > Aquatic > Marine > Intertidal zone...
CCCGCCGGCGGTTCAGAGCCGTCCCCGGCGTCGTCGCCCGAGCGCGAGCCACTCGGCGAGCCACTCGGCGAGCCACTCGGCGAGCGTTCGTCGCCGGGCTTTCTCTCCGCGCGCCTCAGCAGGACCGCCACCTGGTCCGCCCGCAAAGGCCACGCCGGCGCGTTTTCGTCCGCCGCGCCGAGCGCGCCGGGCGGCGGCGTCTCCGCCTCCGCCTCCGCCCTCCGTCGTGACTCGGACGCGCCGTCTCGCGGCGCTTTGCGGTCGCGGTCGGGGGGCGTGAACGAGAGGGCGCCCAGGGGCCCGTCCGGGGACCGCCCCTCCACGAAGACGCCGCGAGATTGCGATTCGTTTTTGCTCGGGGTCTTATCCTCGCGGGATTCTCGCGGGCGCGACGCCGTCGCCGCCGTAGCGGCGTCCCGCGCCGGGGACGTCGCCGCCGACGCGGCGGGCGCGACGCGGACCGGCCCGCCGGCGAGGCCGGGCCACCGGCGGAGCTCGGGCGAGGGCGCGACGGTGGGCACGTGCCCGTTCTTTGTGAGGGTTTCGTTCGGGGCCGACGACGGTTTCGGCGACGCGGTCTCACTGGGAGACGGAGCCTTTCCCGCGAAGGTTTCCGTCTCGAAGCGCGCGCGAAGGCGCGCATCCGGCTTCAGCACCACCGCCTCTTCCACCGCGGCGGCGGCGGCGAACTCCAGCACGAGCTCAACCCAGGCGCCGCCGACGCCGGCCAGCACGCCCGCGGGGGGCACGATCTCCGCGCACCGCCAGGGAGCGACGCCGTCGGCGCGCTTCAGCTCGTGCGCGCGCGAGGACACGAGCGCGCACGCGACGAACTCGTCGCCGCGCGCGCGCCGCCCCCGAAGCTTCGCGCGGCGCAGCGGCGTGGCTCTCCCTCCGTCGGCGCAGCGGTACAGCACCACGAACGCCACCGCCGCGGACGGCGCCAGGGATAGAATCGCGCGGTTATCCCAGACGCGCGACGTGGAACCCACGGGGGGGGGCGCCGCGGGCGCGGCGGCGGCTTCGCCTTTGCGCGCGCGCCGCCAAGCCAGCACCGCCGCGAACGGCGCCTCGGCGTCGCCGGCGGCGGACGCGTCACCGAGCGGTCCAAGCCCGAGAGCCGCGAGGGCGACCGGCGCGCCGCCCTTCGCGGGGAGGCGCGCGACCGGACGCGTCGGTGCCGTCTCGCGTTTCCCGAACGCGGGCTTCGAGACGGCGGCGCCGGAACGTTCGTTCCTTTCGGATGCCCGGCGTTCCTTTCGGGTCGTCGACGCCGAAAGAGGCGCGGCGCGGCGCGGCTTGTTGGGCGCCGGCGCGACGGGGCGGAAGACGCTGTGCGTGTACGCGAGCGCGGGAAGAGGCGGAGGCGCGGGCCCGTCGGTCGCCTCGGCGCCGCTCGCGCGCCCGCCCGAGCGCGTCAGGCTGGCGCGCGGCGTGCTCGCGACGCTCATGGACTGAATCGTGGACACGGAGGGCTCGAGGCTCACGGCGGTGGCGTCCAGCGCGTCGTCGCTGAACGCCGCCGAGTCCACGGACGCGTCCGCCGCGTCCTCCACCGCGTCCTCCGCCGGCGACCGCCCGAACGACGCGAGCGACCCGAACGAAGCGTCTTCGTCGTACAGCAGCGACCGCGCCACCTGCACACCGCGGGGGGCGGGCGAAGAGACGCGCGACGGTTCAGGTCCCGGCGCCTCCTCGGCGCAGAAGTCGTCATCCTCCGACTCCGCCGCGGACGCGGGCGCGATGGGACTCGGGGGGACGCTCGCGTCGTCCTCCTCCGCGCCCGCCGCGCCGTATCTGTCGTTCATCCTCCTCGGCTCGGGGTCGCGTCCGGCCGCGCCGACAATCGAATCGCCGTCGTCGAAATCGTCCGCGACGTCCACCTCCTCGTCGCGCGCGGGCGGCGCCAGCCGCGACGGTACGTCCCGCGGCGGCGAGACGAACGCCGAAACGAGCGCCTTCGTCGCCGACGCCGACGGCGACTTCCTTCCGGCCCCGTCCGACCCGACGCTCGCGCCGGGGCTCCTCTCGAACGAGTCGAACGAGTCGGAGGCCCCGCGTTTGTGCTTTCCGGACGCGGGCGACGCGGCGGGCTTGTAGGGCGTCGCCGCCGCGCTCGCGGCGGCGGAAACGGCCGTCTCCAGTTTTCCCGCCAACGCGACGCGCGCGCGCTCGGCATCCGCCAGCCGCGTCTCGGTCTCCTCGAGCCTCGCGGCGAGCGCGGCGTTGGCGCTCTCCAGCTGCCTGATCCTCTCCGCCATGCCCTCGACATCCTCCAGCGAGACCGCCAGGGACAAAGCCGCGGCTTTGCTCTCCATCTCCGCCTTTTCCGTCGCGAACGCGGCGCGCTCGGATTCGAAAACCGCGCGGTCCTCGCGGAGCCGCCGCTCGAGGCGCCCCCGCCGCGTCTCGGCGTCGCGCGCCGCGCGCGCGTTCGCGGCGCGCGCCCTGTCGCGCACGCAGGAGAGGCCCAGCAGGTCCGCCATGCTCGGCCTGCGCTCCGGGTCCTTGGTCAGGGCCTTGTGGATGACGAACGCCAGGTCCGGGCTCACGCCGTCGGGCAGGCTCGGCGCCGGCGCGTGGACGATTTTCGACGCCAGCGCGAGCTGGTTCTTCGCCTCGAAGGGAGGCTTCCCGACGAGCAGCTCGTGCGCCAGGCACCCGAACGCCCACACGTCGCTCTTGTCGTTGTACGGCTTCTCCTGCGCGAGCTCGGGGGAGAAATACAGAGGCGTGCCGACGCCCGTCTTGGCGAAGGCGGAGCGCGCGCCGAGCACGCGGCCGAGGCCCAAGTCGCCAATCACGACGCGCTCCGTCTCGCCGGCGCCGCGCCGGAAGATGTTCGCCGGCTTCAAGTCCCTGTGCAGAATGCGCAGCGAGTGCAGGTGCTTCAAGCCTCGCGCGACCGGCAGGATGACACTCCAGACGTCCTCTTCCGGCAACGCCCCGCCGCTGGCCTTCATCACCCGCGACAAGTCCTCCCCCGCGTGTTCCATGACGATGTACAGGCAATCGCTCGCCGGGTCCTCCCACGAGTCGACGTACGCCACGACGTGCTTCGACTGGGCGCTCCGGAGGATGGACGCCTCGTTCAGGGTCTCGCGTCTGTCGTGGTCGCTCAGACCGCCCAAGGGGACCTGCTTCAGCACGCACTTCATCGCGTCCGACCGGCGCGTGCAGTCGTACACACGGCCGTACGTCTGGGGGTTCGGGGTTGGGCGGTCAGAGATGGGAAAGGCGAAATCACGGGTGCATCGCGCGGCTCTCCGGCGACGAGGGGGGGAAGGAGCCGGGAGACGCACCCCGGTGCCTATGCACGCTTGGACCGCGTAGGCCTGCATGGCCTCCTCCGCTGTGCGCCCCATGGTGTCGCGGGCGCGGCGCGGAATGCGACCAAATTTCAAACTCCGAGGAAAAAACGCAGGCGACAGGTGCTGCGAGGCACGTTCGTGAGGGTCGGGCCTGTCGATAGGTTTCACGTCCAGAGTGAAAAGCGTCGGTGGATTAGTGAGAAAACGGTACGGGTACGAAAACGTCTGTCGCTCGCTTCCCTCCCCTCGCGCTCCGCACCCACCCGTCCGCCTCCCACGCCCGTGCCTGGCGGACGCACGGTCACTGCACCATCTTCTTCGCGTCCTTGTCGAAGACGTACCTCTTGAAGCGCAGGTACAGCCGCGTGGTCTCGCCGTTTTCGCGCGGCGCGACGCCTTCCGAAAAGTACACCTTGTACTTGCCGCTCTTCCCGAACCCGCCGTCAATCGCGCCCGCCTCGCCGCGGTCGGTCACCACGCGCATCCCCGCGAACATGCCGAGGTCCGTCTCCTTCTTGAACATGCCCTTGCCGATGACGCTGCGTTCGTCCACGAACCGCTCGACCGTGCCCTCGCGCTGCTTCATCTTGAACGCCTTGATGCGCCGAACGCCATCCGGCGCCTTCTCCAGGTCGAGCGCCAGCGCCAGCCGCCCGTGGAACGCCAGGCGGCACGTGTTCTGGTGGATGTCCGAGTCGAAGCGCGAGGCGATGTACAGCGAGTCCGCGGGGCACGTGATGGGCTGGTCGAACACCAGCACCGCCCACGTGGCGAATGCGGGCGTGTCCCCCGCGCGCGCGCTCGCCGCCGCGAGGTCGGCGGCGCCCGCCTCGCCAGCCTCCGCGTCGCGCTTGCGCACCTCGCCCGCCGTCTCGAGCACGGAGCAGTACTTATACTCGCGCTCGTACGAGAATTTCAGACCCTCGCTCTCGGCTCCGTCCGGCGCGGCGCTCCCGGAGACGTCCAGCGAGACCGCGCGCAAAAGCCGCTCGGCGTCCTCGACGGTGGCGGTCTCGCCGGCGCCGTCCGCGGGCACCTCCCCGAAAAACTCCGCCGTCGCCATGACGGTGGCGTGCCCCACGGTGACGTGGAACCGCATCTTCGAGCCGACGGTCTGCTTGAAGAAGCGGATCTTCTCCGCGGTGACCACCGCGGCGTTGAACGTGGGCACCGAGCCCGGGGACGCCACCAAGCCGCGCTCCATCAGGTTATGGTCCAGCTGCGTGATGCACATCCCCAGCCGGTCGCCGCGCTCGCACGATTGCACGGGCCGCTTGAACATCTGCATGCTCTTCACCTTCTTCTCCAGCTTCAGGTTGGGGAGCTCGATCACGTCCCCCACCGCGCACTTCCCGCTCAAAACTGTGCCGGTCAGCACCGTGCCCTGGCCTTTGATCGGGAAGCAGTGATCGACCGCGAACAAAAACGCATCCTTCCTCCGCCGCTCCCGGCGCGCGTGCGCGCGCGAGACGCGCGTCATGAGGCGCTCGACCAGACCGTCGACGCCGACCGGCGGGTCGCCGCCGGCGGACATGTCCACCGCTCCTCCCGGCCTCGCCGCGACAGGCACCATCTCGCACTGCTTGAACTTGGTCGCCTTGAACGTGTTCCCCAGGCGCGCGGTCATCTTCGCGATTTTGTCCTCGCGGCTCGCCTCCGGGATCATGTCCACTTTGTTCATCACCACCAGCAACTCGCTGGTGGTGATTTCGCCAACCACCAGGCACTCCGCGGTCTGCGTCTGGATGCCCTTGTTCACGTCCACCACGAGCATCATGACGTCGATGATCTGCGCGCCGCCGAGAACCGTCTTGATCAGGCTCGCGTGGCCGGGGCAGTCCACCAGCGTGAACTGGATCTCGTCGTACGGCAGGTGCTTCAGGTTTTCGGGGACGGGCGCCGTGAAGGAGGAAAAGCCGAGATCGAGCGTGATGCCGCGCTCGGTGCTCTGGGGGTGCTTATCCAGCGACGCGGTGGAGAAGTGCGTGGACAACGCACGAGCCAGACTCGTCTTACCGCTGTCGATGTGGCCCAGGATCCCCACATTGACGTTCAGCACGCGCTTGTCGCCCATCGTGCGCGTGAAAGGGACGCGTCGCGTCGCAATGGCCACCGCCGACGCTTCCCGAAACTTTTCGGGACCGGCTGAAGATTTTCGAGCGCCGGTCTTTCGCAGCGCGGTAACAAAGCCTCGATCACCTCAGACGCGCGGGCGCGTGACGGTGAGGCGGTGAGGCTGAGCCGCTGAAGGTATCCTTCGCGGCGAGTGGCATCGCTCATCTCGCTCACCATGACGGACGCCGCCGGCGACGTCGCGACCGTGACTGTGGCGGGCAGGTCCACCACAGTGAAGGTGATACCTTTGTGGGAAATCGACGCCCCGGCGTTTCGCGAACGCGTCGCTCACGTGTTTCGATCGGTGTGGCCCGATCGACGAGGCGAGTGCGTCGCGATCCGACGGGGCGCGCACACCCCCGAGCGGAAACCCACGCCCTTGGTGCTCGTACCCGCGGACGCAGCCGAAGGCGAGACTCCCGAAGTGCTCGGGTACACCATCGTGTACCCGTCCAGCGCGGTGCGTCGACCGCCGAGCGGCGAAAACCGAAAAAGCGAGGCGTGCGCCAACTGCACGCTCAACAGCGTGCTCGTCCCCGCGGAGTTGCGGGGACGCGGCGTGGGCGCGGCGCTGGTGAAACTCGCGGCGCGGCGCGCGATGCGCGAGCTCGGGTTCGAGTGCGTCACCGCGTGGTGCCAGCCCCGCCTGGTGCCGTTCTACGAGGCGTGCGGGTTCGCGTACGAGCCACCCAAGCGCGCGGCGCGAGCCGGGACAAACGAGGGCGCGCTCTGGGCGAAACTCCTCAATCGCGGGGACGGCGGGGACGGCGGGGACGGCGACGCGTCCTCCTCTGACGACGACGACGAGTTGGACGAGTGCATGCGCTTATTTGCTCCCCCGAACCCGGAGTCACGTCGTCATGACACTGGCGGTATACGTGTACCGTTCCACAGACATGATGACGAGCTACCGTAGTCCACGTAGCTACTAGCCAGCTACGTACCGAAAGTATTACAATCGTCTCGCCGTCTCAAAAAAAATCACACGGCGTACTCCGCATTGCCTTGCTGCACGTCGCCGTACGATTCGAGCTCGTCGACGTCCTCGACGCTCCCCGCGAAAAACGGCGTGCGCTCGTGCGTCCCCCGCGGCGTCCTGTCCAGGATCTCGCCCAGCCCGTCGCTCCCCCTTCCGCCCGCGGCGCGCGCCACGAACGCCAGCGGCGCGCACTCGTACACCAGCCGCAGGTGCGGCCGCGGGTTCCCGCACCACCCGCCCTGGAACAGCGTCCGGTGAAAATCCGTCACCAGCGAGCACACGTACCGCGCGCTGTATTTTTTCTTTGTCGCGCCTCTCCCCGCGCGCACGTCCTCGACGTACCGGCGCAGCCCCGCCGGCCAGTCCTCGAACCGCGCGTCGTTCAGGGAGTACAGCTGGCCTCGCTGCGGACACGTCAGCGCGCGCGCCTCGCGGAACTCGCCGTGCGAGTTCGCGTCGCCGCGCGTCAGGTCCAGCTCCATGGGCGCGCCGCCCCCCGCCACCGCAAGCACGAGCCCGGCGCTGGACGAGTAATTCGCGTACCCGGCGGCGACCAGCTCTTTGCCCGGCCGCAGCGCCTGCGCCTCGGGGTGGTTCTCCGCTCCGAGAAGCGCCTCGTCCACGCGGTACACGCCGAAGATGGTGCCCACGGGGACACCCACGTCCACGTTCCGGCTGCCGTCCAGCGGGTCGCACACCACCACGAACGACCCGCCGCCGCTCAGCTCGACCACCGTCTCCTCCTCCTCCGAGCAGTAAAAGCGAACCGCGCCGCTTTTTGAAAGCGCGTCCCGCACAAACTCGTTGGCGACGACGTCCAGCTTCTTCTGCGCGTCCCCGCTCGCGTTCCGCGCCGCGTCGCCGGCGAACCCGAGCGAGTCGGAAGCGCGCAACGGCGCGGCCGCGAGCCTGGCGCTGAGCGCGGCGCACGCGTTGGCCAGCGCCGCCAAAACGAGCGCCAGCTCTTTCCGGCGCCGCGCGTCCGACCCCGGGCCTTCCCACCGCCACGCGACGTTCGCGGCGTGCGCCTGCCTCGTGGGTTCGGGCAAGTACTGCACGACCCCGAACGTACCGTCCGTCTGCCACGTCCCCGGGCTCGCCGCCTCCGCCCGGAGTGCCTGCGCCTCCGGGATGCCGCACCCCAGCTCGGCTTTGAGCGTGCGCAGCGCCAGAAGCGGCGCTGGGAAGTACGACGCCACCTCGCCGAACGGCGTGTCCAGCGCCCACAGGCGGTCGCCGAGTAACCGTCGGTAGTTGGCGTCGCCCTTGATGACTACCAGATGCTCCTCCGCCAACACGCCGCGGGCATCGCGCGGAAGCTCCCAGAACGGCTGAGGCTGCGCCCACTCGAAGCGCGGGGCGATGATCCAGGCGCCCGACTCCACGTGGCCGCGCCACCGGTTGCCCGTCGCCGCCGTCGCCGCGTCGGGGGAGGCGCGCAGCGACTCGATCGTGTCATGCACGTCCTTGGACATCGCGTCGCTCACGAACACGGGGTGCGCCTTAACGTGCAAAGTGACGACCGCGCGATGCGCGCTGGAGTCGCGGCCGTTTATCTTGTCGCGCGCGATCACGATGGCGTCAGCCAACGCGAGGTCGCACACGAGCTCGAATCCCGCGTTGTCCACGACCAACCCGATTTTGTCGCGCCCGGTTTCGAGAATCGCGCGCGCGGCGGCGGCGGAGTCGTCCCAAAGCAAGCACTCCTCGCCCGCACGCAGCGCTTCGTCGAACGCCTGCGCCGCGCGGGTTGAGGATGCCGCCTCGCCCGATGCGCCGCTCGCGGTCGCGCCCGCGGCGGGCCAGATGCTCAAGTCCATGCGGTTCCCCCAGAGCGAAACGAGAACAAACAGGCGCGTCGTCGCGAGCGCGGCGGCGTCGTCGCCGTCCCCGTTCGCGAACGCGTTGAGTTTCGGCGCGAGCGCTTTCGTCGCCTCCGCGCACGCGGCCAGTCCCGCGTCCTTGTCCCTCTGGAACGGGTCTTTCCCCGCGCCGGGGCCGTCCCCGAAGTACCCGATCGCTTCCAAGACTCGGCGGTAAAAGTAAAACTCCGAAACCAGCCACGGCGCGTCGAGCCACGTTTCGCCGATCCACGCGTCGACGAGGCTTTCGTTCCAGTACCGCACGTCGGGGCCGCCGTCGTCCTCGATCGGACGAAGCGCGACGTTCGCGGCGTCCGCGAGCTCCGCGTCCAGCGCGGCGAACGCCGCGGCGGCTCGCGGATCCGCGTCGAGCGTATCGGCGTTATCCGTCGTCACGCGGCTCAAGATGGACTCCCGAAGTCGGCGCGAGACCGTGTCGTACGCCCACGTCCCGGGGGCGTTGCTCAGGATCGCGGGCGGCAGGCGTCCGTCGGGCGTAAGCGGCGCGTGTGGCGCATCGAGCGTCGAGTCCATGTCCGCGGCGGACATCGCGGTAGCGGCACGGCGACGACACACAGCACGACGCGCCCCGGTACGAGATGAAGCTCTCCGGGAGGAGGAAGGCTTGACGTCAGGGACGCGGGCGACTCGCGCCGGAGCGAGCGTGCCGAGGTCCAGCATGCGTCCGCGTCGCGGACAGCGATGCGCTTTCGTCCACGGGGAGCCACGCGAGGGTTGGGCCTAGACGACGCGCGCCGGCGTGTGGACAGGCCTCGGAGAAGTTCGATCGGGTTATCTCTCGGACGAGTTGACAACGCGAAAGTTGACGCGCCCGGCCTGCCGGCGAAAACTGGAACTTTTGGCTTCCTCCATCGTGTCGTGACACGAAAGGGGTACCAAACGAAAATGTCCTTCCGGCCGCGACGAGCGCGCTCGCGACACACGTCGACGACGCCGACCGCCCGCGCGTGACGCGCGGTCGCCCCGCGCTCGTCCACGCACGAGTCGCGCGCGCGTGACCTTGCCTTCGCTGCCCCCCGCGTCTGGAAAGCCCCCTCCGGCCATCCGGCACGGGAACGACCGAAAAGCGGCACCTGCCCTTTCGTTCTCGGGCGACATGTCCGCCGCGGCGTTCAAGAAGGTGCTGGAGCACGTCGACGAGGATGACCTGACCCGCAACGAGCGCCTTTTGAACCTGCGCGAGCTGGACTGCGAGATCAAGGAGCGCGAGCTCAAGCTGGCGGAGCACCTGAAGGACCTGGAGCTGCGCGAGGCGGCCGTGACCCAGCGCAAACGCGACATCGCGGCTGAGCTGCAGTACGAGCTCGGGCTCGAGCTGGAGAAGGTGCGCGCGCACGAGGAGGAGGTTCGCCGGCGCAAGGACGCGCTGGACGCGGAGGTGAAGCAGCGCGAGGACGCGCTGGCTCGGCGCGAGATCCTCGTCGCGGAGCGCGAGTGGACCCTGAAGGCCAAGGAGGATGCGCCGAAGGGCGTGATGGGGAAGGTGTTCGAGAACCTCGAGGCGCTGGGCAAGGAGAATGACAAAAACGTGCAGACCAACCGCACGCACCTGGACAACACCTCCAGCGCCACGAGCGGCATGCCGCTGTTCGTGGAGAACGCGCTGTTCGTGGGGACGGTCGCGGAGGAGGTGGCGTGGCTCAACGCGCGCATCGACGACATGCAGAAGCGCATCCTCGCGATCGACCCGCCGGCGCCGCCGCGCGCGCCGCGGCCGCCCAAGCTGCGCCCCAAGCGGCACGCGGAAACCGACCCCGACTTGCGCGCGCTGGCGGACCAGGCGGAGGATCTGCGCGAGCACCTTTCGGCGGCGCGCCTGAAGAACGACCTCGCGTCCATCATGAAGAAGGTGGACGAGGCTGTGGCGGACGTGAACCAGATGCACGCGCGCGGCGAGCAGCAGGAGGCGCGCGCGACGGCGGCGCGCGTCGCCGAGGCGGAGTACGCGGCGGCGGCGAAGCGAGGCGAGGCGAGGCAGGAGTCGGAGCACTGGAACCGCGTGGCGTACGAGACGGATTTCGCGAAGCCGGCGTCCGTTTCCCAGGTAACGCCGCCACCGCCCGTGACGCTCGGCGCGCAGCACGAGCTGTTCCCGCCGGAAGGTTCCGGCGGGAGCAGCGTGGGCGTCGGGACGGAGCGCGAGGAGAGCCCGGCGGCGATTGCGGCGCGCATAGCGACGGAGACGGCGGCGATGACGGCCAAGGTGAAGGCGTTCCAGGCGAAGATGGCGGGCCAGATGTCGCCCCCCTCGGGCCCGATTTCGCCGGAAAACGCCAAGGGAAGCAAGGATATCCGGAACTTCTTCGCGGCGTCGCCGCGAAAGAGCGCGGACGCGGGATCGTCGGGAAACGACGCGGGCGCGGAGCCGGCGGCGGCGCAGGCGGAGGCGCGGTAGTAAATACGGTAGTAAATACGGTAGTAGTACTTGTGTTCGTATCGGTATTATTACCCTCTCGGCGCGCTCTCACGAACGCGCCGCTCGCGTCGTTCGTTCGGTCACTGCGTCTCCACCGCCGCGCTCTCGGCGGGTTCCTCCGCGGCGGCGGGCGCGGCGCTCCTGCTCTTGTTCACCAGGTTCTCGGCGCCGTCCACGATCTTGATGGAGAGGATCTTGTCCCCGGCTTTCATCTCGCGCAGCAGCTCCTGGCCATCCACCACGTAGCCGAAGACGGCGTAGCGCCCGTCCAGGATGTTGGTGCCGGAGGGCGTGAGCTCGGACTCTTTCAGAAGGAAGAAGAACTGACTCGACGCGCTGTTGGGCTCAGCCTCTCTGCGCGCCATGGCCATCGTCCCGAAGGCGTTGAACGGCAAAACGGGTTCGTCCCGGTACTTCCCGACGTCCTCGAAGGTGAAGTCGTACACCGGCACGCCGTCCTTATCTTTCTTCACGGGCTGGATCTCCAGCGGGATCGTGCGCTCCTTGCGCGTCACCGGGTCGATGAACCCGTCCTGCCCTTTGGCGGAGGGTTTGCCCGTCTGCACCACGAATCCGTCGCTCCGCTGGATGTCCATGCCGTCGTAGAAGCCGCGGTCGACGAGGTCCACGAAGTTGCCCCCCGTCACGGGCGCGTTGAACCCGTCCACCACGATGGTCATCAACCCGACGTCCACGTTCGGGTTGTCCTTGATCTTCACCTCCATCTCCACCGTGGCGCGGCCCTTCAGCAGAGGCGCGGTGTCGTACGGCGCGGGCACCGCGAACGGGAAGCCCTTGACCATGTCCTCCTCCAGCCGGCCGACGAGCTCCAGCACGCGCTGCTGCGCCACCGGCACCTCCTGCTTATCCTTCTGCGCGACGACGACTTTGAAATCCTCGAGCTCCTGCGCGAGCAGCTTGAGCGCCTCCTTGCCGTCCTCCATCTTCTCGGGCGCGACCGCGGCGAGGATCTTCGCAGCATCACCGTTGACGATCTTCGAGGCGCCGTTCACGGAGGCCTCCACGCCGGTGAAACGCACGCCGGGCACGCGCAGGTCCTCGGAGATGGACTCGATCTTGCGCTGCACCTCGCGAATCTGCTTGTTGTCCACGGGGAGCGCGTTGCGAAGCAGCGCGCGCGCGTTCTGCACGGGGTTCGCCGCGAGGGACGCGAGGTCACCGATGACCTCCTGGGGCATCGCGTTCGCGCCGGGCGCGGCGACGATCGCGGACGCCATCAGGCCGACCCCCAGGTTCTTCGCCGCCTTGGCGAACGCCGCGACGGGGCCGGAGCGATCGGCCTCCTCCTGCGCGGCCGCGCGCGTGGGCGCGGGGCCGCGGCGGGCCGCGTGGCGACGCGCGGCGCGCGAAGCGGGGGCGCCCAGGGCGGAGCCCGCCAAAACGGTGTTCGCGATGGCAGCCATGGTCACAGTCAGTGTCTGTGGCAGTGGCAGGGAGAGGGATCGCGCCCGCGATTGCCACGTCGGGGTCGTGGATAACGAAGCGGGTGTGGAACTGACAACTGTGATTCTTTCTTTCCTTCGCCTTGGACACTTGTGAGACTGTCTCTTGAATCGGCGCGCTGCGTTCTCGTTTGTCGAGAAAGAAATCTTGTCCAAAACGCCTCCCGGCTCTTTCGCTCGCCACATCGAGGCGCGCGGAGGAGCGCGATGTCGCGCTGGGACGCCGCGGCGCGCTCCGTCCCTCCCCCATTGGACCCAAGGCAGAGGCAGGTGGTGGAGAAACTCGCGGAGTTTCGCGCGCGCAACGGCGAGGCGTTCGTGGATGTGGTGCGGAGCAAACAATCGGGCAACCCCCTGTACGCCTTCCTGGACGCGGGGCGCGAGGACGACCCGGTGGCGAAGTACTACCTCCAGTGCGTGGAGGCGCGAGGCTCGGGGCCGGCGGAGGCTACGGCGGGTCCGTCGGGACGAGTTTTCGCGCCGAACCCACCGATTTCGACGGGGACGAACGCCGGCGTCGCGTCGTTCGTTTCGAACGACGATTTCCCCGCGGGCTTGATCCCGTCGCTCGCGCGCGCCGCGAACGCCGCCGCCGGCGGGCGGAACGACGCGAAGAAAAACGCAGCCTACACGCCCATACACCCGAACGACATCCCCGGCGCGCACGCGCGCGCGGAAGCCGCTTTCGCGGCGCACGAGAAGCGCCTGGACGAAGACCCGGAAGCCGCGCGGGCGTACCTCGCCGATCGACTGGAGAGGTTCGCGCGGGACCTCGAGGAGGGCGGCGCCGCGCGGCTGAGAGGCAGGGACAGGGCGCGCGCGGAGGCGGACGGGCTCGTGCGCGAGCGCCGAAGAGAGGAACTCGAGCGCATCAGGCACGGTGACGAGGGGACGGGAGCCCCCCCCGGCGCCGTCAAGAAGACGTGGCCTTCGCGCGGGAAGAGGGACCGCGGCGGCGGCGGCGGCGGCGGCGGCGGCGGCGGCGGCGGCGGCGCGCGTCCCGGACTTGGGTTGGGGCGTGCGGAGGAGGCGCGGGACGACGCGTTCGCGGCGTTCCGCAAGAAGCGCAGCGGGACGTACCACGCTATGATCGGCGCGGACAGAGGGAAGTAGCCTACGTGGCGGATTCTTAGAAACCAAGACGCGTCTTCGGCGTACGGACGTCAGATGCGCGCCGGAAACTTCGAGAGCGCGTCTGTTTTTATTTTACGCGTACCGTACGTACGCGGTGACTTCATCTTTCCCCGTAAACCGAAGCGAGTCTCTCGGGAGTACGCGCGTCGCGCTCACGCGGCGCCCTTCGCGGCTCGGACGTGCGGGTCCAGGAACGCGCGCCACTGCTCGAGGTCCCACGAGGAGGACGTGTCGCACACCATCCCGTTAAGCGTGGTGGTGGGCGAGACGTGAATGCCGGTCTGCCGGCCGAGTTTCACGTAGAACTTGAGCTCCAGAGTGCACGCGTTGCCGGTGTTGAGCGCGCCCTCCTCGACGGCGCGCGCCAGTTTCGCCAGCACGTCCTCCTCTTTGACGCCCGCGGAGGAGGAGGCGAGCGCGGCGAGCGTTTTGTGCAGGTCTGCGCGGCTCTTGTCCCAGACGTTCGCGTCGAAGAAGTCCTTCTGCCCGTCCATGAGCGCCGAGGAGAACTTGTAGAACGCCGCGTCGCCGCCCAGCTGGTGCACCGCGATCGCCGCCTCGTGCAAAATGGGGCTCTGCGGGTGCCACGGCTGGACCTGATGGTAGAAGACCACCTTCAGGTCTTCGCCGTAGTGCGGGCCCACCTGCTCGACCAGAGCCTTGTACGCCTTGGCGCTGAAGGGACACGCGTAATCCAGCCACGCCCCGAGCGTGACCTTGGCGGACTCGCCCCCGGGGAGCACGCGGCCGAGCTCCACGCTCGGCAGGGGTGGGCCCATCCTGATCGGCGAGGCGTGCGCGCGGGC
>Ga0181559_10004127_pt1 | contig 14106 bp, 19 predicted proteins | sample 011ome_21_FD_133752 | JGI IMG/M metagenome (GOLD analysis project Ga0181559, IMG submission 133752) | Coastal salt marsh microbial communities from the Groves Creek Marsh, Skidaway Island, Georgia - 011508AT metaG (megahit assembly) | ecosystem: Environmental > Aquatic > Marine > Intertidal...
CACGGCCAGGCCGCTCACGAAAGAGGGACTGAGTCAATGTTTACGGGATACAATCCATCTCCTGCTATTAGCTATCCGTCCTTTGGTTCTATTATTTCGCACGAACTGGAAACAGTAAACAACCTTCCGAAATATGTTTCTGTTCCAAACGTTCCAAATGAGTTTGCGGGGCCTGGGTTTTTGTCTACCAAGTATGGTTCGTTTTCTTTAGGAGCAGATCCTGCATCCTCTGACTTTAAGGTTAGAGATTTGGATATTCCAGTACCTCCAAAACAATTTGATAGAAGAAGAGATATCTTGGAAACTGTTAATACTAAATTCCAATCAGAAACCCGTTCTGATGCAGTGGATGCCATCGGAGAATTTTATGATCAAGCGTATAATCTTATAGGCTCACAAAGGGCAAAAGACGCTTTTGACATTACAAAAGAACCACAAGCTCTTGTAGAAAAATACGGAGCTGGGCAAGCGGGAAAAAGGTTTCTAATCTCTAGGAGACTTGTAGAATCTGGTGTAAGAATGGTATCAGTAACATTTGGAAGTTGGGACCATCACGATAACATCAAGGGTTCTTATGAAAGATATGCTCCAGAATTGGATAAAGCCTACGCTGCGTTAATCTCAGATCTCGACGAAAGAGGTCTGTTAAGTGAAACGCTTGTCCTGCTTTCTACTGAGTTTGGAAGAACTCCTAAGATTAATAAAACCTCGGGCCGAGACCATTGGCCAAGAGTCTTTTCTTCTGTTATGGCAGGAGGAGGAATCCAAGGAGGAGTTAAGTATGGCATGTCCGACTCTCTTGCTTCTGATGTGGATACAGACCCAGTTTCTCCAGCAGACCTTGCCGCTACCATGTATCACGCAATAGGAATTGATTCAGAGAAAGAGTTGATGACTGCTGATTTACGACCCATCAAAATTGTTAACGGCGGTAAAGTGCTAAGCTTGTTTTAAGGAAAACCAAAGCTAACACGTCCAGTTCGTCTAGCGGTGAGGACTCCGCCCTTTCACGGCGGCAACACGGGTTCGAGTCCCGTACTGGATGCTTTTTATATTATGAAAAAAGATTTTAGTTTTCACAAAATCACGAGTTTTCACAGCTGTGAAAACTACCCAAAACACGAAAACTCAATCAGTTTTCACAAAATCACGAGTTTTCACAGTGGTGAAAACTACCCAAAACACGAAAACTCAGTATGATCTATCTAACTCTTTTTCTTATTTACTTTTTAATTATCACGTATCTTTTTAAGTAATGAAATCCTTTGTAAATCTTTATGCGTTAATACTTGGTCTTTTGGCTATTAGCACAACCGCAGGACCGGCCAAAATATCCAAAAAGAAAACGCACCGTTGCCGGATCACTTATTATTGCGGGGATGATAAGTGGGGAAATCGTGTAGCTGATCCCGCAACCAAAAGAGCCATCACAGGAGTCACTGTTGCGGCTCATCCCGACTTTCCATTTGGTACCAAGATCTTTATTCCCGATCTTAAAGGACACGTCGGTGATGGGCACTTTATTGTTCAAGATCGTGGCGGTTGGGTAACTTCAAAAAAGGCTTCTCAAGGAAAGGCATACGTCTTTGATGTTTATGTTCCAACCAAACGTGAGCAGAACATCCATGCGACGAAAAGGCCAATGTACATGGAAGTTCAAATTCTTCGAGATTAAGTGTATCAAATCTGGCATTTTTGTATCGAATTTGGAAAAAATGTACTTTTTTAGCATTTTTCTATTTACATTTATCCCAAACTGTGTTAGAATATATCTGTAACGGTACTACTAATCCAACCACGCTATATTATGAAATCCATCACTGAACTCAACCTTCACCAAGTTACAAAATCCAACGGAGAACAGGGCTTTCCCTGCTACGAGCTTCGCGGCTCGGAGTGGGTCATGACGGCCTACGAATTCATGCACCGCCCAGAGTGGGCATCCGCCGACTATTTTGGTGGAACCTTCTCAAAGGAAGAGGCTGAGCAGGTCCTCGCCGCGGAGCCCGATGCAGTGGCCACCCCTCTTACAGTTGATCAGCTCAAGAGTATCATCATTGGGGAAATCTCAGATGCGAGCAAGGAACTCGACGGGTTCCGACTTCGTCTTAGTTCGGCCGATCACACCCTTGCTGAACTGGAGGAAAAACTGGAAAAACTCGTAGCCGCTTAGTAAATCGAATCCCTTTAAGAATTACCCAATTTATATTATGACAGTAAAACCTAATCGAACAGGAACTTATCAATTCACCGTTGACATGAGCAGTGAAGAGGATATGAAATCGGTCCAAAACTTCCGAAAGAAGTTTTACGGAACTGGAAAGTATGTTAAGCTTCAAGGACGTTGGGGTAAGAACAATCCCCACTACACTCCAAATAAAGTCCCTTGGCACGGAGGACATCAATATTTCGTACCACTCGGTGTTGCATCTCATGCCGACGTTTATGTTTACGAGCGGTACTAACGCCAACATTATTTCAACCACCCATTATATTATATTATGACACCAAAAAGCAACCTAACAGCTAAAGAAAAAATCGCAATCTCGAAAAATGTCCGAATTCGCTCGGCCAACTTTGAGGATCACCTTCACATCAAGGCTGATCGTAAACCTAATTGGAGCGTTGGTCAGCGAAAGGTTAAGCGCGGAATGAGCGTATCATATCGTGGCCGTATCACCCCACGTGGACTTGAGCTATAATACATACTAAGAAATGACCCAAAAGAAACGCAAGTTCTGGGAATACTGGTGTAAAGCTATTGGAACCAAGGCGTATGGCGATGACAAAAAAGCAGATTACGTTGCTATCATCCGCACTCTTTGGGTTCTTCTCCACATCATTACATGCCTCTTTATTATCTTAAACGCTATTGCCAGTCACGGCTGGTCACTATTAGGATTTAACTAACAAATGAACATTGAAGCAATAACACTTTTTGTCGTAGGAACAGCTACGATCGCTATTATGTATTTTGCATCTACAGGCTTTTTGGATGACTAGCTATCCGAAAAATGCAAGGGTTCTTTCTATGACCATTCCCAGACAAAGAGCCGCATTCAACCAGTGATACAGTTCTTTAGTCTTAAACTGAATAAACATTAGTATATTATAGGCGCAGAAAGCTATGGTTGCAGAATCGGCTATATGAAGCGAAAGGCCAGTGCATATAAAGAATACCATAAACTGAACTCCTTTGATGAAGTAGGTTGTATGACCAACTTTAGGATTCCTCTCATCTCCGTATTTAGAAAATACAGTCTTTACTTTACCCTCATATATTTCTGCTGGCGTAGCCTTTGTTGCTCCCCAGTAATTACGCCAAAAGCGTATATGGTTATAGATCCAAAGGGCTACCCAGACATAGAAAAATAACATACCATTCATACAACATATTTATATTTTACAACCAATTATGAAAAACACAACTGAAATTGATACAGCAATTGAAAGTCTTTCTGCCGGGGCTCAAGGCCTACAGGATTTTTACGAAGAACTTTATGGCGAAAGCGTTGATGACTTTAACTTTTCGGAAGAAACAGCTTCTACAATGGCTGCCGACCGCAAGTCAGGTCTATTGATGAAAATCACGATTCTTCGAAATATGGTGGAATCATTACAATCACAACAGAAATAAAGACAAGATGATCATTCTTACAGACGTAGACGGTGTACTCCTTTCATGGGTCCATTCGTTTGAATGGTGGATGAAGCGTAAAGGATACAAGAAAAAAGAGCTTTCATATTATATTGACAAGCAGTATGGTATTAGCAAAAAGAAGGCCAAGGTTCTTGTTCAGCACTTTTGTGAATCTGCTGCAATTGGATTCCTTCCTCCGCTGAGGGACGCTATTAAATACGTTCGGAAGTTTCATGAAGAACACGGCGCGGTATTTCATGCCATTACCTCATTTGGAGAAGAGCGATATGCCATGCAGCTGAGAGAACAGAACTTAAAACGAGTCTTTGGCGAAAACGTTTTTGAGCGGATTCATTGCCTTCCTTGTGGAGCTGATAAAAACGAAGCGCTGAAAAGGTACCAAGGGAGTGGTTGGATCTGGGTAGAGGACAAAACAGAGAATGCTAATCTAGGTGCAGAGATGGGTCTGCAATCGTTTTTAATGTCACACCAATACAACTGGAATCAGCCTCTTGACGACAGGGTTACACGGGTTGATACTTGGAAAGAAATCTACGAAATAACAACAGGAGCGCAGGAAAAGGAGATAAGCCCCGCAAGGTCGACGGGAAAAAATACAGATCCAATTACGACCGCATTTTTCGGAAAAAAGTGAAAAAAACTGAAAAAAAGTGATTTTTTTAGCATTTTTCTATTTACATTTATCCCAAAGTGTGGTAGAATATATCTGTAAGCAAAACTACCACAAACTATATTATGAAAATCAAAGAGCTCGCCCCGAAAATCTTCGCGAAGGAGCATAGGTATTACGAGCAAATCCTCGAGGCTGAGAATTGGTCTCAAGTTGCAGTATTACATCATGCTCAGGAAGTTGCCGATAAACACTGGCTAAAATATTTAGACTCCATTGGAGTGAATCAGCTCCAATACGCTCGCGATACGATCGCGGAATTAATTCGAGAAGCCCGTAACGGAACTTTAGAATATTGGGATTAACCAAAACACCACACCACGATGAACAACAACTTTGAAGCCAACTTCAACCAACGATGGGACGAACGCCGAGCCGAGCTTGCACAAGCGCAAGACGAATTGGATCAGTTCATGGAGCAGTTTGATGACCTTGCGTTTGACGACCCCGATCACCCCGACTATCAGAACCAGTTCAACGCCTTGGTTGCTCGTCGCGATTGCTTGAATGCATTGTGCGGAGAGTTCGCCGCCTTGCTTGGCATGATGAACCGCCCGAACTAACGGGCAGTGAAAGACCGCCAACACACCACCACGAAAATGAGTAAGACACGACTGCAATCTGCTAAGGAAAGGGCACCAAGCGTACCACCCAATACATGCCCGTATATTGATTCAATTATTGAAATACTTGACGATTTTGAACTGACTCAACCTGTCGTTGACTCACGTAGAAAAGAGATTATAGTAGCTACCCTTGAATATGTGAGAGAATCTAATTGCAGCTTGAGAGATTCAAGCAAGTTTTGGCACGATGAATTTGTGAAGGTAGTGAAAAGAATCTAAACACGTTAAAGAATAACAATCTCATGAGGCGGAAAAAGAAAAAGAAGAAGAAGCTGGACAAATCAACTCTTGGTCTTCGTAATCTTGTCCGCCACCCCATGGCACCACCTACCAAAAAGTTCAAGGACAAAAAGAAAGAACAGTCCAAGCGGCGGTGTCGCGACTAATTTATATTATGGCAAAACTACTAACACTCTTCTCTAGGGCATCCACAGGTGCTCTTCGAGAATGGACTATTGAATACAGCGAAACCGCATACCGAACCCACAGTGGCCAAGTTGGCGGTAAGATTACCACCTCTAAATGGTATGGCGTTAAAGCCACAAACGTTGGCCGAGCTAACGAACGTAATGTCGCACAGCAGGCAGAGTTTGAAGCCATGGCCAAGTTCCAGAAAAAACTTGATGCTGGCTATACTACGGATAAGACGGCTGTTGATACTTCGGTTAAATTCATTGAGCCTACTCTCGCAAAGAAGTGGGAAGACCGCAAGGACAAGATCGAGTATCCTGTTTTCTCTCAACCAAAGCTTGACGGGATGCGTGCTGTTATCACCAAGGATGGTGCCAAGAGTCGGAATGGAAAGCCATGGGTAACCATTCCCCACATCTTAAAGTCTCTAGAGCCTGTGTTTAAAGCCTTTCCCGACCTTGTACTTGACGGTGAACTTTATAACCACGAGTATAAGGAAGACTTTAACAAGATTTCTTCGCTTGCTAAAAAGACTAAACCTACCGAAGAAGATCTTCAGGAGTCTGCAGAAAAGCTGCAATTCCATTGGTACGATATTGCCGATCCAAGTAAAAAGTTTGCACAGAGAACAGAAGATCTGCAATCCGTTTACGATGAGTTTAACTTGAAGGATACCGCAATCCGAATTGTAGAAACAAACTTCCATAGCTGCGAGGCTTCCGTTGACGCCGCTTATAAGGACTATGTAGACCGAGGATACGAAGGACAAATGATTCGTGAAGATATTCCTTACGAATTCAAACGCAGCAGCGGTCTTCTCAAACGTAAAGACTTTCAAGACGAAGAATACCTCATTCTTGACATCCGTGAAGGAAAGGGTAATAAGACGGGTATGGCAGGATATGCAATTCTCGAGACTGAAAAGGGAGAAACATTCCATTCCAATATCAAAGGCCCTCACGACTTTCTAAAGGACCTACTTGTCAACAGAGAGAAGTACATTGGTTCTTACGGCACGTGCACCTTTTTCAATCTCACTCCCGACGGGATTCCCCGCTTTCCTTATCTTACTCGTTTGCGGGAAGGGAAATCAATAGACTAATTTTTTTATTTACATTCTTATTAAACTGTGATAGAATATACATTATGGCAACCAAACGAAAAAAATTCCTAGACCGTCGCGGTGAAGTGGCCGCGGTTGATTTTAAGTTCACCGGAACAGAACCTTCTTGGACTGATGCGGAAAATATCAGCTTTGAAGATTATAACGATCGGCAAAGCAAAGCTTTGCGCTTTTACAATTATTACCTTGACTCTGCTGATATGCGGCCATGGGTAATTGATTGGATGGAATCCAATGGATACACCAAATCAGACGTTTCAGCAATTAAAGGTTTACCACCAAGTGCGCTTGTAAGTACGGTTGGTAAACTTGTGCGGATGCTGCAGCGGGGAATGCCGGACTGCCATCCCGACGCTAAAAAATCAAAGAAAGTCTCCAAGTTTATTCATGAACATCTAAAAGATGCGATTAAAGATTATCACTTTTCAGCCGCGGAGAAAGAGGCGGGAGCCGAGGAGGATGATTCAAAACCTAAACCAGTTGTTAAGACTCCGCTTCAAAGATTGGAGGCCAAAGTTAATGACGAGGTAATTATCCATCTTGAGGAACTTCTTGATAAAGTTGCAGAGGTTGAATCAGGAGATACACCAACAAAGATGCCTTATATGGATGTAAGCATGCTGTTACGCAGTGCAGCGATTCCAGCTAAAGGAGCTAAGTTTGTCGTTGATTGGTTAACCACTCACCACGCTGAGTTTAAGGCTGCAATGGATCGTACTTGCGATGATGCGGTTGAAGGTTACTCTTATTTGCGAAAGCCTCAACTAAATAGGATTGTTGCTAACTTTGAAAAGATGATTGCTGACGCAGCTTCTCACTCCAAGGTTAAGAGTACACGACGTCCTCGTGTGAAACGACCAAAGGCTGCAGACAAGCAAGTTGCTCGTCTTAAATACCTGCAGGAAGATGAGACATATTCGTTGCAGAGTATTGATCCGATCTCCATTCCTTTTAGCCAAAGGGTATACGTATTCAATACCAAGTATCGCCAACTGAGTGTCTATTACTCAAGTACGCCTAGTGGATTCAGTGTGAAGGGAACAAGTATTAAAGAGTTTGATCCTGATAAAAGCATCACCCTAACCTTGAGAAAACCAGAGGATGTACTCCCGCTAATTCTTTCGGGAACGGTGAGAAAGATTGACAATCTCTTAAAGACGCTAAAGACAAAGCCACGAAAGGCTAACGGCAGAATTAACAATAACACGGTACTGTTAAAAGCATTTGACAAAGCATGAAAAAGAAAGAGATTGAAGAAGCACTAAACCTTCCAATGACCAAAGAGGAGTTTATCAGTGAGGTAGAAACACTTGTTCGCAGGGATGGGATGGGATATGTAGAAGCTATTATATGCATCTGTGAAGAAAAGGGATTTGATCCTGAGGACATTACCTCATTCATTAACGGTCCCTTAAAAGAAAAGCTTAAACTTGAAGCCGTAAATAACAACGTACTTAAAGGTAAGAAAAGTAATACGGCAACACTATTATGATTACACTTAGCACCGAAAGCTGCACTCCTATGGATGCATGGAGTACATTCACTGCAATGTCACTTCACTTTAATTCAGAAAGGGATTACGATGCCTTTAAGTTTAACTTTAAAGGTCCGAGGTGCAAGCGTGAAACATTCATGGGGCATAAGAATAGGTACCAGTTTGAAAAGCTGGCCAAGACTTATCCAAAGAGAAACGACGTGATTCTTTACTCCCTCGCAAACATTCTTGCTGGTAATAAATGGATTGGCGAGTGTAACGAAGGAGCTTATAATACGTGGACTGGAAAGATTCAAGCACTTGATTATAACTTCAAAACTGATGTCATGTGGCTTGGGGAAGAAGCCGAAAAGGAATCACTTACCTTTGATGAGTGTTTCATTCCGCCAGATCTTAACGATCCTCCTTTGATATATAGACTATATGTTGAAGGTAAGATGTCCATCGAGACACTGGCCATATTTGAAAACATGCTAAACTTTACCCCTCGTCTCAATAAAGAATTAAAAGATCCTTTGGATGTTTCAAAGGGTACCTCCTTTCTGGTCTCAAAGTATGCTCCGTTTTTGGTTCATACCACAGATCTGAAAAAATATACAGAAAATATACTTTCTGTATTTACAAAATAGCGAGAATATGGTATAATATACTCGCGCTACAATACAACGCAATACAACGTAATACAACGCAATAAAAACATATGTCATTCGATAACCTAAAAGCAAATCGTCAAGCTGCCATTGGTAAGCTTGTTCAAGCGGCTGAAAAAGTCGGAGGAAACGCTAGTAAATCTAATTACGGCGATGACCGATTCTGGAAGCCTACAGTAGATAAGAGCGGGAATGGATACGCGGTAATTCGCTTCCTTCCTGCTAAAGAAGGAGATGATCTCCCGTGGGTCCGTTATTGGGATCACGGGTTTCAAGGTCCAACTGGTCGTTGGTACATTGAGAACTCTCTGACAAGTATTGGTAAAGACGATCCTGTTTCCGAGCTTAATAGCCGTTTGTGGAACAGCGGGGTTGAATCTGATAAAGATCTGGCTCGAGCTCGTAAGCGACGTCTTCATCACGTTTCAAATATCCTTGTGGTATCTGATCCAAGTAATCCTGAAAATGAAGGAAAGACCTTCCTTTACAAGTACGGGAAGAAAATCTTTGACAAGATTATGGATGTTATGCAGCCTCAGTTCCAAGATGAGCAAGCGGTTAATCCGTTTGACTTTTGGGAGGGTGCAAACTTCAAGTTGAAGATTCGTAACTTCGAAGGTTATCGTAACTATGATAAGTCTGAGTTCGATTCGGTTTCTCCTCTTTACGAAGGTGATGAAGGTCGTCTTCGTGATACATACGAAAGCCTTTACGAACTCTCTCCGTTTACAGATCCTTCGACATACAAGTCGTATGATGATCTTAAGCGTAAGCTTATCGAAGTTCTTGGCGAGGAAGAGGTTAACGGTTCTGCATCAGTGAGTAATCACGCAACTGTTGACGAACCTTCCGCCCCAGGACTTGATAAGGTTGAGGATGAAATCCCTGGGCTGGGCTCCGAGGCCGCAGCTCCGGAACCTGCTCCGGTTGAAGAAAGCGGAGGTAGCGATGACGACGATACTTTGTCGTATTTCGCTCAGCTTGCTCAACAGTAAGGTTGCCTCGAGATAAAAGAAACCCCGTGGTTGTTAATTCAGCCACGGGGTTTTTTGTTTACATTGCCAGTGCCGAACCACTCATCACTGGCGGAGAAGCCGTTCTGGTATTATTTGTTTGATTTGATGTGGTGGTGTTGGTAACGTTACCTCCGTTGTTATTCACAACAGTTACTGAAGCGCCTCCAGCCATACTACCTACTTGCGTCAAGGCTTCTCCAACGTTGGATCTGGGTGGAATTATAGCCGTTGTATCAACAAAGGTTTGGGAATTGCTTTCTTCTAGAGGAGCATCCTCAGAATTAACAAAGTCGTAAATTCCAGTCTTACTTAGTATCTTACCTGCTAAACCAAAGAATCCTTTTCCGTCTGGGTCAGGTAGTATATCCCTGACAAAGCTCTTTATTGTGTCCCCAATATTTAATATTTTCTGGGCTAAACCAATCATAAGTTCTTTACCATTTTCAATCGCCGATTTGAAAAACCCAGTTATCGTGTCCCATATATCAGTAACAAATCCTATGACCCATTGGCCAAGATTGACATATGCCATTATTCCTGCAATGGCCGCTTCTTTACCTTTTTCAAAGATGTTCTTGAAAAAGCCAGTAACACCATCCCATATTTTTCCGGCAAATCCCGTAATCCATTCCTTAAAGCTAAAGTCTTCATTGCCAAAGAACCCTGCAATACCATCAATGATTTTGGCCCAGAAGTCTACAATACCTTCAAACATTCCAGTAGCAAGACCTACAAATCCACCTAGAAATTTTTCAAATAAGTTTCCTTCGGTTTCATTAAATCCTTCAAACATACCATCAAAGGTACTCTTAAAAAATGCGTCAATGCCGTCAAATATATTTCCTATAAGATCTTTGAGAAAGTCAGTAACACTAAAAGCTTTCATACCTTCCAGCTTTTCTTCAGGAACTCCGAATACACCAAGCAGCCAAGCAAGTAAGTCTTTACCTAGATCCAAAAGTCCGCCAATCGCAAACCCGATAAACCCTTGAAAGAATCCAGAAATACCTGCAATTATTTTGTCGGCCAGGCTTCCTTCTTCGTTTTGAAAGGCCTTTACCGCATCAAAAATTCCTGCGAAGGCTCCCAAGATAACACCAAGAGGAGCGAATAATCTACCAAGAACACCTCCGAGTTTTCCAATTACTCCAAACACCTTTTTAAATATACCACCAGCCTTTGATAACGCTCCACCAGATTTAAGTAGATTGCCTATTTTGCTAAAGCTCTTAAAGAATTTATTGATTTTGCCAAAGACGGTTGTAAAGGCTTTACCTATTTTGCCAAAGAAGTTTTTAACAGCAGTAAACGGTTTTAAGATTCTAGCTTTAATAGACTTCAATCTTTTACCTAGAACTGATTTTAAGGCCTCTTTAAAAGTCATTCCGGCTACGGCCATAGCAGAAACAACTGCGGTAACCAAACCCGTAATTGAAGCTATGATTGTACCTAGAAATCCTTTTTCCTCTTCAGGTTGGAATGAACTTAAGTCGATCCCTGTAGCACCTTCACCGGCAAGTTGAGCCTTTCGCAGTTCATCCGCTTCCTGCCTTGCTTCTTTTTCAGCAAGCGCGCGACGACGAGATTCTGCTTTAGCCAACTTTTCAGCCCGCATAGCTAAACTTAGTCGTTGAGCGTCAGAAGCGGCTGAAGTAGAAATAATAGCTTTCTGAATAGAGTCAAATCCAATCTTAAATCCAACCATTAAGTCGGCAAAATTATTATTTGACTCATCTTGACCTTCTCTTTCAATAACAGTCAGCTCTTTTAGTTTCTGAATTACTTCTTTCATTGTGGTGGTTAGCAATGTTTATGATTCTTTCTGTCTTTCTTCTTCTTCTCTTATCCAGTCAATAAGAAGCGTTACATAAATTTCCCTCTCCCATGGTATCATATTTTCCAATTCAGTTAAGCTGTATTTGTGGTGCTGCATCAAAGCAAAATTTGTTTTGAACAGGTTCATTAATGATTCATGGCAGAGGCTTACACGAAAAAACTTTCGATACCTGTTAGAATTTTTTCATTTTCGGCTCCGCATTTTTGGCAAGTAAAGGAAAGTGTTTCTTGGAGTTTTGGAGCTCCGGTGACTACCTTTTCTACCTTTTCAATTTGTTCTTTATTAAGACTTTCAATAAACTCCTTTATATCTGAATCAGAAGCTTCTGAAATAGGATATACGTTATTTTCGTCGTAAATATTTTCGATTGATGCCGCGATAGAAGAGGTAAGAATATCACCTTTATCTGTTTTCTTGGTTATCTTAATTAAATCGGCAACCTTAATGTGTTGCGGAACAATACCAATCGTATCTGTTAACTGAATTTTCTTTGGCAAAGGGGTTCCTTTTGTCACTTCAATGGCATCAAGATTGACTGTAACTTTATTAACCTCTCCGCAATCATCGCATTTGATTCCAAGCTCGGCTTCTTCTCCAACGCTTTTGGCTCTTAACTTAAGGAAGATATACTCTAAATCAAAGGAAGCCAAATTGGATACGTTAACTTCGCCAAATGTACAAGAAGTTACAACGTCCTTCATTGCTGCTAACAAGTCCGCTTCTCCACCGGCTTCTTGAGCAATCAATAAAATCTTTTCTTCTTTAACAAGAAAAGGCCGGTAGGTAACTTCCCTTTCCGTTGAGGGAATGGTTAACTGGTATTTTGGTGTTTCTATCTTTGGTAGATTCATAGTATATTATATATTAGCTATCTTCTGGAAGCTCCAAGTCATCATAAACAAAGCTAACTGAAAGGGATGCTGCACCAGTTCCGGTGGCATCAAAACTTAATTCAGAAACACCTTTAGGAAAACAATTTATCAGCTTAGCTTCGTAAATTATAGTTTCGTCTTCATTGTTAGCAAGTTGCCTGACCCCGATGTCGCACTTATATTGATTTGGATAGCGTACCAAATAATCCTTTTTTGTAATTATTTTGTTTAACCATTTGTCAAACATTGTTCTTGCAAAATAATCTTGGGTTAGCGTAAAGGTAATAGAGAAATCGCTGTTTACATATCCTGATGTAAAAGGAACGTTATTTCTGTAAAGACCGTAATCAAAAGTAGTAAGTGTTCGAGTAGGAAGCGTAGCAGAAGTAACCAATACTTCCAAGTCTCTGATTTCTGATCCGCTTACATCAATAACAGAACTTAAAGCGGACAAGTCAACTTCAAAACGATTTGTTCTAGCAACTCCTCGCTTTGAGATAATACTTTTCAAATTATTAATAGATCCCTTTGCATGTGGTTTTGTATCTGCCATAACTGATTATCGTTTTGAAATAATTTTTTTGGATTCTCTCCAAACACGCTGTTTTGGTTTTTTCTGAAATCTTTCGGTCGGCAAAAACAGTGCCGGTTCCCAATATTTTGAAGGTACATTGACAATGTTTGTACCTATCTTTTTAGTTAAGTAGTGTTTCCAACAAGGGGTAAAGAAACCAACAGTGCCTCCTGCATTAGAAAGGTTTCTATATGAAATCAAAAACCTATCCAGCTCACCGTCAGGCGATTCTTTGAGACGCCTTGTCATTAAACCATCAAATAGTTTTGCCCTTCTACGTAGATCCAAGTAGTGCAAATTAATACCATAGAATCCGCCTTTTGCAGGACCGACCATAATGATAAGGGGAAATGTATCGTAATAAGGAAGCGATTGTTTGAGCTTTGGATCGTATCCATACATATACATTCGGCCTGAAAGAGTCCTTGATACAGACTCAAGCGAGGAAGAAGTTAACATTTTTTCTGGAGTTGCGCCAAACATACTTTTAACGTTTCGACGAAACCAAGCAAGAGAAGCACTGGTATTTTTCTCGTAAATACCTTTAGCTTCTGCTTTGTCAACAATGCTTTCGAATGAAGTCCATTCTGCCATACATATCTATTTATATGTAAATCGTCACGTAAGGAGTTTTATTCCAAGACCTTTTATTATATCTTCATGCCAAACTTCAAAGGTCCAACCACGGTCTGCGCAGTATTCAGTGGCAGCTTCCCACTTGCTTTGATTCTTGACATATGTCATGACCTCTCGGATATACTTTTTGGTTTTACGGCTACGAGGTTTAGGCTCAACGGTTTGACTTTTTGGCTTTATTTCAATAAGGTATCTTTTCCCGCCTTTGAACTCTATAAATAAATCCGTAAAATAACGGTGGGATTTGCCGTCGGTTCTGCAACGATAAGGTATGACTATTTCTTCTGAACTCCATTTAACAACAGAACTGTTTTCATCACACCACCTAAATACTTGACGTTCCCACATACTGCGGTATTTTATCGCGGAGATATCCCCTTGATATTTCTCACGGTTTTTTGGCTTAAAAGATCCACTATAATATTTCATTCTTGCAGAATTATTTATAAATAGTAATATGAGTACGACAGCTAAGGATTCATCTACCGCCACCGCCGTGGACGCGGCGGGAAATTTTGTGTTTGGAGAGGGCGGG
>Ga0181559_10004129_pt1 | contig 14101 bp, 15 predicted proteins | sample 011ome_21_FD_133752 | JGI IMG/M metagenome (GOLD analysis project Ga0181559, IMG submission 133752) | Coastal salt marsh microbial communities from the Groves Creek Marsh, Skidaway Island, Georgia - 011508AT metaG (megahit assembly) | ecosystem: Environmental > Aquatic > Marine > Intertidal...
AAGCGCGGCAACAAGGAGGCCAGTCAGAGCAATGTACTTTGCCGCTGGCAGCGCCCGTCCTGAGGCAAAGGCATCGCGGAAGAGCGCCGCGGCTCGGACTTGTTCGGTGCGCGCGAGCGGCCAGAGGGTAAAGATCGCCGCCGTCAGGCCGCCGTAGAGAGCTGCTTCTAGAAGGGGGCGCGGATAGATCGCAAAAATCGCTGGTACCGGCAGGCGAGCCTCGATCAGCGGCGCAAGCAGGACGGGCAAGCCGCCGCCCAGAACTAGACCAGCGAAAATCCCAACCGCGGCCAAAAGCCCGATTTGCAAGGCGTAGACGGCAAAGATCGTCCGGCCCGAGGCGCCCAACGTTTTCAACGTCGCGATAACTCCGGTCTTGCCAGAAAGATAGGCCCGCACCGCTGCCGAAACGCCCACGCCGCCAACCGCAAGGCCAGAAAGACCGACGAGGATCAGGAAAGCGCCGATCCGTTCGACGAAGCGCTCGGCCCCCGAGGAATCGCGGGAATCGCGCCAGCGCAGGCCGCTGCCCTCAAGCTCTGTCTCGGCCCGCGCCTCAAGCGCCGCGAGATCGGCGCCATCGGGCAGATCGAGCCGGTAGGCTGTCGAAAAGAGGGTCCCTTCCTTGATAAGGCCCGAGTTCTCGAGGCTTTCCGTCAAAACGATGGTGCGCGGGCCTAGTCCGAAACCAGCGGTGCTATTGTCGGGATAGCGGGCCAGAAGGGCGCTGAGGGTAAACTCCTGCAGGCCGAGAGAGAAGGTATCACCGGGGGTCAGGCCGAGCCGGTCGGCGAGCGCTGGCTCCATCACAGCGCCTGGTAGGTCGCGGGTGCCAGCCAAGGCTTCGGCGAGCGGAATATCGGGCGAGAGCGTAACCGTGCCAATCAGCGGATAGGCGTTGTCGACCGCGCGGACCTGTGTCAGCGCTCTGTCACTTGTCCCATCGGGGAGTGCAACACCCGCCAGAGACCGGAAATCGACCGTTTCAGAAACCCGATCCGAAATGTCATCAAGAAACGCACGCTCTTCGGGGTTGGCAAAACGATAGGTCAGGCCAACCTCGGCATCCCCGCCGAGCATCGCCGCGCCTTCGGCGGCGAGGCCCGCGCCGATCGAAGAGCGGACAGTGCCAACCGCAGCGATGGCGGCAACCCCGAGGGCGAGGCAGGCGAGAAAAACGCGAAAGCCGCTGAGACCTGCACGCAGCTCGCGCCGCGCGATCCTGATTGCGATAGGAGAACTCACGCCAGCGCCTCTTCCGTCTCAAGCCGACCGTCGCGCAGACGGATCACCCTGTCGCACCGGCGGGCCAATACCGGCGCGTGGGTGACCATGACGAGCGTCGCGCCATGTTTGTCGCGCAGATCGAAGAGCAGGTCGATGATCGCGCCACCATTTGTCTCGTCTAGATTACCTGTCGGCTCATCGGCCAGAAGGATGCGGGGCCTTGGCGCGGCGGCGCGGGCCAGCGCTACGCGCTGCTGCTCGCCGCCCGACATCTGGCTCGGGAAATGGCCGGCGCGCGAGGCAAGGCCGACCGCCGCCAATTCCTCGGCGGCGCGGTCAAAGGCATCGGGGATACCGGCCAGTTCAAGCGGTGTCGCCACATTTTCCAGCGCTGTCATCGTCGGAATGAGGTGGAAGGATTGAAAGACGATCCCCATATTGTCTCTACGGAAGCGGGCCAGTTGATCTTCGTTCATCGAGGTCAGATCTTGCCCAAGCGCGGCGACGCGCCCACCCGTGGCCCGTTCAAGGCCGCCCATGAGCATGAGGAGCGACGACTTGCCCGAACCGCTGGGGCCGACGAGGCCAAGAGTTTCCCCCGCCGTCACATCCAGCGAGATCCCTTTGAGGATATCGACCATGCCGGCGTTCCCTTTGAGTGAGAGAGATGCCTCGGAAAGGGAGAAAACGGGGTCTGTCATGTCGGCGGCCTTTATGCGTGTGTCTTCACTTGGATATGGGGTCATACGGTCCATCCGCAACCTCGCTCTCGTCTTCTTGACCGCAGGCGCGGCCGTGGCCGAGCCGCAGACCTTGGTCGCCCTCGGTGATAGTCTAACGCAAGGCTATGGCCTTTCCGTTGACGAAGGGTTTGTGCCACAGCTTCAGGCCTGGCTGACAGGCCAGGGGGCCGAGGTGACTGTGATCAATGCTGGTGTCTCTGGTGACACAACGGCCGGCGGTCTGGCGCGGGTTGGCTGGACACTCGGGGGCGGGGATGTCAACGCGATGATCGTCGCTCTCGGCGGCAACGATTTTCTTCGCGGCCTGGATCCGGCCGCCAGCCGCGAGAACCTCTCGGGCATCCTCAAGGCTGCGGTTGAGGCAGATGTGAAGGTTCTGTTGGTGGGGATGGAGGTCGCCGACAATTATGGGCCGGACTATCGGGCCGCGTTCGAGGCGATGTATCCCGAGCTTGCCGCCGAATATGGCGTCGAGCTCTTCCCGAATTTCTTTGAGGGGCTGGTTGCGGCAACTGATCTTTCAGATGCCCGTGCCGCCTATATGCAGCCCGACGGGCTTCACCCCAACGCCGAAGGTGTAGGGCTCATCGTCAAGGCCATCGGCCCCGCTGTTCTCGAGCTTTTGCGCGAGTAGTAGGCGAAGGCTGGACGCCTTCGCCAGAGGGAAATCAGAGCAATTTGAGCTCGATCGCCGACTCGCGGCCATCACGGCCAGCCGACAGCTCGTAGCTGACTTTCTGATTGTCCTTGAGGCCGGTCAGGCCCGAACGCTCGACTGCCGAGATGTGCACAAACACATCCTTGCCGCCGCCATCGGGTGCAATGAACCCATAACCTTTGGTGGTGTTGAACCATTTTACGGTGCCAGTGGCCATCCGTCGTCTCCATAGTTTGCCGCTCGCGGGAGTGCAGCGGCATGGCTCGTCAGTGCTAGATCGATGACTGGGCCGGTATCGGAGACAGTGTAGATCAGAGGTAACTCGCGCGGCGAATATGAAAAAACCGGCTTTTCAAATCAAGAAAAATTGCGAGGCCTTGACTTTGCTCCCTTGCAGGAAGAAAGGGCGCGAATTCCCCTACTTATAGCGCGTGAAATGCGTCAGCCCCTTTCCTAGTTCATGCCTCTCTGCTGCGTCTTGTCTGTGGTCGAAGAGGTCTGTCTTGTCGAAAATTGAAATGTCTTCGGGCGATCTGCGGGCGGATCGCCGTCTCGCTTTTGCCGAGGGGCTGCTTGCTGGCGGTGAGGCCGCTGCAGCTGCGGAGTTGATGGCGCAAACCATGGGCCTCGTGCCGGAATGGGCGGCCGGTTGGCTGCGGCTTGGGGAAATGGCCGAGGCCGCTGGACAAACGCCCCTTGCAATCGAGGCCTATCAGCGGGCAAGCGAACTTGATCCCGTCGATGCCCTCGGCGCCGCGCTGCGCCGCGATCTGCTGCGGAAGGTGCCGGTGGCCGAGCGGATGTCTTCGGCCTTTGTCGAGGGGCTCTTTGACGACTATGCAAGCCGGTTTGACCAATCGCTTGTCGGCAAGCTCGGCTATTGCGGCCCCGAGCTTGTGGCGCGGGTTCTGCCCGACCGGCTTGGCCGCGTTCTTGATCTCGGCTGCGGCACCGGCCTGATGGGCGCCGCAATCCGGGATCGCGCGACGCATCTTGAGGGTTGGGATATCTCGTCGGCGATGCTGCGGTTGGCTAAATCCAAGAAGGTCTATGACCTTCTCGACAAGCGCGATTTGAATACGTTGCAGATCACCGAAGCACGCTGGGACACGATCCTTGCCGCCGACGTCCTCATCTATATCGGCGCGATGGAGCGGCTTGTGGGTTGGGTGGCCGGATCGCTTGCGCCCGCAGGCGTCTTTGCCTTCACGGTCGAAGCATTTGCCGGCGAGGGTTTCTGCCTTGGCGAAACGCGCCGTTATGCCCATTCCGAAGGCTATCTGCGCGATCTGCTCGGTCAGGCCGGTTTTGCCGATCTGACGATCCGCCGCGATGTCTTGCGAACCGATCGGGGACAGCCTGTCGAGGCGCTCGTCGTGTCGGCTGTGGCGCCCGCGCTCAAACTCGGATGCGCAGGCGAGGAGGCCGAGCTGGCCTGACCTCTTGTTTTTCGGGGGTCTCTGACATATGTGGAAAGCAACATATGTTTCAGGAGTGCCCCATGTCTGGACTGAAAGTCACCTGCTTTGATTGCGGTCAGGTCAACCGCGTCCCTTCGGACAAGCTTGACGCCGCACCCAAATGCGCCTCTTGCGGTGCGCATCTGATCACCGAGAAGGCGGTCGAGATTGATCTGCGCACCCTCGAGAAAGCCGCCCGCAACGATGATCTGCCACTGGTTGTGGATTTCTGGGCGCCGTGGTGCGGCCCCTGCCGGATGATGGCGCCCGAGTTTTCCAAAGCCGCCGGCGCCATGAAGGGCAAGGCGCGGCTTGTGAAGCTCAATACCGAGGCCGAACCTGCCGCGGGCCAGCGCTATGGCATCCGCGGCATCCCCACGATGGTCAAATTCGCAGGTGGCCGCGAGGCCAAGCGCCAGTCGGGCGCCGTTCCGGCAACCGCAATCATCCAGTGGGCCAGCTAGACCCCTAAAACGCAAAACGCCCGGATCGTGTGATCCGGGCGCTTCGTTTGTCAGTCAGAAACCGGCTTAGGCCAGCTTGAGATTGATCGCCGACTCGCGGCCATCACGGCCGGCTTCGATGTCGAACTCGACCTTTTGGTCGTCCTTGAGGCCGGTCAGACCCGAACGCTCGACGGCCGAAATGTGGACGAACACGTCTTTTTTGCCGCCATCGGGAGCAATAAAGCCGAAGCCTTTGGTGGTGTTAAACCATTTCACGGTGCCAGTGGCCATGTGAAGATTCCTTTGTTTTCAATGCCATCCGCAGAATGCAATGGCCCGGCGAAGTCACGTCTGGATCGAGGACTGCGTGCCGGTAAAGGAAAACAGAGGGTCGAATAGAAGATCGTTAGCCATCCCCATATGGGGCCGCCCCGACGATAAAGCAAGGGGAATCGGAAAATGCCCGGCCACAGCCAAAACCCGTGGCCGGATCTTCCAAGGCGAGTTACCTCGTAAACTTCTTATACTTGAGCCGCTTCGGCTCGAGCGCGTCCGGCCCCAGCCGGCGCTTCTTGTCTTCCTCATACGCGCTAAAGTCGCCTTGGAACCATTCCACATGGGCGTCGCCTTCGAAGGCGAGGATGTGGGTACAGATCCGGTCGAGGAAGAAGCGGTCGTGCGAGATGACTACGGCGCAGCCTGCGAAATCCATCAGCGCGTCTTCGAGGGCGCGGAGGGTTTCGACGTCGAGGTCGTTGGTCGGCTCGTCGAGGAGAAGGACGTTGCCGCCCGATTTCAGAAGCTTGGCCATGTGGACGCGGTTGCGTTCGCCGCCTGACAAGAGGCCAACCTTCTTCTGCTGGTCGCCGCCCTTGAAGTTGAACGACGAGCAATAGGCACGGCTGTTGACCTCGGCATCGCCAAGGTTGATGAGCTCGGCCCCGCCGGAGATCTCTTCCCAGACGGTCTTGTTCGGATCGAGCGCGTCGCGGCTCTGGTCGACATAGCTGAGTTTGACCGTGTCGCCGTATTCGATGGTGCCGGCATCGGGCTTTTCCTGACCGGTGAGCATCCGGAACAGGGTCGATTTACCGGCGCCGTTCGGACCGATGACGCCGACAATGCCGCCGGGGGGCAGATCGAAAGACAGATCCTCGATCAGCTGCTTGTCTCCCATGTGCTTGGCGAGGCCGTTCACGTCGATGACCTTGCCGCCAAGGCGCGGGCCATTGGGGATGACGATCTGGGCGCGGGTGATCTTTTCACGTTCCGACTGGTCGGCCAGCTCGTTGTAGCGGTCGATACGGGCCTTCTGCTTGGCCTGACGCGCCTTGGCGCCTTGCCGCATCCATTCCAGTTCGCGCTCGAGCGTCTTTTGCTTGGATTTGTCCTCGCGGGCCTCTTGCTCGAGCCGCTTGGCCTTCTGCTCGAGCCAGGCCGAATAGTTGCCTTCGTAGGGGATGCCGCGGCCACGGTCGAGCTCGAGGATCCAGCCGGTGATGTCGTCAAGGAAATAGCGGTCGTGGGTGACGATCAAGATCGTGCCCTTGTAGTCGATCAGGTGCTGCTGGAGCCAGGAGATCGTCTCGGCGTCGAGGTGGTTGGTCGGCTCGTCGAGGAGGAGCATATCCGGCGCTTCAAGAAGAAGCTTGCAAAGCGCCACGCGCCGGCGTTCGCCGCCCGAAAGGTTGGCTGGCATCGCCTCGTCGGGCGGGCAACGCAGGGCTTCCATCGACACGTCGATCTGCGCGTCGAGATCCCACAGGTTCTGGCTGTCGATCTCGTCCTGAAGCTGCGCCATCTCGTCGGCGGTCTCGTCGGAATAGTTCATGGCAAGCTCGTTATAGCGATCGAGGATCGCCTTCTTGGCGGCCACGCCTTCCATGACGTTTTCACGAACCGTCTTGCTTTCATCAAGCTGCGGCTCTTGCGGAAGATAGCCGACCTTCGCGCCCTCGGCGGCCCATGCCTCGCCGGTGAAATCCTTGTCCATTCCGGCCATGATCTTGAGGAGCGAGGATTTACCTGCGCCGTTGACGCCGACGACGCCGATCTTGACGCCCGGAAGGAAGTTGAGGCGGATGTTTTCAAAGACCTTCTTCCCGCCGGGGTAGGTCTTGGAGACGCCGTCCATGAAATAGACGTACTGGTAGCTGGCCATATGACTGGTCCTTGTTCTGGAATCCGGCATTCAATAGCCGCACGGGGCTCTGGGGGCAATCGCCAAGCGCGAAATCCGGCGGCCTTGAATGCAGCGGGGGTTTACTTTGCGGGCGCGCAACCTTTTGACTGTCTTGGCACCAACTGGAGGCTTCGTTGCAGGGGTTCCCGCTTGCCACATCAGGTCAGGCCATCGGCCTTCTCGGCGGATCGTTCGATCCGGCGCACGAGGGTCATGTTCGGATCACGCGCGAGGCGCTCAAGCGCTTTGGCCTCGATCAAGTCTGGTGGCTGGTGTCTCCGGGAAATCCGCTCAAGCGGCGACAGCCCGCAAGCCTTGAAGACCGCCTTGCAGCCGCGCGAAAGATTATGCTTCATTCACGTGTGCAAGTGACGGCGCTTGAGGCACAGCTTGGAACACGGCGGACAGCCGATACGATTGCGGTGCTGCGGTCGATCTATCCAGATGTGCGCTTCGTCTGGCTGATGGGAGCCGACAATCTTGCGCAGTTGCACGAATGGGGCAATTGGCGCGCAATCATGGAGCAGGTGCCGGTCGGCGTCTTTGCCCGGCCCGGCGACAGGATTTCGGCTCGGACTTCTGTTGCCGCTCAGATCTATCGCGCCGATCGTCTTAGCGGCAGCGATGCCCAGCTTCTTGGGCAGGCGGACGCGCCGGCGTGGGCCTATGTCAACATCCCGATGAGCGACCTGTCCTCCACAGAAATCCGTGCGTCGGGCCGCTGGTCTGGTGGAAAGGCTGGGGCGTGAGCCATTTCGCAGGAGGACAGAGTCGAAGGGCGGTGTTGGGCGGCGTTCTGGCTTCTCTTGCGTCTCCGGTATTGGCGGGGGCGCCGCTTGCGTCGCTTCGACCGACTGCTCGCCCCGGCTCGGCCGTGCGGGCTCCGGGCCTGCCGGATATTGCCGCCTTGGCCGAACAGGCAGGAATTGCAGGAAATGTCGGTGTTGTGCTCGCTGAGGCGACAAGTGGGAGGATCGTCCAATCGCACGGCGGGGCGCTGAGGATGCCTCCGGCGAGCGTCGTGAAGGTCATGACAAGTTGCTATGCGCTCGAGGCTCTTGGGTCGGAGCACCGCTATGAAACACTCATATTTGCGGAAGGTACCATTTATAACAGAATTTTAGATGGTAATTTGATTTTGTCTGGATCGGGTGATCCTATGCTCACCACCGATCACCTTGGAGAGCTAGCCGGTGCGCTTGCCGCGTCGGGTATTCGTGAGGTGGCTGGCGGGTTCCATCTATGGCAAGGCGCATTGCCCTATCAGCGCGAAATTGACGCTAGCCAGCTTCCGCATCTGGGCTATAACCCCGCTATCTCTGGGCTCAATCTAAATTCCAACGAGGTCCATTTCGAATGGGCCAAGGCGGGAACTGATTATGCCCTGACAATGGATGCACGCAGCAGCCGGTATCGCCCCGATGTGACAGTGGCGCGGATGACAGCGGCAGATCGCGATATCCCTGTCTACACCTATGAAGATGGCGGCAGCTACGACCAATGGACGGTGGCCCGCTCGGCGCTGGGCAAAGGCGGGGCGCGGGGGCTGCCAGTGCGGCATCCTGCGCTTTTCGCCGGCGATGTGTTTCGCACGCTTGCCGCAGGCGTGGGGATCAAGCTCCCTGTCGGTCGAATCCGCCAATCGGCGCCGCAAGGACAGGTGATCGCAGCCTATCAAAGCCGCCCTCTGTCGGAGATCCTGCGGCTCATGTTGAAATACTCGACCAATATGACGGCCGAGGCAGTGGGCCTGAAAGCCAGCCTTGCGCGTGGCAAGAGCGTGGCCACTCTCGCAGCGTCGTCTGCTGAAATGGCGCGCTGGGCGCTCGCGACCAAGGGCGTTGTCTGCCAGCCTGTGGATCATTCCGGCCTTGGCGACCGCTCGCGAATCTCCGCCACCGCGCTAGCGCGGTTTCTTGGGCATGGCGATGTAGCGCCCCGATTGCAGCCGCTTTTGAAAGAAATCGGAGTGTTTGACAGCGACGGCCGCCCGCTCACAGGCAAGGGCACGCAGGTCTTGGCCAAGACCGGTACGTTGAACTTCGTCTCGAGCCTCGCGGGGTATATCCAACGAGAAAACGGCCCCGATCTGGTCTTTGCCATCCTTTCCGCCGACGAAGCCCGCCGCACCGCGAGCCGCGACTCGCAAGACGAGGTGCCGCCCGGCGCGCGGCGATGGAGCAATAACGCGCGCTGGCTGCAGCAGCGGCTTTTGAGAGATTGGATCGCGGGCTAGGCTAGAGCGTCATGTGGCGGGCGCGGGTGCCCCGCTCGATCGCCGCGGCGTGGAGCCGGTCGATGTTGAGCTCGTCCCTTACTTCTTCAAGGATGCGCGATTCTGGCCCGTCGATAATCCCGTCGGCGGCCGCGACCTCGCAAGAAAGTGCATAGGCCGTTTCAAACAGTTTTTCTGGAAGGGCATCGCGGATTAGGCCAAACAGAGCATCAAGGCCGTCTTCCTGTTCGAATAGGTCGAAGACGACTTCTGACATTCGCGGCAGACGACCCACGTCATAATCGGCAAACAGCGGCAGGTGGTTGATCAGGTTGTTGATCTTCACAAGCTCTGCGGTGCGGATATCCTCGTCCGACGCGGAAACGGTAATCATCAGCGCCACGAGGGCATCTTGCGGGGTCATCGGGGCGTCGGGGGTCATGGGTGGCTCCATTTCCTTTTCTCACCATTTATTGACGCCAGCCCCACCCCGCAATAGGGAGAGCGCCGTAACCCTGCCGCTGGGGCAGGGCCGAGAACCTTAGGATAAGAGATGTCCGATCTGCGTAGCGTCGCGATGAACAGCAAAGCCTGGCCCTTTGAAGAAGCCCGCGCGCTGCTCAAACGCTATGAAAAGGCGCCGCCGGAAAAGGGCTATGTCCTCTTTGAGACGGGCTACGGCCCTTCGGGCTTGCCGCATATTGGCACCTTTGGCGAAGTGCTCCGCACGACGATGATCCGCCGTGCCTTTGAGGTGATCTCGGATATCCCGACGCGGCTGATTTGTTTCTCGGACGACCTTGATGGGATGCGCAAAGTTCCCGACAACGTGCCGAACCGCGATATGCTTTTGGCCAACGTGCAAAAGCCGCTGACCTCGGTTCCCGATCCCTTCGGTGAATACGAGAGCTTCGGCCACCATAACAACGCCATGCTGCGCCGGTTCCTTGATACTTTCGGGTTCGAGTACGAGTTTATCTCGGCGACCGAATTCTATGCTTCGGGCAAATTTGATGCGACCCTTCGCCTTGCCGCCGAGCGCTATGACGCAATCATGAAAATCATGCTGGCCTCGTTGCGCGAGGAGCGGCAACAGACCTATTCCTGCTTCCTGCCAATCCATCCTGAGACGGGCCGCGTTCTTTATGTCCCGATGAAGGAGGTAAACGCCAAGGACGGCAACATCACCTTCGACGACGAGGACGGCAAAGAGTGGACCCTTCTGGTTACGGGGGGCAACGTGAAGCTTCAGTGGAAACCCGACTTTGGCGCGCGCTGGGCGGCGCTGGGCGTCGATTTCGAGATGTATGGCAAGGACCACTCGACCAATACGCCGATCTATGACGGCATCTGCGAGGTCTTGGGCGGCAAGAAGCCCAACCACTTTACCTACGAATTATTCCTCGACGACATCGGCCAGAAGATTTCCAAGTCCAAGGGCAACGGCCTGACCATCGACGAATGGCTGACCTATGCCGCGACCGAGAGCCTGTCGTATTTCATGTATCAAAAGCCCAAGACAGCGAAACGCCTGCATTGGGACGTGATCCCCAAGATGGTGGATGAATACCATCAACAGCTGCGCGCCTATCCTACGCAGGATACCGCCGGGCAGTTGAACAATCCCGTCTATCACATCCACCGTGGGCAGGTTCCAGCCTCGACCCTGACGGTGCCGTTCCAGATGCTGCTCAATCTTGCCAGCGTCTCGGGCGCTGAGGACAAGGCCGCCATGTGGGGCTTTATCCGCCGCTATGCGCCGGACGCGAGCCCCGAGGGCAATCCCGATCTCGATGCAGCCGCCGGTTTTGCCGTTCGTTACTATCAAGATCACGTCAAGCCGACGCGAACCTTCCGCCTGCCGACGGATCAGGAGCGCGCCGCACTTGAGGACCTGTTGGCCGCGCTCAAAAACAAAGACGCCGCTCTGGGCCAGATCGCGAAAAAGAACGCTGCGATGGGCAATTCCGATCCCCTGCCTGAGGCCAACTTTGCCAGCGAGGATTTCCTCCAATCGGTCGTTTTCGCCATCGGCAAGAACCACGGCTTCGAGCCGCTCCGCGATTGGTTCAAGGCGCTATACGAGGTTCTGCTCGGCGCGTCCGACGGCCCCCGCTTTGGCGGCTTCATCGCGCTTTATGGTGTCGAGCAGTCAATCGGCCTGATCGAAGACGGGCTGGAAGGAAAGCTTGTCGGCTAAGGCCCCGGTTTCGCGCCCACCCCGGCGCGATCTGGTGCGCGTCGGGGTGGTCGTTTTCGCGCTATGGTCAGCTTCGAGTTGGCTCTATTTCTGGCTTGAACCGGTCCTCGGGGCGCAGATCGGCTATAACGATGCGCCGCTGACTTTCACCGTCATTTATGGGCTGTGGTCATTGGTAGCGTTTCTGATCTTTCGGCGTGACTATGGCCTCTTGGGCGATATCGCCGCAAGTTGGGGACGGATCGCTTTGGTCTTGGGCGGGTTGATTGTAGCCACAACCTATGTGTTGGCGGTTGTTCCAAACTTGCCCGAGGTCACATGGGATCACCCGAACGCGCCTGTTCAGTTCTTCTATGCCACGGGCTGGTATGCCCTGCCAAAGTCGGTTGAAATTCTGTTTCAGCAGCTGCTCGTTGCCGCACTGGTGATCGCGGCATGGCGGCAGGGTTATGGGCTTGGGAGGATATCGCTTGTCGTGGCGATCCTGTTCGGCGGGTTCCACCTTACACTGGGACTGAGCTATCCCAACCCACTCTACGTGGTGCGCTATTCGGTCGTCGCAACACTGTTCGGGGCCATGGTCCCGTTCCTTCTGGTGCGCTTGCGAAACGGTTTCCTGATTTCTTACGCACTGCACTGGAGCTACTACGCCGTGGATTATCTGGCGATTCACATGGCGTTCTCTGCGGCTTCCTAGAGCCGCCCACCGTTACGGTGGTCTAAACGCCCCTTTACCGCCTCGCTCTAGCTCTCTGATCCAACGGGCTGGTCATGTGATCCGGCCCGCTGTCCATCGGAGAAAGTGTATGAACAAGGCGATTACTGACGGGCTGGTGCTGATGCCGCCGCCCTTTGCAAATGGGCTGACGGTGTGGTCAGCAGGGGATGGCACGCCGGGCTCGGAAACCTATGCGACAACCGGAAATGGCGTTTATGTGCCGGCCGATCAGGATTTCGCGGGGTGTCTTGAACTCCTCAAGACCCAAAGTGTCACCAAGCTGCGTTACATGGGCGAGACCACCCTTTTGCCGGGCTGCTACCTGCGGATTTCCAAGCGTGTGAAAGCAGTCTCGGGTGAATTGCCCGGCGTCCGGATCGCGGGCTGGGCCGGAGGGGCCGGCGGTGCGCACGTTGCGGGCCTGACCGAATACGGCCCGACAACCCAGCTCACCTCCTATGGCGACGTCATCGACGATATCGTTTCGATCGACACGTTGCTTGATGGTGGGCGCATCGACGTCGATATCCTTCAACTGGTCCTCATGCGTCAGGCAAAGGGCTTTGCCAAACTTCCCACTGAGGCTCTCATCCGAATCTATGAAAGGATGATCCCGGTCACGGTCGAAGCAGGCGAAGAGGTGATCCGGCAGGACATGAAGGGCGACAAGTTCTATTTCTTGCGTCAGGGCTGTGCCGAGGTCTGGCGCGAGGAGCTAGAGGACGACGAGCCGCGCCATGTTGCAACCCTTGGCACAGGGGTCTGTTTTGGCGAAGAGGCTCTGATCCTGGGAGGGGCCCGCAACGCTACTGTCAGGATGATCACTCCGGGTGAGCTCTTGACCCTCGACGGCGAGAGCTACACCGAGCTTGTCGCCAAGCCTTCCGTCTCGCGAATTTCGATAGATGAGGCCAAACAAAAGATCGCCCGCGGGGCGCATCTTGTCGACGTGCGCTATCAGGATGAATGGGACGAAGGCCATCTTCCCGGTGCGGTCCATATCCCTCTTTCCGCCCTGCGCGACCGGGTTCGCGAAGTGACCCCCGAACGAGAGGTTGTGGTCTACTGCCGAAGCGGCCGCCGCAGTCAGGTTGGCGCATTTCTTATGGCCCAAAACGGATATACCGCGTTTTCCATGGACGGCGGGATCAATGGCTGGACCGACGAGATCGTGAAGCCAGTGTAAAGATCTTCGAGTTTCGGGATGTTGGTGGAGCCGAGGGGGATCGAACCCCTGACCTCGTCATTGCGAACGACGCGCTCTCCCAACTGAGCTACGACCCCACATGGGCGCTATTTGGCGCTATGGCGGGGCGGTGTCAAGGCGCGGCAGTCTGACGTGGATCAAGGACCGCCTGCGGCGGCTGTGCGACCATACGGCATCGGTTGGTAGGAGGACCGCCATGTATTCGCATATTCTCATTCCCGTTGCCTATGACCACGACCACGACGAAAGCCAGCCACTCGACGTCGCCCGCCGTCTTTGCCGGGAGGGCGGAAAGGTGACTTTTCTGCACGTCATGGAAGAGATACCCAGCTATGCCATCAACTATATGCCCGACAACTTTCGCGATGAGGCGAGGGAATCGATCCACGCCGACCTTGAACAGCGCGCGGCTGGTTTTCCGAACTCGGAGGCGCGGGTTGTGATGGGGCACGCGGGCCGGACGATTGTCGAATTTGCGCAAGAGCATGACGTTGATCTGATTGTGATCGCGTCGCATCGTCCGGGCATTGGCGATTTCTTTCTTGGCTCGACCGCGGCGCGCGTGGTGCGCCATGCGCAATGCTCGGTGCATGTGATCCGCTGACGTCTGGCAAAACCGTGCTAGTCTGGGCGCGAGGTGGATCGCGCCATGCTTTCTATTGCCCACGGCCGGGCCGGCCAGACTGTCATCACCACTTTCGAGATGACCCCAGCGACAGCGACCAAATTGATGGAAGCGCTGGAGAGCGCTTTTGATGAGGTCATCCGCTATCAAGAAGGATTCATCGGCGCCGCTCTTCATATGAACGACGCGATGACGAGGATCTGCAACTATAGCCAGTGGCAAAGTCGAGATGACTACAAAGCCATGCTTCGTACGCCGGAAATGATTGCCCGCAACCGGCACATCCTGACGCTCTGTAAAGGCTTTGAGCCGGTGATGTATGAGGTTGCACGAGTGGTCTAGTTGCAATCTATTGGGGATATCCCCCAAGGTGACATTCATTGCAGACCCAAATCGAAGAGCTCTTGTCTACCTATCCAG
>Ga0181559_10004155_pt1 | contig 14047 bp, 9 predicted proteins | sample 011ome_21_FD_133752 | JGI IMG/M metagenome (GOLD analysis project Ga0181559, IMG submission 133752) | Coastal salt marsh microbial communities from the Groves Creek Marsh, Skidaway Island, Georgia - 011508AT metaG (megahit assembly) | ecosystem: Environmental > Aquatic > Marine > Intertidal zone...
AAGGGCCTTCAGGGCCTGCGACGGAGCCGGCGTCCGCGGATGCGTCGCTCGGCGCGCTGGTGGCGCCGGAGGCGACGAGCGGGCGCGCGGGCGGCGCGCCGGAATCGAGGCGGGCGAACCCGAACGCGTTCGGCGCGGGCGGGCGTTTCCGTAACACGAGCGAGCTGAGGAACGCCGCTCGAGTGGGAAGTGCGAAGAGGGCGCCTCTCAAGGCTGCCGCGAAGAAAACAAAAGGAGGCGCGACGCTTCTCGGTTCGTTTCGCGTCCCGGGCCTGGGGGCGTTCGGGAAGGCGTCGGAGGGCGCGGCGGGGACCGCCGGAGACGGCGGCGACGCCTTCGGAATCGAAGCCGAGTTCGCGCGCGCCGAGTTGAGCGAGTGACGGCGGGTGTATCCTACTAGCGAGCTATACGCGTGAGCAGTGGTGTATTACGTAAACTATTAAATACCGTCGTCACGGAGGCACGTAAAAGGAGTCGACAATCGCGCGCAGGTTGGCTTCGCCCGCCGCCCACTGGCGGTCGTTCGCGGCGGCGGCGTTGATGACGTACAGCTGGCCGTCCGTCACGGCGGCGGCGATCAGGTTTCGCGGCTTAACCGTCTCGTACAGGTAATACGTCACCCCGTCCACCGTCTTGACCCGCGTCGCGACCAGCGTCCCCGCGTTGCCGCCCGGCACGCCGAAGCCGTTTTCGTTCCAGAAGGCGCCGATCAACTCCACGAATCTATCGAGCGCGACTTCGGGCGTCCCCACGTCGCGCAGCGAATCGTCCCCCACGAACGGCAGGACGTGCGTGCACAGCTTGCCTTCCACGGGGTTGGAAAACCGCAAATCGACGCCGTACAGCTTCCCGTCGTTCAAACTGACGATGTCCGCCCTCCAGCTCTCCGCGGGATAGACGAAGGAGTAGTCGTGCGTGCCGCTGGAGATGCTCGTCTCGAAGCGCTCGCGAAAACTGCGCCGGTACACGGACAGGTTTTCGGAGATGGAGGATCTGGGCGAACCCGAGAACGAACCCGACGCGCCTCGTTCGGCCGCCGTCTGCGTCTCGTACGCGGCGCGCGCCGCGTCCGCGAAGAGCGCCCGCGCCGCGAAGAGCGCCGCGGCGGCCAGGCGCCCGAGGGAACGGCGACGCGACAAGACGGCGTCGTCGCGAGACGGTGATGACGCGAGGGTGACGAGGGTGTCGGACGAAGACGCGGCGCGGGACCGCGTGAGGCGCGCGGGTTCGAGGGCCGAGCGCGCCGACGACGAGACGCGTCGAGCGCGGAGAGGCGCGCGGAGCGAGGTCGCGGTCGACGCGATCGCGAGCATCGTGGGCGTGACGAGGTCACGCACCGGGTGTGCTCGGCGAAGTGAAACGCTGCTGACGTGGCGATTGGCTCGTCCCGCAGCAGCGAGTTCTTCACGAACAACAGGTTCGCTTTTTGTTCGACGCGCCCCTCACACCTCCGCGCGCCCAACAGCCGCGTGCGCGGTGTCTCCTTCGCCGCGATGTCCACCGTCGCGACACGCGCGGCGCTCGTCGTTCCGGCCGCGCGCGGCGCTTCCGGTGGCCGCGCGCGTTCCTCGGGCGTTTCGCGTCCGCGACGGCGCACCGCCGCCCGCCGCCGTCCCGACGACTGCGCATCCTCGGCGATGCGTCCCTCCGACGAGGGAAACCCGACGACCGACGTCACGTCATTCTCGAGGCCGGCAGACGGAAAGCAGCCGGTTCCGTCTCCGACCTCGCGGCTCTCCAACGTCTGCTTCGTGCTGTGCCGCCCCCAGGGCCCCGCGAACGTCGGCGGCATCGCGCGCGTGATGAACAACTTCGGCATCACGGATCTGCGCGTTGTGGCGCCCGAGCCCGGGGCGCTGGCGCCGCCTTTCGACGCGCTGATGGACGACGGGTCCGATCGCGCGATCCACTCGGCGAAGGACCGATCGACCGCGCCTTTCGCGGACGAGGCGCGGATCATGGCCGTGCACGCGGCGCATCTCCTGCGCGACGCCGGCCGATTCGAGACGGCGGCGGACGCCGTCGCCGATTGCGTCTTCGTCGCGGCGACGACGGCGCGGCCGCGCGAAAACTTGCCAATCGTCTCCGTTCGCGACGCGTGCGCGAGCGTTTCACAAAACGTTTCACAAAACGCTTCACAAAACGCGAATTCGAGCCTTTCCCTGACGGACGCCACGAACGATGGGAAGGTGGCGATTCTGTTCGGGAACGAAGCCACCGGGTTGACGAACGAGGAGCTGTCGTTGGCCAACGTCGGCGTGATGATCCCCACGGCTTCGTTCGGCGTTCCCGACCAAAGCGGCGGTGGCGAGGGGAAAAAAAACGAGGGGATTAAAAAGAAAATCAAACGGTACACGGGCGGCGTCGGGCCGACGTCCCTGAACCTGTCGCACGCCGTGGGCGTGTGCGCGTACGAGGTGCACCAGGCGATGGGCGACACGCTCGTCTCGGGGTTCAACTCACGGCTGATCACCGCGGAGGAACGCGTGCGGCTCGCGGACGAACTGCACAAAGCGCGACGCGCGCTGGACGTGCTCCGGACGCCGGAGACGCGAGACGCTACGAACGACGGAACATCTTCGGATCCGACGGATGCGAGTGGTACGAGTGGTACGACCACCGACGTAGAGCGTTTGGAGCACGCGCGTGAGCGTCGCGCGATCGCGAACGTTCTGAACGCCGGACCGATCGCGTCGCGAGACGCGGCGGCGCTGTTCGCGCTGGCGCGGCGCGTCGCCGTCGCCTCTTCCTTCTCGGGGACAGACGCGGCGGTGCTCGCCGCCGCGCGCGCCTTTTTTCTTACTGAAAAGACTGAAAAGACTGAAAAGACTGAAAAGACCGACGGCGGCCGCGCCGCGGTCGTCAAGGCGCTCATCAAAGCCGTGCGCGAGGCGTGCGGGGTGAGCATGACCGCCAGGGAGGCGGAGCGCGTCATCGAGGCGCTGGGGAAGCCGGAGGAGGAGCCGGGCGAGACGAGCGCGAAACGAGAGGGGAACACGAGCTCTACTGATTCTACTGATCGGTGACGCGAGTCACTTTACAGTAGACTACGTACTAGCTCCTTTTGGTGGTTGGTGCGCGCGCGTCGGAACGCGTGAAACCTCACAGGTGGCTAACTAGCTAGCTAGTATGAATGTGCTCACGAGAGCGCGTACGGAAGATATTCTCGTTCATCACTGTCGGGACGCCGTATTAAAGACTCGCCGCAAGACTCTACCGAAAAGTCGTTCGTTCACTTCTACTTTCTACTTCTTCAGGCTCTCCTCGACGCGCCTGAGCCGCCGCTCCTGGGTCTGCAGCGTCGCCTCCACGCGGTCGAAGCGGGCGTGCACGGCGCTGTCCAGCGCGCGTATCGCGTCCAGCACGCGGTCGAGGTCCGCCGCGTCTTCTTTTTTTCCCGGCGGTGAGACAGTCGCGCGCTCGGCGGGTTCGGCGCGCGCGTCGCGCGTCTCGTTTCCCTTCAAATTCAAAAAGCCTCCCGACGCTTCAAAAAGCGTCGCGTTCGCGCCGGAACTCCCGCGACGGAGCGCACCATCACCCACGCCGTTCGCGTTCGACCCTAAAGCCTTCTCGACGGAATCCGCGAGGTCCCGCGAAGGAAACAGCGAAACGTCGCGGCGAACGCGAAACGTCGCGAGCGACGCCGACGCGCGCGCGGGTTTTTTTCGCGCGCCGCCGCCGAAGACGTTCGCGCCGGCGACGCGCGCGGTTTCGGTTTCCTTCTCGGCGGTTTCCGACGTTAAAAGCGTTAAAAGCGCGACGTCGCGTACGGAGCTCTCGTCGCGTACGTCTGATCGACCGCACCGATGATCAGTGCGATCAGCCCGCGCCGCGATAAACGTCCGCGCGAAAGCCTCGAGACGCGTCACGTGTTTGTCACCCGTTCGCGAGTGACTCTCGCCGCGTCCGCGAGCGATGAGAGGCGCCGTCCCGAGGGGCGCGAGGCGCGCCTCGAGCTCGCCGGCGCGCCGGTTGAGGCTCAACTCGGCCATCGCGACGGCGGCGTCGGCGTTCCGCGCGCCGACGTCGGCCAAAGCGACGACGATTTTGGACCCACCCTCGTTCGTCTCATTCGTCTGGAGCGCGCAAATCTCCGGGCGCGCGCCCGAGCTCGGCGCTAAAGGCAGAGACGCGGTGACGACGAACGTCGCCGCGACGCCGTCGAGCGGCTCCGAACCGCTCTTCTCGTCCGGGCGTTGTTCGAACGTGAACGCCTGAAGCGTCGCGCGCGCGTCGTCGCTCGGCTCCGACTCTCGGCTCGCGAGAGTCGCGGGTTCGATCCCGCGAAGCTCCGCGGGAAGGAAAGGCCGGACCATGTCTCGAAGTTTTCGCGTTTCGGCGTCGGGGTCGAGACGCGCGCGCAGAAAGGGCACGACGGAGGCGTCGTCCTCGCGCGCTTCTCCGAGCTCGGCGGTTTCTGATCCATCCGGAGAGGCGCCTTTTTTTTTTTCGCCGGCGGCGCTCGCGCGCGCGAACGCGAAGTTCATGGGCTCGCGCCGATGCTTGTCGCCGAAACTCGTGAGCGCGATTTTGCGATCCGTGCTCGCGAATATCCACCCGGCGTGCGCGGCGATCGACCGAACCGGCCCCGGCGCATCCACTAAAACCCGACGCGCCGCCGAGACGCGATCGGGGAATCCGTCGAGAAAACGCACGATTCGGATCTCTCTCTCGAAACCGATCGCCGCGACGTGCGCCGTGAGCCGACGGCCGGTACTCTCGTTACGTACAGTGGGAATACGCGCGCGATGTTCGGTTTCGAGGTCCAGAAACGCACACGCCACCACCGGACCGTCCGTCTCGTTCGGGTGGAAACCCAAATGTCCGTCTTGTTCGGGAACGGCGGTTCGCCTCGGTAAAAATAAATCGCGAACCAGCGGTAAAAACCGCGCGACGCGCGACGCGACGACGGCGACGTGTCGCGCGTCCGGCTTCGCGTTCGACGCGAGGCCGACCAGCCGACCGCGATTGACACCCAAACACGTGTCGTGTTGGATGATTTGATCCGCGACGCACTCGAAACCCTTCGCGTTTTCTTCGTGTTCTTCGTCTGATGACGTCACAGCGATACGTCGTATCGCGAACGCGCGGAGTTCATCCGGCGTCGTCGCGAAAACGGTCAAAACTGTCGCGGAAGAGTCTTTTTTCTCGTCGTGCGGGTCGTGCTGCGCAATCGCGACCACCTCCAGCGCCAAAACGTGCGCCTCTGGTCTCGTCTCGGGACGCATGTCCAACGTCAGCTCGCGTCCGTGACGATCCGTGATGGGCACGTGTTTGGTCGTTCCGTCCGCGGTCTCGGCCGGCACACCACGGAACACCCGTATGGTTCCAGGGGCACACGCCTCGACCGCGACCCACTCGCCGCACGGACTGGATGCCATGACTCGGCGCCTGGGGAACGGCGCGGGCTTCACCACTCGATGGCCCGGTCCGTCCCCCTCGGTGTGACAGATCTCGCCGTCCACCGCCGAGGTCGGCCCCGACCGAGCCCTGATCTCGGGCCAGTCATGATCGCCCGACATGGTCCCGGGCGGTGACCCCGCGTCCGCGCGCCCCGGTGTAACAACGACACCGAGTTTCTCTCGTCGTCTCGTCGTTCACAGTCGCGCTCGACCTTACGAGCGCTGACCTGCGAACGAAACGACCCATACCTCGAGACCACGCGCACGAAATCGGCGCGAAGTACTTGAACACCCGCGCGCCCGTGTCCCGTGCGTTGATTCTTTCAAATTTCTATTTCGACGTGAAAGACCGTCGTCCACAACACAAAGCGAAACGCATCATCATCATCCATCACATCGTCGCGCCTCGTCGATCGATCTCCATACTCAGAAGAGCGGCACGAACCGAATCTCCCCCGCGGCGATTTCGGCGTTCCTCGCGTCCAGGCTCCTCTGCGTCTTGAGCCCCCCGAGCCGGTTCCGTGCCTCGGCGCGAACAGCGGCGACGCGCCACCCGAGACGCAACGCCTCGCGCGTCGGGTCGTTTCGCAAAAGGTCCGATTCGTTTCGGAATCCGCGTCGTTTCGGCGCCGACCGCTCCGACGAATCAAAAGGCTTTTGATTCGTCCGCGGAGGCGCCCCGTCTATGATCTCCAGGAGCGCGGACGTGAGGTACGACCGCACGCCAACCTCCACGCCCACAAAAGTGGAGGTCTCAACGTTCGACGTCGTCCGCGGAGCGCGTTCCGGCGATTTCGGCGACGCCGTCTCCGCGAATGACGACTTTTTACGAAAATTCTTCGCGACGCTTCGCGCTTCGCGTTCTTCGCGCGTTTTTCGCGGCGAGGTCGGCGAGGTCGGCGAGTCGCTGTCGGATGAAGCCGTCGGACTGAGTCCGTCGGACGAACCGTTCGTGTCGTTCGCGTCTTGTTCGAACAGCGACAGCGACAGCGAGCCACTCGCGTCATCCGCGAGCGCGCCGAGACGGTCCGCGTCGGTCCCGGGAGCTTTGAACACGCTCGCGACGGTGGCGTACCCCGACGCGGCGGACGCTCCGTAAATATAAACCGCACGCACGAAGTTTCGCCCGGCGTCGTTTCGCGCGTCCGCCGCGTCCGCGACATCGCGCGTGCACGTCGCGCTCTGCGCCTCGGCGTTGATCACGGCGTCCGCGACGAGCTCGATGTGGTGCGCCTCGACGAACGCCTCGTCCGCGTCCACCACCGCCACCACGTCGAACGCCGCGGCGTTGGACGCCGCCAGCGCGCGCGCGGCGCCGGCGACGGATCCGAAGAAACGGTTTTCGTTTTTCGTTTTCCGAGAGGTTTTCGTGTCATCGACGCGCACGACGCGCGCGCCGAACGCGAGGGCCGTCGTCTCCACGGCGTCGTCGTCCGTCGCGACCACGCACCGCGTGACGCACTTCGCCGCGTGCGCGGCGTGCCACGCGTGGAACACCATGGGCTTGCCCGCCACCTCCTCGAGCGGGCCCGGCCGCGTTTTCGAGCGCGTCCGCGGGATGGCGGACGCGCTTTCGGGATCGTCCGCGGCGTGCCACGCTGCGATGACCGCGAGCACGCGAGGCTGCGAGATGCGCGCGAGGGGGGGAGAAACACGGGTCAGGGTGTTCGATGTGGAATCGCGACTCAATAAAGGACACTCGACGTGCCTCCTCCCTGCTGCTGCTGCCGGAGGGCGTCCGCGCGCGTTCCGAGGTGACATCTTCACCGTCGCTAGCCGCGGGCAAGAAAACACGCGGTGTAGGTGTAGGTGAAGGTACCTTCGGTCGCGCGAGCATCGTGCGGCTCGGGCCGGTGAACGCCTCGGGCTCGAGCGCGTCGTCGAAGTCGTCCGCGGGGGCGGAGCACGCGCACCCCATCGCGACGCGGGGGGAACGCGTGCCGCCGCGAGTGAGATGACGCGACGCTTTTCGTGTTTCTGGTTTTCCTCGTCAGGCTGGCGAATGAGACGCGTCCAGAAAAACACGCGTTCGGTCTGGGACGGCGCGAGCGAATGTTCACAGGCCCAATGCGCGGGGTCTCCGCGATGCCGTGCCGCGCTGCGGTCGCGGTCCCCCCTGTCGCCGCGCGATCGGCGTGGGCTCGCGCCCGTCCCCACGCGTCGCTTCCCCGCGTCGCGTCCAGGCTCGTCCGCACGCGCGCGGCCGAGTCGGATGGCGGATCCCCGGACGACGACGATGCGTCGGCGTCCTCCTCCGAGTCCCTGTTCACGCCCGAGTTCAGCGCGGCGTTTCGCGCGGCACAGGAGCGCCTTGACGCCAAGGAGGCGGCTTCTCCCGAGCGCGCGCGTATCAACGACGAGGTTGCGCAGATTATGGCGCGCGTCGAGGCTGAGCGCGAGCTGGAAGCTGCGCTTCCCGTCGAGGATGACGAGGATGAGAGGAGCGAGGAGGCGAAAAACGAGAAGCTCCAGGAGGTGGAGGAACAGTTCGGCGAGAAGCTGGATAACCCCCTGTTCACCCCCGAGTTCAAGCGGGCGTTCATCGAGGCGCAGGAACGCATCGCCGAGCGAAACGCGCCGATGATGGCCAAGATCAACGACGAAGTCGCGGACATCATGGCGCAGGTGCAGGCGGAGCGCGAAGCGGCGGAGCGCGGCGAGCGAGTCGACACGAGTCGCCCGCTGCGAGCGGGGGGGCGCGATGTCGGCGACCTCGGCGATCTCGGCGACGCCGCCTCGAGCGACGTCGACGGTACCCTGGATTCCCTTGGGTCCCTTTTCGGGGGGGCGCTGGACCCGTCCGTGCGTAAAATACCCCCGATTGAGCCGCCGCTCGCGCCGCCGCCGCCCGTCGCCCTCGACGCGGATACGCTCGCGCAGATGAAACAGGCGAGCCAGGCGCAGATCGACCGGTTGCGCGCGTCGCTCTCGGCGATGGAGAGCGCCGTGCTCGCGGAGCAGATGCAGCTCCAGCGCATAGAGTTCGCGATCGAGAAAGCCGCGAGGGAAGCGCGGTACGCCGAGGCGGACCGCGTCGCGCGCGAGCGCCGCGAACGAGCCGAGGGCGAGGGCGAGCGGTGACGGGAGAAGGCGCCGCCCGCGAGGCTGTCGCGACAGGACGCGTAAAAGTACTTTGTACTTTCGTACACAACGCATTCGTCTGTGTCGCGCTCACGCGCGCGTCGTTCTCTACCAGAGTCTCTCGCTCACAAAAGAAAACAAAAATTGTTTCGGGACCACATCACAGGAAGCCAAAGCCGTCGCCGTCCGGCGCGCCCGGAGGCCGCGGGCGCCCGTCCCAGCCGGGCCCGAGCCGAGGGTGCGCGGGCCCCAAGCCCCCGCGGCCGCGGCCGTTCCCGAGGCCCCCGCCCGGCGTGGGCGTCGGGACGCCGCCGGGCATGCCGCCGGGCATCACGGGCCAGCCCCCGCGAGGCGTCGGGGCCCCCGGGAAGCCGGACCCGCCGCCCCCGGGAAAGCCGGGCATCGCGCCGCCGAAGCCGCCGCCCGGGTACAGGTCGTAGTCCCCGCCGGTGATGCCCGGCGTGTATCCGGGCGGGCCGAGCGGGACGCCCCCCCCCAACCCCCCGCCCCCGAAGGGGACGCCGGGGTGCGGGAACCGCGGAGCGAACAGAGCTACGTTCCGCTCCGCCAAATCGCGCGCGCGTTTACGCGCGAGCGCTTCCCGCCGCGCGGCGACCGCCGCCTCGGCGAACGCGCGCTTCCAGTGGAGCGCGTGGTCGTACGCGTCGGCGTCGTTTTTTTTGGCGTCGTTTTCGTTTTCGTTCGTTCCTTCTCGTCGTCTTTCGCGTTCGCGCGCCTTTTTCTTTTTCGCCGCCTCCGCCCCGAACGTCGCCTCGAACCGCGCCGACCAGAGCGCGTCGGCGTCCGCCGCGAAGCGCATCTCGCGGCACACCGCGCTCGCCGCGCACAGCGTCCGGTGGTCGTCCAGCGGGACGCGACGCAGCACCGCCACCTTGAGGTCGTCCGGAAGCGCCAGCAGACCCGCGACGCTCGGTAAGCCGTTGGCGATCCGCAGGTCGTGCCGCAGACGCGACGCGAAAGCATCCTTCAGCTTCGACCACGAGTCGCGCACGCGACTCGCGGCGAAGCGTCCGACGAGCGTCTCGGACGCGCGTTCCGAACCCGCGCGCAACCAGTCGTTCGCTTCGACAACCGCGACGCGCGCGGGCGTTCCTTCCACGCCGGCGCACGCGACCAGCGTCGAGCCGCCGTCCGGCGACTGCGCCTTCACCTCGCACGTCGCGCCGCCGGGCGCTTCCGCGAGCGCGTACCGAACGCGCGCCGCGCCCGTTCGTGACGCCGAGACGCGCCACCCCGCGGGTAACGAGAAATCGAAACCGCTTTTGAAACGCGCGGGTATCCGCGCGGCGTCCTCGTCTTCGCCCCGCACTGAAAGCACGAGCCCCGTCTCGAGCAGCGCCGCGTGCGTCGCGACAAACAGCAACGCCGCGTCGTCGTGCGCGGTCGGGGGTTCTTCGCCCGAGCCTCGCGTCTCGGCGGCGAGCGCGCGGCGCAGCGCCGACGGCAGCGGCAAAAAAGAATGGCGCGTTTCTTCTTCGGCGTCGCCCTCGCTCGGGGGCGCGGAGCCTCGAGGGCGAGGCTCGTCAGACCGAGGCTCGTCGGACCGAGGCTGAGGCTCGTCGTCCGGCCCGAGCTCCATCGGAGATTCCTGACCGAACGCGGACCGCACGCAAGATTCCGCGCCGGCGCGGCGCTCCGCCGCCTCCGCCGCGGCGCGACGCATCGCCGTCGCAGACGCCTCGCGCGTCGAAGAGTCATCGACGCTCTCGACACTTCTCGGCATCACGCGCGGTTCGTTCGCGGCGGAAACGTTCCCCGCAGAGGCGTGGCCTCCCGCGGCGGAGGCGTCCCCTCCGCTCCCCTCGCGCATCTTGACGCGTATCAGGTCCCCTCGCGTGACCCCGCACGCGCGGAGCGTCGCGGACTCGTCGTGGCCCGCCGCGCCCAGATCCTCGTCGCCGTTCAACGACACTTCGACGTCAGATTCGGCGACGCCGGGGCCCCAGCCGGGGAGGTCCACGAGCACCTTCGCGACGATTTTCTGGCGCAGCTGCGCGAGCGTGCACGCCTCGGGGACCTCGAGCGCGCGCGGGGGGCCGGGCACGCCGGCCACGCGCACGCGGAGCTTGACGCCCATGGCGGGCGCCAAGATGTGACTGATGAGGTGTCGTGGTAGGCGTGCTCGGAAGACTCGAAGTTTCCGTAAATTCGTCGCTGCACGTCTGCCGACGACGAACCTCGAGCCAGCTCTGCGGGAGACTGTTTGCGCATACGTACAGATCGACCGGCGGCTTTTTTCCATCGGTTCGGCTTCTCCCCTCGGTCACACTGACGGGCGCGACGCAGCCCCGCGCGTTCGCAGAGTCGGTCCAAGAGTGCGTGCGCGGGCGCTTCCATCGCGTACCAGTCGTTTCCGCGCGCGAACGCCCTCTCCGCGTGCGCTCGAGCCCGCGACCCCCCCGAACGATCGCCCTCTGACGAGCCCGCTGCGCCCCACCGCGTTTTTTCTCGCTTCGCAGTGGCTGGAGGACCCCGGACCCCCACGGACGTGATCCCGAACAAGTTCGTCGAGGCGAACGGCGCGGCGAGAGAGGTGCTGGAGAAGGGTTTCCGGTTCACCCCGAGGAACCTGGGGATCTTCGCCGTGTTCGGCATCGCCGTGCCCGTCATCATCTACAAGGGATGCGTGAACGAATTCGTACGTGCCCAAGAGAAGAGATCGGCTTCCCGAGTTTTTTTCTTCCCCCGCCGTTCCCGCCGCGGCGACGACGAACGATTCGAACGATTCTCTTCCCGCGCCGCGTACGACCGGAAACGAACTGACCGCGTACCCTCGCGTTGCCCTGGCACGGAACAGCGCTACACGGATAAGAAGTACGGCCGCCCCGAGAAGAAGTTCATGTGAGGAGACGTACGCATCGGTTTCGGCGCCGCGCGTGACTCTACGTAGAGCCCGGTATTTTCTCGCGCGGAACGACGTGATAAAAATCGATTTGTAAAACCCATCGTCGCGTCGTCACGAGTTCGGTCACAAGTTCACCACCGCGTTGATCTGCGCGACGTGCGCCTGGATCGCGCCTCGCCCGACGGAAAGCCGCCCGCCGCCGCCGCTGTGCGCCACGAACTCGGCGCGCGGAATCGGCAGCGTGAGGTGCCCGCAGATCTCGGCGGAGACCAAATCGGAGACGGGCACCTCCGTCGACACGTCGTACCCCCCCGTCGTGCCCACCAACTCGGTTCGCACGCCCCGGCTCGTCTCACGCACCGACGGCTCGACCGTGAACCCGAACGACGCGTTCCAGCCGTCGCCGCGCGTGGGTCGGTCGTCGACGAGTCTTTTTCGAGTCTTTTTCTTCCGACTGGGAACGAGGCGCGCGAACGGAGCGCCCAACCCTCCGACGTCGCACCGCCCGCGCAGAGACACGCGGCTGACGCCGCCCAAGTCGAAGGTCTTGCTGTACTCGACCGCCTTGTGCAGCACGTCCACGCTGAACTCGCCGCCGAGAAACGCGTCGCGGCACTCCGCGGTGGCGTTGAGCTCGTTGCGGACGCGGTCGTACTCCGCGCCCGCTTTGAATGTCAACGGCCACGCGTCCAGAGTCTTGCGCACCTTCACCTTGTGCGGGAACTGGTTTCGATTGTGTTTGGGATTTTTTTTTTTTAGTGAAAATCACGCGGAGGTGGAGGACACGCGGAGTACGACGCGTCAGGAGGCGTCGAGAAAATCTGCGGGACCGCCGGTGCTCGCTCTCGTCGTGCTGTCGGCGGGCGTTCCGCGCGATGCCTCGCGCTCGCGGGTGCGTCACGGCGCGCGCCGTCGACCCGATGCCGCCATCGCGAAGGAGAGAAAGTCACGGAGAGAAGTCGTTGCTTCGGTTGTGAGCGACGCGTCGCCGCGGGACCGCCGCTTTCCCGGGATCACGCACCGCTTCCAGCCCCCACGAAAGGCTCAGTATGCCGTTCGCGGCGTCTATCTTCCCCGCGGAGAAGGCGGGGAGCGGCGCATCGTCCGCGGGCGCGCCGCCGCCTGACATGAGACGCGCGTCGTCGTCGTGCAGCGGTGAAATGTGCTCATGTCTTCGACTTCGCCGACTTCTCGGGCGCGTTTGCGAAAGTATTTTACAAGTATGTCCACGGTCGTTACGGATAGCACACGTCGGTGTACTCAAACCGCGCCGCCTCCTCATCGGTCTCATTCCCCGCGGCTGCGGTCGATGACGAACGACCGCGAGCCTTTGCTCAGCGCCGCGTCGCGCCTCCGCGCCTCCTCCCTCGCCTCCGTCAACTCGCTGCTCCCGTCCGCGCGCACGCCGAGCTGATTGACGATCCCGCAGTGCCACAAAAACGAAGCCGCGCCGTGGCGCGCGCCGCACCCGAGACTCGTCGTCACACGAGACGCGTCGCCCTCGCCCTCGACCCCGCGTTGGTCTCCAGCTTCGCGTGTTTCGTTACTTTGAGCGAGGTTGACCAGCGCCTCTTCCCCGCGACGCGCCGCGTCCAGGACCTCGCGAAACGAAAGCGCGAAAGGTTGGCTCGTCCCCGCTTCGGCGCTCTGAGCGCTCATGAGCGCGCGCCAGTACATAAACGCGAACGAGTCCTCCGAGGGCGCCGCCGCCGGCTTCATCGCCGCGCACGCGCGCTTGAACTCGGCGAAGTCCAGGACCTGGTCCTCCCCCGCGGCGTCGATGAACTCGCGCTGGACGGCGTCGTGCCACTCCGTGTGCATCGTGACCACCGCGTCCAGGATGAACTCCATGAAACGCGACACGGAAACCGCGCCCGGCGGCAACCGCGCCCACTCGGGTAAAACCTCGGGCCGCGACTCGCTCTCCTCGCCGAGCGCCGCGCGTAAGGCGAGGGGCGTTCCATCGAGGGAGGAGGCGCGATCGCGGATGGTACCATCCGGGAACACCTTCTGCAGGATATCGAGCTGCGTCGCGGCGTCCACCGGGATGACCTTCCCGCTCGTCCAGGTGGTCCAGAACTCGGCGGGCGCGAAGAAGGGCGCGTCCGCGCCGGACATGCGCGCGGCGGTCATCTCCATCGCCTCCAGGAGCAGATCGGCGGACGCCGCCGTCATCGGGTGGTACAAGCCGCAGAGCCGCGTGAATTGGCACACGCGCCGGTCCTCGTTCTCCTCGTACGTCTTCTGTAACGAGAAGATGAACTTCGCGAGCTTGCGCCGCGCCGTCGCGCGCGAGCCGTACGACGCGTCGAACCACCGCGCGACGTACTCCGTCAGCGGCGAGCGGTGTTTGCCCGCGCGCGCCAGCCGCTCGTCGTCGCGCATCTTGTCGCGGTACACGCGCGCCACCATCGCGCGCAGCTTGAACGGGCGGATCGTCTGGAACGCCTCGCGGCGCCACAGACCGAGGAGCTTCTCGGGTCGCAAGGTCACGTGTTTTGTCGATCTGCGCGGATCGACGTCGTCGACGCATCCGCAATACAAGAGCCACGACGGCGGGACGGTCATGTGCGCCACGACGCGTTCGTGATCGGGGATGTCGCGCTCGAGCGACGGTTTGACGAACGTCCGCGCCGCGACGCGACCGGCAGGGAACGCGGCGTCGTCGTCGAGTTCCACCGCGCGGCGCGGAGAAGAC
>Ga0181559_10004161_pt1 | contig 14036 bp, 8 predicted proteins | sample 011ome_21_FD_133752 | JGI IMG/M metagenome (GOLD analysis project Ga0181559, IMG submission 133752) | Coastal salt marsh microbial communities from the Groves Creek Marsh, Skidaway Island, Georgia - 011508AT metaG (megahit assembly) | ecosystem: Environmental > Aquatic > Marine > Intertidal zone...
CGTCAAAAAGTCCCGCGTAGTCCACGAACACGTCGCGGTCAATCTCGTTCGGTGTGCGCGCGTGACACATCGAGTGGCTCCACTCCCGGCCCGTCGATACCCATTCATAACGACGTTCGCGTTCGGAACGTTCTCTTTCCCGTGGCGTCATCGTTGATTCTTCGATCGCCGTGGGACCCCATTCGAGCGGTTGCGTCCTCTCTTCGTCTCCGAAAAGGTGATCTCGAAGGGCGTTCGACATGTCGTAGAATCTCCTGGCGTCGTCTTCCGATAACCTGCGACCCACTGGGATCACGCAGAGCCCATCGAGTTCGAGCTCATAATCCACGCGCGGCGGAAGGTAATCGCGGGTGGCGTTTTCCACTCCCCCCACGATTCTCCCCCCCTGGAAATACTCCCGCATCCGGTTTGTGTACCCGCCGAAGCCGAAGTGGTCGCAAAATTCTTTATCGTAACCGTCCTCGCTTTCTTCGTAGCCATAGTGTTTACCCAACGACCTGTTGAGATTCTCCGGGCATCGACCTTCTACGAGCGACTCTCTTCCAAACTCCTCGACCTTATACAAGAGCGCGAGATTCAGCGCATCATCGTAATCGCGTACACTGAGTTCACCGTTCGAATGCGCGAGCCCGGGACCCTCGAGAGGGTCCTTGGACGGTCGAAACGCGCCCCACCCGCCCCCGTGCGCGGCCGCCTGCTCCGACGTGTCCGAGGACGCCGTCAACGCGCGCGCGATCGTCTTCGCGTTCGTTCTCGCCATCAGAAGCTTCGCGTGCTCGAGTAGAATATCCAACGGCGGCGGATTTTCCGCGGTTCGATGCGGATACTCGCGCGGACCTTTGCTCTTGCACGTCTCGAAAAACTCCGGGCTCGAGAGGTGCAACAGCGCGTCGACGGCTCGCACCGGGACGCACGACGTCCGAAGCGTGATCTTCGGCGATCCGCTTTTTCGCGCCAAAGCCATCCCAATCCGCACGATGTCGAAGCACGTGTCTTGAGGGTCGTGTAATCGTTCGCGCGTCATGATCTCGTTCGCGCGTCGTTCCCAGAGTCGATCCGCGGCGGCGGCGACCTCGGACGCGTCGCTCAGTCCGCCGCCGATCACGACCGGCGGGCCTTCTCCGTCGCCGCCAAAGTTGGCACCCATTCGAGCAGCCGCCGCGTCTGTCCGCCGTTTGCGCGCCGCCTTGCGCGTCGCTTCCCTGAGCGCGTCGCGCAAGTCGATCGCCTCGTCGCCGAGCTTGTCCACTCTTCTCTTGACCTCGAGCGCGCGCTCGTAATCCTTTCGGTTCTCCGCGTCCGTCAGCTCCGTCGTCGCGTCGCGCAGTTCTTCCCACTTGTCCTGCAGCTTGTACTCGAGGACCCCGACGTCCTCGTCGCTCATCGCGCGGACGCGCGCGCTTCGATCGTCCGCCTCGTCGCCCTCGCGCGCGCGCGTCGCGGGTTCGTACCGCTCCGTCGCGCCCGTGCCGTTCAACGCGGACGCGTCCGCGTTCAACGCGGAGGCGTCCGCGGGCGCCGTCGTCTCGACGCGGCGTCGGCGATCGCTCCCGCGAGGCGATTCGTCCTCGTCCTCGCGACCGCGTCTTCGACCGGAGGAGTGCACCATCGCCGACGCGGTTCCTTCGACGGTATCCTCGGCGGCGGCGGCGGCGTTGGCCGTCGCTTGTGTCGACGGCATCGCACGCGGGCGCGCGCGTCGTCCCGAGCGCAGTCTCGGACTGAGCGAGCTTTGATTTGACGACGGCAGCGGTTCCGAGCTGAGGGAATAAATAAATTTGACACGCGTGCGTGATGAAGAAGAGGCGGGCAAACCGAGGGCTAAACGTACAGTAGGCATAAGACAGTAAACGAGCGGCGTTGCCCTACTACAGTACAGTACGACATCAGAAGTTCCTACCTATCCCGCAGTGCATCCGCCCGACGCCCTTATCGCTGAACGCGTACTCCAACCGCAGCGGCCCAACCGGCGACGCCGCGGAGACCCCCAACCCGTACCCGTACCCTTGCCCCGGCTTCCCCCGCGTCCCCCCCGGGTCTCCCAACACGCTCGCGCCCGACTTCAGATCGCTCCCGACGTCGAAGAACGCGTACCCGTTCAGCGTGTCCGTCGCGAGCGGCACGGAGAGCTCCGCGGAGCCGACGATGAACTTCCTTCCCGTCCCGACGCCGCCCTCCGGGTACCCGCGCACGCTGTTGGCGCCTCCGATGGAGAAGGCGTCGTACGGCGGCAAATCGCCGATGACGTTGCCCCCCTTCGCGGCGACGAAGAAACGCGTCCCGGCGACGTGAAAGTTTCTCTGCGCGCGCACGAGGACGCGGTTGAACGACAGCATGTCCGGTCGTATCGGCAGCGCCTGCTCCGCGGTGAGCACGAGCTGCGCCTCGTCCCGCCCTCTCCCCTCGTACACGAACCGCGTCATCGCGCTGAACGACGTGTCGACGTCGTGCCCCGAGAACGTCAACGGCGAGCCGTACGCGTCGTGGAGGCACTCGCGCTTGCTCTCGTCGTGCGTCGACGCGCGCTGGTACGTCGCCGCGAACGTCCCCGTCCACGACGCCGCGAGCGGGCGGCGGTACTCCACGCCGGCGACGTTGCGACGCGCGAAGACGCCCTTCGGGCCGTCGTCCGACGCGAGGTCCGCGGCGCCGCCCGCGCCGTCGCCGTCGTCGTCGCCCAGCGCGGGCTCCGTCTTGCCGTGGATGTGCTCCAGCGTGTTCGTCTCCGTGTCCAAGTACGTCCGCCGCGACGTTCGGTTCGCGTCGCCGACCCACGGATCCGTGTGGGTCACCTTCAGATCAACCTCCGCGCGACCGCCGCCGGTGACGGACGGGCTCACTTCGAGCCTCGCGGTCAGCGTCTGACACCGCCCGAACAAGTTCCTGCGGAAGAAATCCGCGTTCGCGACGAGCGCGTTCAGGCCTCCCTGCTGCAACCCCTTCGCGGTGATCCCGCCGCCGCCGCTGAACCCCGCGCTCTGCTTCTCGACGACGTTGATGATGGTGTCCACCAGGTGCAGCTGCCCGTCCGTCTCGTCGCGTCTCGGCGCCCACGTGATGGTCGCCGTCTCCAGACCCGCGGTCGCGATGAGATCCTGGAGGTCCTCGACCATGCGCGCGTGCAACACCTTCCCGGGCTTGACGCTCTTGAGGTGCCGGGTGATCATCTCCGGTCGCGTCGAGCCCACGACGGGCTCGCCGGTTTTGCGGTCGAGGAATCGAATCTGCACCTCGCCGATCCTCGGCTCCGTGATGGCGATCTCGAGCAGGCCGTCGGGGTTGATGACCACGGAGTACCACTCCGCGGGTATCTTGCGCGCTTCGTACCAGTCCCTGATCTTCGTGACTTCCTTCTCGAGGACGTTCGTGTTCATGACTTTGCCAAACTGCGGTTTAAACGCCTGGTGCAGAAGCCGCGTCGGGTACTCGTCGCAGCCTTTCACGATGAACCCGCGCACGACCGGGTTCGCGACGAGCTTGAACGTCAGCGCGACGCCGTCTCTGGTGTCCACCGTCATCGGCGCGACCGTGGAGAACTTCCCGGTGTCGAAGATCCGCTGCAGGTCCGTCTGGATCTCGCGTTTGGTGTACGAAAAGTTGGGCTTGATGAACACCACCGATCGCGCGAGCTGCTCGAGCTCCGGGGTCTCGCCGTCGAAGTCGACGGACGATATCAGGATCGGGCGCTCGTCCTCCTCGGAGTCGCCCCCATTCGCGTCGTCGTGGCTTACGGAGGACGACGACGACGACGGCGGCGGCGTCTCCGCGGCCTGCTGCTGCTGCTGCTGCTGCGGCTGCGCGTCCGCGACGTCCGCGAGATGATGCGTCGTCACCGGCGCGCCGCCTGGAGGGGCGTGGAGCAGGACGCCGCCGCGGCCCTCGCCGAGGCCGCCGCGCGCGGGCTCGACGCCGACGGACGATTTTGACGCGGTGTTGCACGGCCGCGAGGGCGCGGTGGACGCCGGCGACGACGCCGTGGTCACGCTCGCGAACGGCGACGACGAAGGGCGACGCGCGGTGCTGGACGCGATCATGATGTCGCGCAGGGGGGCGATCACGCGCGCGCGCTGCGACGCGACGGACGCGCGCGCGGCGTTCAACGCGTCCGCGAGACGCGCGCGAACCGCGCGCGGGCGGTCGCGAGACTCCGCCGGGGAGGACGACATCTCGAGAAGACGCGGGAACCCGGACGCGGGGACCCGGCGCGGCGTGCGTGCGGCGCGCGCGATGGCACCACTGGCGGAGGTCCATCCGTCGCGCCCAACGGCGCTTTCATCAGTTCTGTTTGAGGCGACCGCTCGTCGCGACGGCGAAAAAGCGCCGCGGACGGGCACTCCGTCGAGCGCGCGAGGTGCGATGGCGTCGCGCGTCGCCACGAGCGTCGCGACGGCGACGACGACGCGCGCGAGTCTCCCGAGGACGCGCGCGGGCGGCGGCGCGCGATCGGCGTCGGCGGCGCGACGACCGCGCGCGCGACGCCGATCCGCCCCGGGGCATCATCATCTCGTCGTCCTCGGCACCGCGGCCACGAAGTCGTCGTCGTCGTCGTCGTCGTCGTCGTCCTCCACCACGTCGCCGACGCCGAGCGCGTTCGCGTGCCCGCTCTGCGCGGCGCCGATGACGCGCGTCGTCCCAACGTCCGCGCCCGCCGACGGCGGCGGGAATGGCGGCGGGTCCACGACGCTTCGATGCGCGAGCGGGCACGCGCACGACGTCTCGAGAGACGGCCACGTGCATCTGCTGCGGACGAGCGCGCGCGGGAAGCGCGCGACGGGTGATACGCCCGCGATGCTCCGCGCGCGGGGGAGGTTCCTTCGCGCGGGGCACTACGAGCGCGCGTCGGACGCGGTGTGCGAGATCGTCGCGGCGGAGGTGGCGAGGGCGAACGACGCGCGCAGAGCCGCAATGGCGGCGGCGGCGGCGGAATTTAACAACGACGACGCCGCCGCGGACGACCCGACGCCTTCGACGCCTTCGACGCCGCGGCAGCGCCGCCTCGCGGCGAACAAAAACAAATCCCGCGCGGCCAAGACGCTGCGGCGCGAGCGGGCCGCGTCTCGGTCTCGCGTCGCGTCGCCGCCGCCGCCGCTCGTCGTCGACGTCGGCTGCGGCGAAGGGTACTGGCTGGACCGCGTCGTCCGCGCGCTCGGACGCGGCGGCGGCGACGCGGCCACGGCGAGCTTCGCCGCGCTGGACGCGTCGCCGGACGCGGCGAGGATGGCGTCCAAGGCGCTGCGGCGAGCGACGACGCTCGAGGGCGAGGACGACGACGACGCGGCGCGCGCGGAGATCGCCGTCGCCGACGCGCAAGACCGGCTGCCGTTCGCGACCGCGTCCGTCGCCGTCGCCCTCAGCGTCTTCGCGCCGCGTCGCCCGCGCGAGCTCCTGCGCGTCATCGCCGCGGACGGCGCGTGCGTCGTCGTGTCCCCGGGCGCGAGCCACCTCGCGGAGGCGCGGCGGTCGGAGACGCTGAGAGCCGCTGGGATCAGGATTTTGGACGTCGCGGACGGGAAGCGCGAGAGGGTGACGGCGACGATGACCGACGCGGGGTTCGTCGAGGAGCGCGGCGTCGACGTCGACGGCGTCGCGCGGCTGAGCGTGGACGACTGCGTCGATCTCGTCGGCATGGGGCCGAGCGCGTTTCATCAGAGCGACGGCGGGGGGGAGGAGAGGTTGCGCGCTGCTTTGACCGCGTGGTTCGACGGGGAGGGCGGCGGTGGGGGTGGTGCTGGTGGGACGATGGACGTGAGCACGTCGTTCATCGTGCAGGTGTTTCGCAGGGGGGAGTACGTGGAGGAGGAGGAGGATGATGAGGAGGGTGTGGATGAGGTAGATGCGTAGCGTTCGATGATCCGTCTACGCGTTTACGCGTCGTTCCGTTGGCTCTTCCTGAGGTCGGCGCCATGCGGGTGGCACTTCGGGCACCCGGTGGGTTTGAAATTCTTCGTGCGGGAGTTCATTCTCGCTCTCCACGTATGGCCGCACTCCGCGCTGCTGCACTTCCACAGCGCCTTGTATTGCGACCCTTTCCTCACATCAGTAGGCTTCTTGCCGTCGTCGCACCACTCCAGTCGAAGTTTTTCCCCGAGCTGCCCGTTCTCTTCGCACCACGTGAGGAAGTTGTCGGTCGCGGTGGCATGCTTTATCGCGCCTCCGGAGACCTTGCATTCCGGGCACCCAGTCGGATGGATGCTTTTAGTGCGATTGCCCACCGCGGTTCGCCATTCGGTGCGGCAAAGGACGCACCTCCACAGCGCCCTGTAGTTCGACGCATACGAAACCTGCCCAACCTTCCGTTGCTTGTCCTTGTACTCCAGGAGCAGCCTCGTCCCGCGCTCGCCGTTCTCGTCGCACCACTCGACGAGCGGCTTACCTGTGCCGTATGTATGACCCCGCTTCTTCTTCGGCATGACGCCACGACGCGCGGAGGGAAGTGGCGGCTCGAGCGGCGAGAGAGAGAGAGAGCTACGACTTCCCTCGGAGCGTCCGACGGGTCAAAGTCACAGTGCAGTTTCGAGCCTGAAAGTCTTGTTGCGTTTCGAGCCTGCCTCGCCTGCCTCCCCCCCCCTCCCCCAGAGCGACGCGCGCGTCGTGGACGTCGCGACGTCACCCCCCCGCGCGCAGTCACCCGCCCCGTCCCACGCCTTCGTCGCCGCCGCGAGACGCGGATGCGAGGGCGCTGAGCGAGGGACGGAGGGATCTGTGATAGGCGGGGAGATCGGAGGTGCCCAAATACTTTAATAGCCGGGGACGGACGACAGACGGCGCGCGAGACGCGGTCGTCGCTCGCCATGAGAGACGAGAACACCGCGTGGGACGCGCCGCATCGCGCGCGCGCGAGCAGCGCGCGAATGTCCACGTCGCGCGCGACCGCGTTCGCGACCGCGGGAGGAGGAGGGGCGACGACGACGACGACGATGGGTCCGGGGGGCGCGCGCTCGCCCGGGATGAAGACCGTCGCGACGAGAGAGTTTCGGTTCGATTTCGACGACGCGCGGAGAGGCGTCCCCGGCGTCCCCGGCGACCGCGCGTCCGCGACCGCGCGCGCGCGCGCGCTGTCCGCGATCGGGACGCGAGCGCAGGTGCGCCCTGGGCGTCGACGCGACGGCGCGCGTCGCGCGCGCGCCGCGCGCGTCCCCGCGCTCGACTCGGTCAACGGAAAACATTAAATCCCGTCCAACCGTCGCCCGTCCCGTCTCGTCTCGTTTCCCTCCGCCGCCGACGACCTTCCCCCCCCCGCCCCCTCCCCGTTCGCGCCAGCGACCGCTGCGACCGGTCTCCGGCGCGCCCGCGCGCCAGGCCGCGCCGCCGCCGTTCATCCCCGCGAAGGGCGAGAGCTTCGTCGGGCGGCCGGTCAGCGCGGTGTCCGCGCGGCGACCGGCGGCGTCGGAGTTGCTGAAAAATCACGCGGCGGCGCGGCGGCCGGATTCGTCGCGGAGCGCTCGCGCGGCATCGATGGCGATGGCGGGTCACCCGGTCGTCGTCGGCGTGTCCAGACCCGCGTCGCACGCCGCGATGGGAGGAGGCGGCGGCGGCGGCGGCACCGGACGGAGCGTCGCGTCGGCGACGGCGGCGGCGGCGGCGCGCCGCCCCGAGTCGGCGGAGCGTCCGACGCGCGGCAGCGGCGCCGCCGCGGCCGCGTCCGCGGCGGCGACGGCGGCGTCCGACGCGCGGTACCAGGACATGCTCGCGGCGTCGAGAGCGCGACGCGAGGCCGCGGCGATCGTCGCGGAGACGCGCGCGAGGCCGCCGCCGGTGAAGGCGTCCGCGCCGCCGCGGAGGATGCCCGCGGCGGTCGCGCCGACGCCGACGAGCGCGGGACCGAGGACGGCGGCGGCGACGGCGACGGCGACGAGCCGCCTCGAAGCGCGCGAACGCGGGTGGAACTCGCCGTCGGTCGCGCCCGCGCGGAGCCGCGCGCGCGCGTCAATCGGCGGCGTCGGCGAGGGCGTGATTCGGTCGGGAAGCGCGGCGTCGGCGGCGCCGGCGCGGCCGTCGTCGGCGGCGCGCGCGTCGTCGACGTTGTCGTCGTCGTCGACCGCCGCGGGTTCGAGACCGGCGGTGGGCAACGCGCAGACGACGGAGCAGACCGCCGCGGATAAGGACGCGGTCGCACGGCTGGACTACCGCTCGCCGGCGTCGCCTCCGAAGGACCCGTCGCCGAGGAAGCCGCCGCCGCCGTCGTCGCCGCCGACGTCGATCGGATCCTCCGCCGCCGCCGCCGCCGCGCACGCGGCGGCGATCGACGCCGCGAAACGCTACCGCGAACAAGCGATGATCTGCGCGGGCGTGCAAAAGTACGTCGACCCGGACCCGAGAGCGGTGACGTGGGCGCCGTCGCCGGGGAGGCTGGCGCGGCCGCCCGTCGCGGCGCGAATCGCCTCGGCGTCGGCGTCGGGCGGGGGGACGCGGCGGACGAGCGCGGCGGAGATTACGCGCGAACGGAGGATGGACCCCTCGACCGAGTTCGATCCGTACGGATACGACGACGACGAGGAGGAGGAGGAGGAGGAGGACGAGACGTTCAAGAAGATCGCGACGAGCGGCGCGAAGGCGACGCGCGGTCGCGACGCTCGGGCGTCCAAATCCGCGGCGCCGAGCCGACCCCTCTTCGCGGCGCGCCCCGCGCCCGCGCCCGCGGCCGCGGTCCCGGCCGCGGCGGAACATCCCACCGAGCACCCCTCGCGCCGCGTCCAGAGCGCGTCCGCGACGAAGAACAGGAACAGCGCCTCCAGGGCGGCCGGCGGCGCGACGCGAGCGCTGCCGGTCATGGACCTCGGCGACGTCAACGACGGCGGGCAACTCCCCGGGTACCTCCTCGGCGCCGTGGTGGGCGAGGGCGGGTTTTGTAAAGTCCGCGCGGGGATACACCAGGTGACGGGCGCGAAGACCGCGGTCAAGCTGATCGACAAGACGAAGCTGACGGACGTGAACGATCGGAAGCGCGTCGGTCGAGAGATTCGCGTCTTGAAGCGGCTCACGCACGAGTCCATCATTCGGTTGTTCGACGTCGTGGACGGCCGCGACAAGATGTTCGTGGTGATGGAATACGCCGACGGCGGCTCCCTCCTCGATCACGTCCGCGCGCGGAAGCGCCTCTCCGAGCGCGAGTCCGCGCGGATGTTTCGCCAGATGTGCGCGGGGTTGATGTACTGCCACGCGAACGGCGTCGTGCACCGGGACGTCAAGCTCGAGAACGTGCTCCTCGACGCGAACGCGAACGTGAAGATCATCGACTTTGGGCTCTCCGCGGTGCTCACCCCGGGGCGGCGGCTGAGAGGTGCGCGCTTTCTCACGGTCCCCACACGACCGCGTTCGCGCGGTGCACGCCGATCCTTGACGACTTCGCCCGCGCGCGGTGCTCTCCGCCCACCCCTCGATGGTTTCAATCCCGACACGCCTCGATGACGCCTTTCAACTCCGCTTCTGACGCCTTTGATGAACCCCGCCCGCCCCGTTAAAAGTGCACTGCGGCTCGCCGTCGTACGCCGCGCCGGAGATCGTCGCTCGCAGGGAGTACGACGGCCCGCCGGTGGACGTGTGGAGCGCCGGCGTCGTGCTCTTCGCGATGGTGACCGGGTACCTGCCGTTCCACGCGCCGAAAGGGGAGAAGCAGGAGCTGTGCCGGAAGATCATGAAGGGCGCGTTTACGACGCCGGAATCCTGCGCGAGGGACTTTCGTGACCTCGTCGCGAATATTCTGCGAGTAGACCCCGCGAAGCGCGCGACGTTCGCGCAGGTGCTGGAGAGCAAGTGGATGCGCGCGCACGCGAGCGCGAGTCCGGGCGCGGGCGGTGCCCCGGGTGCCGACAGGGTGCCGCACGGGGGTGCCGACGACCCCGCCGCGCCGCGGCGGTACCCCGCACGCGTCGGCGGCGGCAGCGTCGACGCCGCCGCGTTGGACGAATCGCGCGTCGCGTCGCTCGCCGCCGCGGGTCTGGACCGCGACGCGCTCGTGACGCACCTCGCAGACGCGGACCACAACTATTACACCGCGGCGTATCACCTGCTCGCGTACCGAGAGCACGCGGCGGGGGTTTGCGGCGGCGGGGAGAGAGAGGCGGCGAGCGCGAGAGCCGCCGCGGCGGGGCTGGGCGCGAGAGGTCGCGGGTCCGGGTCGGCGGCGGCGGCGTCGCGGGCGCGCGGCGGCGGCGGCGGTCCCTCAGTCGCGGCGGCGAGAGCGGGGGGCGCGGGCGGGGGGGGCGCGACGCGGCCGTCGTCCGTGCCGCTGGGGATGGCGAGGCCGCGGCCGGTGTCCACGGCGAGGCCGGGAACGGGGCGGTTTCGGACGTGAGGGACGAGTCGTCTGGCGGTAGACGAAAAATAGGCGCGCGCTCGGCGCTCATCGTTGGTGCGATTTATTCTCGTCAGTCCGACAACGACGCGCCTCGCCACTTCCCCGCGCGCCGACGTCGGGCGCGCGGGTCGTCATGGGCGACGACGACCCGTTCGTCGTCGTCCCGAAGCCCGAGCCGCGTTCGCCTCCTTCGGTGCGCGTCGCGGCCGAAGATTCGGTCGCGTCCAGCCCGCGTCGACGACCGTCGTCGTCGGCGTCGGCGTCGCTCTCTCCTTCGATTCGAATCTCGTTCGCGCGACGCCGCTCGCGATCTCGTCGTCGTCTCACGTCCCCGTCCCCGTCCGTCCGTCCGCGCCCGCCTCTCTCGCAGTCCAAGGTTGTCGTCGTCTCGAAGTTCTTCGCAAAGTCGTCCCCGACGCCGTCGCCGTCGACGGGACCGAGGGGGCCCCACGCGCGGTCGCTGACGCGCCGGCAGAAGATCTCCAAGGCGACGAATCTCCCAGACGCGGCGAAGGAGGCGGAGAGCGCGCTTCTCGAGTTCGTGGACGCCGCGAAGAAGAAGAGCGACTACAAAGAGCACGAGGAGACCGCGGAGTCGGTGTTGATTCCGTTCCGAGCGTTCGTGCGCGCGCGAGCGTCCGCGGCGGAGGCGGAAGCGAGCGGCGACGTCCTGTGTTTGGACGTCGCCCCGGTCGGCGGCGGCGAAGACGACGACGACGAAAACGACGAAAACGAAAACACGACGCGCGCGACGCGCGCGCTCCTCGCGCGCGCAAAAGACTCCGACCGCCCCGGCGCGAGAGAGGCTGGCCGCGTCCTCGCCGCGACGATCGCGGAGCTCGACCGTCTGCACGTGAACGCGAGCTGCAGGGTGCGGCAGAGGGCGCCCGAGGTGGCGCGCGCGAGGGCTCGACTCGTCGCGTTGCGTCGAGAGGCGCGGGACGCGTTCAAGGCGTTGGACCCTCGCGGTCTGGCGTCCATTCGCGCGTCCGCGGCGAGGGCGAAGACGTCGCTGCCCGCGGCGAGGGACGCGGAGCTTTTCGCGAGGTACCCGCCCGCGGGATCGATGGACGAGCTTCGGTCGCGGTGCGCGACGATGGCGGCGACGGGGTCGCCGCACCACCTGTGCTTGCACTTGTGTTACTACCGGGAGTACGACGCGGCGAGGCAGCTGTTCGTGCTGCGGACGCGGCTCGCCGCCGCGGTCGGGAGCGCGAGCGCGCTGGACGGGTGGAGAGCGGAGCTGCGGTGCGCGACGAGAGAGGAGTGGGGCGGGGGGACGCCGAAGAAGAAGACGCGGCCGCGGAGGAGGAGGACGAAGAAGCCGACGAAGCGAAGAAAGAAAAACGGACGCGACGACGACGACGACGACGACGACGACGACGACGGCGACGACGTCGTCGTCGGCGACGGCGACGACGAAGAGAACGAGACCGAAGACGAAGCGCCCGAAGACGATCGCGAAGAAGACCCGCGCGGCGCGAAGAGCCCCGGACGCACGACCGGCGGGTGGCTCAGCGCGAAATCGCTCCCGTGGCGCGTCGTCTACGTCTCCCCCAGCGGCGAGACGTTCGACTCGGCGTCGGACGCGTTGACCTTCCTCGGCGTGGACGCGAACAAGGCGCCGCCCGCGGCGCACAACGCCGCGGGAGGCGGCGGGCTCGGGAACGAGACGCTGGACGACTTCGAGTGGAGGGACGACGACGGCGGCGGCGGTGGCGGCGGCGCGGCGCGGCGCGACGCGCGTATCGGCGGCGCGAGGGCGAGAGGCCAAGTCGCGCCGCCGCCGCGCGTCGTCGACAACAACGTGTCGTGGCCGCGCGCGTCGCACGGCGGCAGCGGCGTGCGGCTCGCGCGGCCGGAGACGCGCGGGCTCGACGACGCGACGGACCTTCTTCGCGCGGCGCTGTGGCCGGAGGCGCGCGACGAGGACGTCGGGACGGAGCCGGTGCGCGCGCGTTTGCGCGCGGCGAGGGAGGGCGCGCCGCGGAGCCCGGTTCGACTCGCGCCGGATCCGTTCTCAACGGGGGGAGACGACGGAACGTCGATCGAAGCGCCGCGATCCCTCGCCGTCGCCGTCGTCGGGCCGACGGACGCCAGAGAGGGCGCGCACGACCCGACGAGCGGCGACGATTCTCCCTCCGCGGCGGGCGCGGGGAAGCGGTGGTGGGCGCCGCCGCGGTCGCCGTTTGGGCTCCTCGAGGAAATTTTATTCGAGGACGAGTGGAAGCTTCTCACCGCGTGCATGTTGTTGAACTGCACGACGCGGTTGCAGGTGGACCGCGCGCTGTGGCGGCTGTTTTTGTTAGCTCCCACGCCGGAGGAAGCGGTCAGGCTAGGAAGAGACGGAGGCGGAGGAGGCGGAGGAGGAGGAGACGACCAATACGACGCGGGCGGGGACGGCGCCGCGGTGGCCGTCGACGCACAGCTGTGCGCGCGACGACCGAAGCGGAGGACCGGGTTGGACGCGATCGAGGACGTGCTCGCGCCGTTGGGGCTGCATCGCAAGCGCGCGAGGGCGTTCGTTCGACTGTCTGAGGACTACCTCGCGGCGACGAGACCGCGCGGGGAGGCGCTCGAAGCGAACGGCGGCGGCGGCGGCGGCGACGGAGGGCTTTTTTCGACGCGGACGAAGCTCGCGGCGCCCGCGGCGTCGCTCCACGGCGTCGGCGCGTACGCCTCGGACGCGCACGCGATGTTCTGCGACGGTCTGATGGGCGTCGCGCCTCGCGATCACGCGCTGAGGTGGTGGTACGCGTGGGCGGTGGAGCGGAGAGAGAGCGGGCGTCGACGGCGGTCGGACGCCGGCGACGGAGAAGCGTCGTCGTGAGGTGATGGCTCCAGTCTCGCGTCCGCGTCCACCGCCTCTGCTCGCGATGATAGAGATGTAATGATTTAGCCGAACGAACGACGACGACCACCACCACCACTCGACGCCGCGCGGGCCCCGGCGGGAAGGATGGACTTCCGCGGGCAGCCCGGCCCGTTCGGGCAGCCGGTGTTCCTCCCCCCCGGGAGCTTCGGCGTCCCCCCCGTCCATCACGTCGGGCTGACCGCGGAGGGGATCCGAGGCGGAACGTCGTTCGAACAAAACCTTCACGCGATCGGCCCTCTGAACCCCCTCGGACTCGTCGCGACCGGCCCGGGCGCCGGCGTCGACGCGCGCGCGACGACCTCTACCGCGAGAGACGCGAGAAGGGACGGCGGCGCGAATGGTCCGCGACCGAAGGTGATGTGCGAGCACCCCGGATGCGGCAAGGTGTTCGCGTGGTCGCAGGATCTCGCGAAACACGTCAAGAAGATTCACAACCGCGAGGCGCCCAAGTTTCACTGCGCGCACGAGGGGTGCGGGAAGGCGTTCCACGAGAAGAAACTCCTGACCGCGCACACGCGCACGCACACGGACGAGCGGCCGTTCGCGTGCCCTCACCCCGGGTGCGACAAGGCGTTCAGAGCGAGGAACGCGCTGGCGTATCACAGAAAAGCGCTCCACGAGAGCGGCGACGTCTTGCGGTGCGACGCGCCGGGGTGTAAGGCGCGTCCCGTTATCACACTGGTCCCCATACGACCGCGTCGGCGTGGTGAACGCCGTTCCTCAAGGACGGACTTTTGCCGGCGTCTCTCTCCGCCCGCCCCTCGCTCGGTTTCAATCCCGACACACCTCGACGCCTTTCAACTCCGCTTCTGACGCCTTTGAACTCCGCCCCGACGTTCGCTCGTATGGAAACAAACGCGCCTC
>Ga0181559_10004162_pt1 | contig 14035 bp, 4 predicted proteins | sample 011ome_21_FD_133752 | JGI IMG/M metagenome (GOLD analysis project Ga0181559, IMG submission 133752) | Coastal salt marsh microbial communities from the Groves Creek Marsh, Skidaway Island, Georgia - 011508AT metaG (megahit assembly) | ecosystem: Environmental > Aquatic > Marine > Intertidal zone...
CGCCGGCGCCGGCCTGCCCGCGCCGCTGGCCGAGGAGGTGGCCGCCGCGCAGCGCGCGGGCGTGTCCGCCGGGTTCAGGGGCGACGTCGCGCGGCTGCGCGAGGCGCACGACGCGTGCGCGCACCGCGTGGATGCCACGGAGCGCGCGCTGGACGCGGAGGCGACGGAGGACGAGGCGTGTCGCGGCGCGTACGGCGCCGACAAGTGGACCCGCCCTCCGAGCGCGGCGCTGTCGCGCAACCTGCGCGAGAAGGTGGCGGCGTACCGCCAGAACCTGGCGCAGGCGTTCCGCAGCGACGAGTCTTTGCGCGCGCGCGTCGCGGACGCCTCGGAGGGGGTTCTGCGTCTCCTGGAGCCCGAGTCGATGGCGGCGGCGACCCCCGCGCTCCGCGCGCCCATGGTCTCCACGAGCGACGGCGACGTGCTGGCCGAGCTCCGCGCGGCGACGTCGGACCTGGAGGCGATCGGCGCCGAGCGCGCCGGCATCGAGGCGACGGCGAAGGCCATCAAGGAGCGGGACAACATCATGGCGAAGGTGATGGCGGCGGAGAACCCGGGCGCGCACGAGGCGCTGTTCGAGCGGGAGCTCGAGAAGTACGACGAGGTCAAAGCCGCGGTCGCGAGCAACGTCTCGAGCCAGGCGGACGTGCTGGGGCGGCTCCGGCGCGAGCGCGAGGCGTTTGCGCGCGCGTACGACGTCGACGGGTGGCGCGCGGCGAGCGCGATCCACGCCGAGGCGACGCGGGACGCGCTCGCGCACTACCGGGAGCTCGCGTCGGGGATCGAGCGCGGCACCACGTTCTACGCGGGGTTCGCGGCGGCCACCGCGCAGCTGCTGGAGGAAGCGGAGGCCTGGGTGGAGAGCCGGCGGCGCGAGAAGGCGCAGCTCGAAGCCGCGGTGGCGCAGAGAGCGCAGGCGGCGGCGGAGGTGGCGCAGAACCACGCGGCGGCCGCCGCCGCCGCGCACCGCGCGGCGGCGGACCAGGCCGCGGCGGGGCGCGCCATGGCCGAGGCGCACGCCAGGCAAGCCACCGCGGCGACGCACGCGCTGTATGATCCGTACGCGCCTCCGACGCACGCGCCCGCGCCTCCGCCCGGCGTCGGCGGAGCGCACGGGTACCCGCCGGCGCCGACGTCGCCGCCGGCGCCGACGCGCGTCGAGTACCCGCCGCAGCCGCAGCAGGCGTTCGCGCCGTTTGCGCCGCCGCCGCCCCCGGGCTCGCGCTTGTACCCCCCCAACCCTTACGGCCAGCAGCCGCCCCCGCCTCCGCACGGGTACAGGTGAGCGTCACGAACGTCGTGACTCTCCACGAATCGTGTGCTCTGGTCGTGCGCTCTCGTCGTCGTAGCGCTCGAACGCGTCGAAACGATGAATATTAGACACGCAACACGCTTCTCTCGTACCCTCACTCGCACGTCCATATCCTGCACGTGTTGTCCTTGCTCCCGGTGATGATCTTGTCCCCCTGGTAGTTGAACGCGCACGAGAAGATCTCGTCCGTGTGCCCCTCCAGGGTCTGCACGCACGTCCCCGCGTGCGCGTCCCACAGCTTGCACGTCGCGTCGCTCGACGCCGTGAGCACCCGCGTGCCTCGCGGGTTGAAGGAAACCTTGGAAATCTCCCCTCGGTGCCCGGCGAGCGCGTGCTCGCACGCGCCCGACGCGACGTCGTACACGCGCGCCGTCCCGTCCCCGCCGGCGCTGGCCACCTTGCGCCCGGCCGCGTCGAAGCACACGTCCAGGACCTCGTCCGAGTGGTCCTGCCACACGCACGTCGCCCTGCCGCTCCCCAGGTCCCACAGGCGCACGCCGCGGTCCATAGACCCGCTCGCCGCCGCGCCCGACGCAAAGTCGAAGCGCGCCGCGCTGATCTCGGCGCGGTGGCCCTCCAAAACGCGCACGCAGGACCCCGCGCGCGCGTCCCAGAGGCGGCAGTCGTGGTCGAAGCTCCCCGTGAGCAGCGTGTTTCCGTTGGTGCTGAAGCTGAGCGACACGATCTCCGCGGTGTGCCCGCGCAGGGCGCACGTCTCCCTTCCCGTCTCCACGTCCCACAGCCGCGCGGAGGCGTCCATCGAGCCGGTGGCGATCGCCGTCGAGGACGGGTCGAAGCCGAGGCACACGATCTCCGTTTCGTGGCCGCGCAGGGTGTAAAACAGCTCGCCGGTGCGCGCGTCCCACAGCTTGCACGTCTTGTCGAACGAGCCGGTGATCACCTTGTCCCCGAACGGGTTGTTGAACGCGACCGCGTACACCACGTTCTTGTGGCCCTCCAGCGTGTGCGTCTCCTCGCCGGACGCCGTGTCCCACACCTTGCACGTGCGGTCGTACGAGCCGGTGACGAAGGCGTCGCCGTTTTTGTTGAACGCGCAGTTCGTCAGGGGCAGGATGTGCGCGCGCAGCACCTTGAACAGCTCGAAGTCCGCGTGCCGCGCGTCCGAGAGCTTGGTCTGCAGCTTCGCGAGCAGCGTGCGCAGGGGCTCGCGGTGGGAAGGCCGGAGCATGCTCTCGCGCGCGAAGATGGCGTCCAGCAGACGCTCCGCGTCCGTCTCCGGGGACAGGTCCAGAAGATCCACGCTGCGCTGCATGAGCTCACCGTCGTGCTCGTACTCCAGGATTATGCCGGGCGGGTAATACCGAAGCAGGAACTTCCGCAGCTTGGCTTTCGACGCCGCCACAGCGGGACGGGCCCTCTGTTCGAACCGGCCCTCGCCGCCGTAGTCGCGTTGGTGCATCGCGGACGTCGCGTGCCGAGAAGAAGGATGGCGAAATCGAAAGTGTCAGCCTCGACGCGACGAGGCGACCGAGGTGAACGCACGCAGCCTCCCGGGTGGCGATCGATCCGACCCAGCGCCGTGGTGTGGCGCGCAGGAGGATCGCCCAGACCTCGCGCACCGCCCGCGCGCCGCTCAGTGGTGTCGGACGGGCGTTGGCCGGCCGAGAAGTCCGAGAAAAGCGTCGTTTCGTTGCTTTTTTTTTAACTTTCCGTTGCCAGGTCCGAAAAGCCACGTTGACCGCGCGGCAGATCCGAGGCGCACGCGCGCGAGGGGGTGGCGCGGAAGCGCGCGGAACTCGCGCCGCGATGCGCACGGCGGTGGCGTGGACGGACACGCCGCCCGAGCGCGACGGCGTGCGGAGCGTGTGCTATTCCTTGGCGCACAGTCCCGATGGCACTCAGCTCGTCGCCGGAGTCGGCAGCCGAGTGCTCGTGTACAACGCCTCCGACGGTGACCTGCTGCACTCGCTGAAGGGCCACAAAGACGCGGTGTACGGGGTTTCCTACGCTCGGGACGGCAAGAACTTCGCGTCCGGCGCGGCGGATAAGACTGTGATCATCTGGACTGACAAAGCAGAGGGCGTGCTGCGGTACAGCCACAGCGAGGCCATCCAGTGCCTGGCGTACAGTCCTCGAGGCCCGCAGCTCGCGTCCGCCACCGCGGGGGACTTCGGGCTGTGGTCGCCCGAGCAGAAGGCCGTGGCGAAGCACAGGGTCACGGGAAAGGTCCTGAGCATGTCGTGGACGAACGACGGCCAGTTCCTCGCGCTCGGGCAGTTCGATGGGTGCGTCAGCGTGCGGGACAAGTCCGGGGGCGAGAAGGTGAAGATCGAAGCCGGCGGGCCGTGCTGGTCGGTGCGATGGAGCCCCGAGACGCGCCGCGCGGAGCCCGACGTCTTGGCGGTGGGTTGCTGGGACGGCACGCTCGCGTTCTACAACCTGAACGGCTCGCGCGCGGGTGAGAGCAAACGCCTGGGGTACGACCCGTGCGACGTGAGCTTCTTCGGGGAGGGCGACTGCGTGGTGGTGGGCGGCGCGAACCGCGAGGCGCGGCTGGCCACCGTCGCCGGCGTCCACCTCGCCGTCGTCTGCAAAAAACAGTCGTGGGTGTGGTGCGCGCGGCAGAGGCCGGGCGCGAACGCTGTGGCGGTGGGGTGCGAGGACGGGAGCGTCAGCATGCACACGCTGTCCTTCGGGACGGTGCACGGGCTGTACCACGACCGCTACGCGTACCGCGACGCGATGACGGACGTCGTCGTGCAGCACCTGGTCTCCGAGCGGCGCGTGCGCATCAAGTGCGGCGCGCTCGTCGCGAAGATCGCCGTCTACAAAGACAAGCTCGCCGTGCAGCTCCCCGACCGCGTGGTGCTGTACCGGCTGCTGGACGACGGGACGGACCGGGACCCGCACGACATGCAGTACGTCGTGGCCACCACGCTGCGGCGCGCGCTGGAGTGCAGCCTGCTGGTGGCGACGTCCGACCGGCTGATCCTGTGCCAGGAGAAGAAACTGCAGCTCCTGGATTTCGACGGGCGCCTCGAGCGCGAGTGGGTGTTCGACGCGACGGTGCGGTACATCAAGGTCACGGGCGGGCCGGCGGGCGGCGAGGGCGCGCTAATCGGTCTGAAGGACGGCACGATCGTCAAGATCTTCGTCGACCAGCCGTTCCCGGTGACTGTCGTGAAGCACGCGCGCGGCGTCAAGTGCCTGGATCTCTCCCGGGACCGCCGACGCGTCGCCGCGGTGGACGACGACGGCGTCGTGGTCGTGTACGACGCCGAGACCGGCGCGCTGGTGCACGAGGACGCCAAGCTGAACTACGACTCGCTGGCGTGGAACACGGAGTTTGACGACATGCTGTGCTACTCCGGGAACGGGACGCTCTGCGTGCGCACCGCGGATTTCCCGGCGCAGACGCAGAGTTCGAGGGGCTTCGTCGTCGGGTTCAAGGGGACCAAGGCGTTTTGCCTGCGCGGGGGAAGCGCGGCCGTCGTGGACGTGCCGCAGTCCGCGAGCGTGGCGGGTTTCCTGGAGCGCGAGGAGTACGACTCGGCGTACGCCGTGGCGTGCCTGGGTGTCACGGAGAGCGACTGGCGCGCGCTCGGGCTCGCGGCGCTGGACGCCACGCGGCTGGACGTCGCGCGCAAAAGCTTCGCGCGCGTCCGCGACGCGCGCTTCCTAGAGCTGCTGAGCCGCGTCGAGCGCGCGGCGCGGCGCGGGGAGGCGCCGGCGGGCGCGTTCCGCGCGGAGGCGCTGGCGTACCAGGGCCGGTTCCAGGAGGCCGCGAAGGCGTTCGCGAAGGCGGGCGAGGCGGAGAAGGCCATGGCGATGTTCTCCGACCTGAGGCAGTTCGACGAGGCGAAGGCGTGGGCGGCGGAACACGCCGCCGGCGCGAGCGGCGACGGCGGCGCGGTGCGGGAGTTCGCGCGCCGGCAGGCGGAGTGGGCGGAGGAGGTCTCCGACTACGCCGCCGCCGCGGACATGTACGTGCAGGCGAGGCGCTGGGACAAGGCCGTCGCGCTTCTCGGCGAGACAGGCGACCGCGACAAGCTGGCGGAGGTGATGCGCGCGCTCGGGGAGGGGGACGCCGAGGCGCTCCGCGCGTGCGCGGGGCACTTCGCGCGCTGGGGGGACGTCGCGCGCGCGCGCGAAGCGTACGGCAAGCTCGGCGACCACGTCGGTTTGCTCGACGTGTTCGTGCAGTGCGAGCAGTGGGACGACGCGTTCGCGATTTGCCGGGCGAAACCCGCGCTGGAGGACCGCGTGTACCTGCCGTACGCCGCCTGGCTGGCGGATCGCGACCGCTTCGACGAGGCGCGCGGCGCGTACCAGCGCGCGGGCAAAGCCGAGCTCTCGCGGCGCATGCTGGAGCAGCTCACGCGAAACGCCGTGCTCGAGCGCCGGTTCCGCGACGCCGGGTACTGCTACTGGCTCCTGGCGGATGAGATCGCCTCTGGCTTAAAGGGGAAGAAGCGCGATTCGTTGTCGGACGCCGAGCGCGACGACCTGGCGCGGTTCGAGGAGCACAAGGACCGCGCGGAGATGTACTACGCGTACCACCTCGTGCACCGCGCGATGAACGAGCCGTTCCGCACGTCGCTCCCGACGACGCTCCTGAACGTCGGGCAGTTCCTGTTGGCGAAGTTCGCGTCGCGCGACGAGATGCCTCCGGGCGTGAGCCTGGCGTACGTCCTGATCACGCTCGCCACGCACGGCGAGACGCTGCGCGCGCACAAGCTGGTGCGCTACGCGTACGACAAGCTCCAGTCGCTGCGCGTGCCGAAGCAATACGCGCAAAAGGTGGACCTGGCGTGCGTGTTGTCTCGCGCCAAGCCCTTCACGGACGCCGAGGAGCTGCTCCCCATGTGCTTCCGGTGCGCGTCCACCAACCCGCTCGTGTCGGGCAAAGGCGACGCGTGCGTGACGTGCGGCGGGCGGTTCGTGCGCTCGTTCGTCACGTTCGAGCACCTGCCCCTGGTCGAGTTCGAGGTCGCCGCGGACATCTCCAAGAAGGAGGCGCGGCGGCTCATCGAGGAGGAGCCGCCGCGGGCCGAGACCAAACGCGGCGGCGGCGGCGGCGACGCGCTGGGCGGAGACCAGAAGATGTTTTTCGACGACGGCGAGAACCCCGCCGACGCGATGTTGAACCTGGAGGACCCGTTCACGCGGCAGATGGCGGAGACGCACGCGCCGATCGTGTGCGACCGGGAGATGCTGCGCGCGCTGCCCCCGGAGGACGTCGTGATAAAGCCGTCGGGGTGCTCGCCGCTCCCGCCGCGGTACTTCCGCGTGATGGATCCGGACGCGCCCATCGCGGTGGACGAAGCCGGAAACGCGTACGAGGCGGACGAGTACGAGCTCGCGTGCCTCGAGCGCGGCCGGACGCCGTTCACGCGCAAGCCCGTCTCGGCGAACGCGGAGATGGCCTCCGCCCCCCCCCCCGAGCCGGACACGCCCCCCGCGAAGGCGGAGTCGCAGGGCTGGAGGGTCGCACGGGGCGTCGCCGCCGCGCAGAAGATGGACCTGGCGGGCGCTGCGGAGGCGCCGAAGGCGGCCCCGGGCGGGGCGAGAGCGCGATCGCGTCGCGCGGCGCCGAGCAGCTGAGAGGTGTCGTCGTCCCACCCGTTCGCGGTGACGTGTGATGAGTTCATGTCGTAAAACGATCGTGCTGTGTGATGCTTCACTGAAAACGAAAACGAAAACGGAAACGAAAACGAAAACGACGAGTCACTCACGACAAGTCGAAACTCCCCACGCCCTCGTTCACCGCGTACCCCAGCCGTTCGCGGAGCACCTCCACGCAGCTGTACGGCGGCAGCTTCAAGTAGCTCGCGCACGTCATCGCCGACGGCAGGTCCTTGTCCGCCAGCGTGGTGCCCGCGGAGATGGGCGCGCCGTCCGCGCCGCCGCCGCCGCCGGCGGCGCCCGAGGGCTGCTTGCACACGACGGTTAGGCGCGGGCGCAGCGCGGCGAGCCCGCCCGGGGGCAGACGCGGCGCGCCGGTGACGAAGCGCAGAAACGCCCGCTGCTCCTCCGGGCCGTACGCGCAAAGCACCTCCGTGAGCGCGCGGATGGGCGGCGACGCGGCGCCGTACCCGTGGTCGAACGTCACGCACTCCGCCAGGAGCTCCGGGGTCCACGCCTGGCCCTCGCCGCACAGAACGCGCTCGAGCTCGGACGCGGAGAAGACGCCCAGCGCCGCGGGCTGGCAGACGTCGCGCAAGCCGCCGCGGAACGCCTCGAGCTGCCTGGCGACGCCGCCGCCCACCGTCGCGTCCGTCACGGCGGCGACGTACTCGCCCAGGTTGGCGGCGTCCACGGCGATGGCGGCGCCGCCCGGCCGGAGCTCGAACGCGTCGTCCCCGGGGAGCGTGAACGCGAGGCACAGATCGGCGACGGCGGCGCCGTCCACGGTGACGCCGCGCCACTCCGACTCGGGCGCGCCGCGCGCCCGGAGCGCGGCGATGCGCCGCGCCGCCGCATCCAGGCGCGCCAGCGACTGGCCGAGCGCGGGGTCGACGGCGGCGACGTCCGGAAGCGCGAGCGCGGCGCCGCCGACGGCGGCGCGGTAAAACGCGGGGCTCAACCCGATATCCAGCAGACGCGAGTCCTGCAGCGCCTTCCCCACGACTCGGCCGAGCAGGCGGAACAGGTCCAGGCGCTTCAAGTCGCCCGGGCTCTTGGGCGCGGCGGCGTCGGGAAAAGCGTCGCCGGCGCGCGTGAAACGCATGGGCGCCGGGAACAAGCCGTGCGGCGCGGTGACCGGCGCCTTGTTTTTCGCATCCTTCTCGTCCGCCGGCCGGGCGTCGGCATCGCGCCAGGCGCCGAGCGCGCGCGCGGTGAGCTCCCTGGAGAGTAGCGTGTAGAACTCCAGCGTGGGCCCCGTGCCCGTGCCGACCTCGTCGAAGAACTCCACCTCCAGGACCATCTTGTGCGCGGGCGCCATGTCGAACACCTTCACCGCCGACTCCAGGATGCGTTCGCGCGAGACGCGCACCTTTTGGCGCTGCAGCCGCCCGACGCGCAGGTCCTGCCCGCCGCCGCCCGTCTCCGTCTGGCCGTGCATGCGGTGCAGCGCGCGCGCCAGACCGAAGGTGGTGCAGTAGAAGAGCTGCTGCCGCGTCTCGAACGGGAACAGGAACGGGCACGTCCGCGCGAGCGCCACGCACCACGCGGGGAGGCTCCCGCTGCACAGCGACAGCGTGTCGCCGAGCTGACGCGTGAGCTTCCCGGCGAGCTTCGCGCTGACAAACGCCTCCGCGGGCAGCGCCGCCGACGCCGCGCGCGTCGACGCCTCCTCCGCGGAGGAGGCGTCCTCGGCACCGAGCGCCATCACGCGCGCGGGCGAGGCGGTCACCACGCGGAGCACGGAGAGCGCGCAGAGAATCGCGTCCGTCTGCTCCGCGACGCCGGGCGGAGGCGCGTCGCCGCACACCTTCCCGCGGAGCGCGGGAAGCGCGGCGCCGAGCGCGGCGCGGCGATCCGTCGAGCCAAACGCGGCGAGCGCCTCCTCCGCGTCCGCCGAGGAGCTCTCCGCGGCGGCGGAGCCCCCGGCGGCTCCGGAAGGCGGCGGGGGGAGCGGCTCTCCCTTCGGCGTCAACATGTACTGAAGCGTGTGCGTGCGTTCCCACAAGCCGGCGACGCTCAGGCGCGCGCCGGCGCCCTCCTCGGCGGCGTCCGCGTCGGCGGCGGCGAGCGCCGCCGCGTACACCGCCTGCAGGACGGTCGTCGTCGGGTGGAACGGCCCCGCGCCGTCGGCGCTGAAGAGAAGCCGCGGCGGCGCGGCGGCGGCGGCGGCGGCGGCGGTGGGGTGCGTCGAACGACGCGCCCCCGACGGCTCGGCGGTGGAAGCGCCCGCCGCCGCGCCGTCCGCGGCGCCGGTCCGGCTCGGGTCGACGTCCTCCACGGCATCCGCGGGGGGCCCGTCTTCGTCCTCATCCTCCATCTCCGCCTCGGCGATCATCTCGTCCTCGTCGACGTCCTCGTCCTCGTCCTCCTCGTCCTCGGGTTCCGGCTCTTTTTCATCCGCGTCGGGTTTCTTTTGACCCGCGGCGCTTCGCCGCGTCGAGCGACGCGCGCCGCTCGCGGCGGCGCCGCCCGACCCCGACGCGCCCGCGTCGGGGGTCGGCGCGGCGCCCGCCGGCTTGCGCACCCGGGGGTACAGGAAGTCCTCGATGGCGTTGAGGGTCGCCAGGGGCTCGACGAGGATGATGTTGGACGCGTAATCGCGCAGACCCTCGCGCTTGTCCGGCGCGCGGCTGAGCCGGAGCTTGAACGGCCGCGCGAGCGCGCTCAGGCCGTCCCCGGCGCCGCTCGCGCCGCCGTTCCGGCTCGAGCTCGCCGTCGCGCCGCCGCTCGCCTTGCCGGCGCTCAGCCGCATGGGCAGCGACTCCGTCACCGCCAGCGCGTCCAGCAGGCGCTCCACGAGCGCGCCCATCGCGTTCGGGGGCATCTTCTCGGCAGCCGCGCGCGTGAAGCTCGAGAGCCGCGCCGCGACGGCGGAGCTCCAGCCGTCGTCCCGGGGCAGGTCCGCGCCGCTGAAAAACGCGCGCAGCGCCTCGACGCCGCCGCACTCCAGGAGTTCAAACGTCGACGCGCCCTCGCCCTCCAACAGCGCGGCGACGAAATCCACCGCGACGTCGGCGGCCGAGGCGGGGTCCCTCCCCGCCGAGCGGAGCGGCCCGCACGCCGTGCGAAGCCTGCTCTCCGCCTCCGTCTCCGCGACGGAGGCGAAGTGCGCGGCGCGAAGCGCGACGGCGCGCTCGACGGCGGCGCGGCGCTGCGGCGTCTCGCTGGGTTTCTTTCCGGACCCGCTCTTACCGGCGAGCGCCATCCTCGCGACGATGCTCGCGGCGCTTCCGGACCCCACGCCCGCGGGCACCACCTGATCGCGAGGCGTGATGCTGCCCCCGGTGTTCGCGTCCGTCGCCTTGGCCGCCGCGGCGACCGCCGCCGTCTCGGCGTCGAAGCGCTGCGCGCAGAGCGCCTCCACGGCGTGCACGGTGCCCTCCTTGCGGAACGCGCGGCTGAACGTCTCCGGGAGCTTGTGCATGAGCGAATCGATCAGGAACAGCGCCACCTCCACCACGGAGTACTTCTCCTTCATCACCGCGTCGCGCACGGACGTGAGCCCCGCGAGGAACGAGGCCATCTGTCCGGGGCTCAGCGCGGCGTCGCCCTCGGCGAGCATCGCCGGCGGCGCGTGGTGCAGAAATTTCGCGAGCGCGGAGAGACACTGGAGCTTGACGTTGGTGCCGACGGACGACGTCGTGACCTGCATCAGAGACGCGGTGAGGTTCGCGCCGTACTCCCTCAGGAGCCCGGGCTCGTCGCGGAGCACGGTCTCGAGGGCGACGCCCGCCGCGGCGGTCGCCTGGCCGGCGGCGTCTCCCGAATCGGCGCCGCGCCGGCGCGAGGCGCTCGGCGCGGCGACGCCCAGCGCGGCGAAGGGGGCGTTTTTCGCGCACCCGCCGCTCTCCGGTCGAATCGCGGGAAGGAGCTGGTTCGCCAGCGTGGTCACCTCGAGGAGCTGGTCGGTGGACACCACGGGGGAGGCCGGCGACGCCGCGGACGTCGCGAGCACCTTGCAGCCGGCGAGGACCGTCTTCAGGGTCGCGGCCATGCCGTTGCGCAGCAGCTCCTCGGCGACGTCCGCCGACCCTCGGCAGCACGCGCCGATCAGGCGGATCAAGCCGTGGTACGTGGACGGTCCCACCTGGGATGCGCCGGGCGTGATGAGCCGCGTGGCGTTGGGGATGAGCCCGTGCGCGCACATCGCCCGCAGATACTGCGGCCGCGCGCTGAAGTTGGACGCCATGAGCGTCAGGCACGTGCACGCGCTCTCCACGAGCCGCGAGTCGTCGTGCATCAGCAGGTTGGTGAGCACGGGCACCGAGTCGGACAGCTGGTCCCAGCAGTCGCTCGCCGGGAGCTGGCGGCAGATGTTCGCTGCCGTCTGCAGCGCGACGCGCTGCATGCCCAGGGAGAAGAAGTCCAGGTAGCTCAGGCACGCCATCATCCCGCCCTCGCGCAGGCAGCTCCCTCCGTGATCCTGCGACAGCTTCTCGAGCGCCTGCAGGGACTGCTCGGCGAGGTCGATGTACTCGATGGTCAGCAGGCGGCTGCAAAACTGCGGGAGCGCGCCGTGGTGGATGATGGCGCCTCGCGAGTTGGGCAGGATGTCCGCCATGGACGTCAGCGCGCGCGCCGCGAGCAGCATGGCGTCCGGGTTGTGCTCCGCCTGCATGAGGTTCACCAGCACGGGCACGAACGAGTCCACGGACAGCGTGATGAGGGACTCCTCGGAGGAGATGACCAGCACCTCGCAGAGCTCGTTTAGGGCGGCGATCTGGCGGATGTCGTCGCCGTCAGCCTTGAGGCCCACCAGGATCTGTTTCAGCTTCCCGCTGACGTGCCCGGCGTTGGGCAGGAGATCCTCGAGCCCGCCGCCGAGGCGACGAAGAAGAGCCTGCAATCCGGTGGGATCTTCCTCGTCTCCGGCGCCCTCTTCGTCCTCGTCCTCGTCCTCGTCCTCCTCGTCGTCGATGTCCTCCTCCTCCTCCTCCTCTTCCTCCTCGTCTAAGTCATCGTGGTCGTACGCCTCCTCGCGCATCGCCTCGAGCTCCTCGCGGCTCGTCATGGCGCCTCCGCCGGCGGCGGATCGCCGTCTCGCGGTCGTCCCGGCGCCGCTCTTCGGCTCGGCGGGACCCTTCGCGGCGCCCTTCGCCTTCCCGCGCCCGAAAGCTCTCTCGGCGCCGGCGGGCCTCGTCAGCTCGGGCGCCTCCGCGAGTCTCTGCGTGGACCGGCGCGAGCCGCCCGGAGCCTTCGCCTGGTCGCCTCCTCGGGTCGACCCTTTGCTTCGCGAAGATCCAGAAGCGCCCTGCGCGGACGTGCCCGGAGGCTCTACGACGCGTGCCGCCGCTCTGGAGCTACTGCGACGGCCTCCAGCCGCGGCCGCTGACTTGGGCGTCGCGGTCGCGGACTTGGGTGTCTCGGCAGGGTTCGCGGTCGCGCCGGGCTTCTCCTTGCGCTGCCGCTTACCTCCCCCCGACACTGACGCGGGCGTTTGTTCTCCCTCAGCGGCTCGCTTCCGTGTGCGCATCAGATCGGTCGGTAAAAACGTGCTGCATAGCTTTGGCCTCTCGCGTCTCTGCGGCGGCGTGAACGGGGGCTGGGGTCAGGATCCGCGCGGAAGGAACCGGATCTTACAAGTGCGTCGAGTCGAGGCGTGGAGCGCGGGTGATGCCCGTCTCGGGGTTCGGGCCCGGTCAGCACGCGGGGCGAAGAAAAGAGATCGCGTACCCGTCAGGTTTTCGTCTCGTTCTATGCTCCCAAGGGAAGCCTGAAGGCCGTGTCTCGGCGGTGGCAGTCCTCGCGGGAGACGTGGCGCCGACGCGCGTCACGAACGAACAGTGCAGTGAAAAGAAGAGTGAAAAGAAGAACGCGTGCGTCTTCACCGTGTCTTCTTCGCACGTCGATGTGAGCGCCGCCCGGTCGTCGGTCGCCGAGTCGCCTCGGCGAGATTTGAGGAACACGCCAAAATCGTTTGACTCGCGGACTGCTTGAAAACGAAAAGCGCGCGCGCGGCGACGTCGCGCCGCTGAAACTGAAAAGATTCTCGCCGAGGCGTTTTTCGTGTCGACGGCGGCGGAGCGCTGGTCCGGCGACAAGACGGGACGTTCGCTCTTCGCTGTCGTGCGCGGGGTGGATATACACACACGAGCTACCTAACGGTGTTCTCTGATTCTTCTCGGCGCACTCGCTTCACGCCTCCGGCTCGGCGGCGGGCGCGGGCGCGGCGAGGGGCAGCTCCCCCGACGCGGTGACGACGACGTCCTGCACGGGCCTGTCTCCTCGGCCGGTGGGGGTCTTTTCGATTTTGCGCACCACGTCCAAGCCCTCCACGACGCTCCCGAACACGACGTGCCTTCCGTTGAGCCACGGCGTGGCGGTGGTGGTGATGAAGAACTGCGAGCCGTTGGTGTTGGGCCCGGCGTTGGCCATGGACAGCACGCCGGGGCCGACGTGCGACAGCTTCTCCAGCGGGAAGGCCTCGTCGGGGAACTTGCGCCCGTAGATGGAGTACCCGCCGGTGCCGTTCGCGCGCTCGAAGTCGCCCCCCTGGATCATGAAGTTGGGGATCACGCGGTGGAAGATAGAGTTCTTGTACCCGAAATCCCTCTCGCCGGTGGCGAGCTGGCGGAAGTTCTCCACCGTCTTCGGGACCTCCTTCCCGAACAGACCGATCACCACGCGGCCCTGCGGCTCGCCGCCGATGGAGACGTCGAAGTACACCTTGTTCGTGACCTCCGCCTTGCACAGCAGAGGCGCGGTGTCCGCGGTCGCGCACGTCTCGGCGAGCGCGGGCGCGACGGCGGCCGCGGCCGCGGCCGCGGCGGAGCCGACGAGCGCCGCGCGGCGCGACGCGACGCGCGACTCGGAGGCGTCGTCGCGGGAGGCTGCGCAGCGCACCGTCTGACGAGGCGTGGCACGCGCGCAGGACGAACCGGCGGCGAGCCTGACGCGCGAGCGGGACGAGAGCCTGAGGGATGGAGCAGGCCGGCATCGCGATGGGGAATGCGGGTCAGTCGACCGCGGCCAGCCTCGGGGGTGACTGGATGTCTTGGAACGTCGCGACATTGACACCGGTTCCGATGGCGTGGCAGCGTGGATGGATAGCGTGGGACGGATGGCAGATTTCTCGGGCACAAGGCGCGGTGCGTACCCGGGGTGAGCGACAGCGGCGCGCGCGTGCGCGGGCGC
>Ga0181559_10004173_pt1 | contig 14017 bp, 9 predicted proteins | sample 011ome_21_FD_133752 | JGI IMG/M metagenome (GOLD analysis project Ga0181559, IMG submission 133752) | Coastal salt marsh microbial communities from the Groves Creek Marsh, Skidaway Island, Georgia - 011508AT metaG (megahit assembly) | ecosystem: Environmental > Aquatic > Marine > Intertidal zone...
ATATACGCGCGTCTTCCCCGGCGCTCCGCGAAACGTCGCGCGCGCTTCTCTTTCAGACGTCGAATGCCTCCTCCGCGAGATCGATGGCGCGCGCGAGGGCGGCGGCTTTGTTCACGGTCTCCTGGTACTCGCTCTCCGGGTCCGAGTCCGCGACGATCCCCGCGCCGGACTGCACGTGGATGGTCCACTCGCGCCGCGCGCGCTTCTCGGCGTCGTTGGAGAGCTTGTAGATGTTGTCGTCGTGCGCGGTGGGCACCACCATCGTGCGCAGCGCGAGCGCCATGTCCATCTCGCCCATGAACCCCACGTACCCGACGCCGCCGCCGTACGGCCCGCGGCGTGTCCGCTCCAGCTCGTCGATGATCTGCATCGCGCGCACCTTGGGCGCGCCCGACACCGTGCCCGCCGGCAGCGCCGCGCGCAGCACGTCCCACGGCCCGAGGTGGTCCAGCAGCGACCCCGTCACCGTGGACGAGATGTGCATGACGTGGCTGTACCGCTCCACCTCCATGAGCTTCTCCACCTTCACGGTGCCAGCCTTGGAGACGCGTCCGACGTCGTTCCGCCCGAGGTCCACCAGCATGGTGTGCTCCGCCTTCTCCTTCTCGTCCGCCAGCAAATCCGCCTCGAGCGCGACATCCTCCGCCTCCGTTTTCCCGCGCGCGCGCGTGCCCGCCAGCGGGCGGTTCACCACCGTGCGCGCCTTGTCCGTGCGGCAGAGGATCTCGGGCGAGCTCGCGACCAGGATGCTGCCGCGCGCCTGCAGGTATATCATGTACGGGCTCGGGTTCACCACGCGCAGCGCGCGGTACACCTCGAAGGGGTCCGCGTACGTCGAGCGCGCGAACCGGTGCGACAGCACCAACTGAAAAATGTCCCCCGCGAGGATGTGCTCCTTGGTCTCCGCCACCGCGCTCAGGAACGCGTCTTTGGTCATCGTGCTGTCCGTCAGCGCGCTGGGGGGCGCGGTGAGGGACATCGAGACCTCGCCGAAAGGTAAAGAGGGCAACGTCTCCGGCTGCAGCGCCTCGACCAGCGCGCCCAGGCACGCCTCGCCCTCGGCCAGCGCCGCCTCGGCGTCGCCGCCGGGCACCGCGTCGACGTCGCACCAGTGCACGGCGAACACCTGCTTGGTGGCGTGGTCGAACACCACGACGTCGCGGTAGAGGCCGAGGCACAGGTCGGGCAACGCGCGGTCGTCCTCGGGCGCCTCTTCGAACGGCAACTTGTTCAGGTACTGGTAGCGCACGGTGTCGTAGCCCATGTACCCGACCCAGCCCCCGGCGAAGCACTCGGGCAACCCTTTCGGTTTGCACGGGGTCCAGCGCTCGGAGATTCTGCCCGCCACGGTGATGGGGTCGGACTCGTCCGTCTTCTCGCGCGTGCCGCGCAGGTGGTCCAAAACGGTGACCTTGCCCTCCTTGGCCACCACCTCCATGTACGGCCGCGAGCCCAAGAACGAGAAGCGGCCGGTCTGCGTGCCCCCCACCACGGACTCCAGCAGGAACGAGGGCGCCTCGCGCTCGTCCTCCTTCACCAGGCACCGGTACGCCAGGATGGGCGTGAGCTGGTCGTCGAAGATGCGGCGGTACAGGGGGATCATGTTGTGGCCCTCCTTGGCAAGCGCGCGGAACTCCTCCGCACGCATCTGCTCGCCCTTGGACGCGGGCTTCGCCTCGGACGCGGCCGTGGACGCCGCGGTCGCGATCGCGACGAGACGAGAAGATTTGCGGCTCGAGCGCGTGGGTCCGCGGAGGCGCGAGGTCCCGGCGGGCGGGGAGACGCGCGCCTTGCCGCGGGAATCGAAGCGCGTCGCGGCGACCGCGCCGGCCTTCGCCGCGAGGGCACCACTCGTGCAGGCCATCGCCATCGCGGGAGTGGAGGGCGCGACGGGAGTGTGCGCGACCGCCACCGGAATCGTGCGAGACACTGCAGAACGAGATCTCGGCTCCGGATAGACCTATGCGGGAAAGTCCTTGAGTTATTATTCGACCCCCGCGGAGCTTGCATTCCAGTATTTTCGCGCGAACCAGAGACTTTTGTTGGGCGCGCGGAAAAGAAAAAGAAAGTCTCGCGAGGGTTCGGCGCCACACTCGCGAGCGCAGGACACGAACGCGCGCGCACGACTAGACGCGAGACCGCCGGCTTCGACCGTCCAGTCTCTTTCCCTCGCGTCTGCACCCGCGAGCGATCAAGGCGACGACTGAGCGCGTGATTTGCCAATAACCCGGTTCGGTCGAGAGAAACACTTTGAACTATGGCGGGGGCTGCGCACCAGCAGACGGCTGCGGTGCTGAGGCTCCAGTCTGATCTCAAGGCGATCAAGACGGAGCCTCCGGACGGGTGCAGCGCGAGCCCACACAGCGACGATAACCTGTTCGTGTGGAGCGCCACCATCTTCGGACCCGACGAGACCGCCTGGGAAGGTACGTGCCCCAAATCTGTTTCGCCCCGATGTCACGTGCGCCCCGCCCACTTCGACTCCTCGACTTCCACGACACCCGACTCGCGCGGCGCGACGGGGCGACGACGAGGCCTCCTCGCGCACCACGGACGCCCGAGCCTTCTCGCGACCGCGCGCGCGACCGCGAGAGCGAGCGCCGACCCTCGCGTCGGCACCGACGCGCCTCCGGCGTCCTTTTCGTCACCAGATGCGCTCTCGGGCTGACGTGTGCTGTACGTGTGCTGTCGACTCCCTCCTCGCGCTGACCCACCCGAAACGCGTCTCGCGCCTTGGTCGGCGACGCGCAGGCGGGGTGTTTTCTCTGCGCATGACGTTCGGCGAGCAGTACCCCGAGAAACCCCCCCGCGTGCGTTTCACGAGCGAGGTTTTCCACCCGAACGTGTACTCCGACGGCACGCTGTGCATGGACATCATCCAGGACCAGTGGTCGCCCATCCACAACGTGTGCACGCTGCTGACGAGCATACAGAGTCTGCTGACGGACCCCAACCCGGCGTCGCCGGCGAACCCGGAGGCGGCGGCGCTGTTCACGGACGACACCAGCGGGTACAACCGCCGCGTGCGGCGTTTAGCGCAGAAGACGGTAGAGGGGTAGGGAGCGAGCGACTGACTGCTGGAGAGTCACGAGAGTGTTCGTGAAGAGAGAGCCGCGAAGGCGCTACGAGCGAGAGAGCGACGGATGCGCCGAGGACGCTACGATTGCGCTTTTCGATTTTCGACGACGAGACGGATACGACGCGTCGTTCCGAACGCCGCGGCGACGCCCGAGGCTGGCACCGGTCTACGTCCCATCACAACAGCGTCTCTCCTTTCACAGCGCGCGTCGAGCCGGTCATGATGAACCACATGTTCTGCGTCTCTTCCGTTTTTTTCCGCGCGAGGTGCTCGGGGTTCCCGACCGGTCGCGGCGGGCGCGCGTCCGCGTAGAGATCGGGTTTGGCGTCGGAGGTAAACGAGCCCCCGCTCGCGGGAGCGTCCGACCCACGTGCCTCGCGACGCGCGCGCCACACCGGGTGCTCGGGGTTCCACTCCCGCGGCTGGGGACGTGAGCGGCCGTTGTACTCCCTCGCGGTCACGACGTGCGGCTCGGGAACGAGCGGTGGTGTTCGCTTCGCCGCGTCGTGCGCTTTCAGCTCCTGCGGGCGAAATTCGCGCGAGGGGATTCGCGGGTCAGCCGCCTCGTCGTTCGCGGACTTTGGCGGGACGGGAGAGGGCGGGATGACGGGCGGGTTTGTTTTGATGCTGGGATGGGGATTTGACACGCGTGGGAACACTCACGTCGTTCCAGGTCCACGTCATCGCGCCACGCCGACTAACAACGACAATTGTAGACGGCGAGCTTTCGTCTCGTTTCGTCGGCACGGCATTTCGCGTCGCGCGCGATGGGGTCCGCGTTCGACGCGCACGCCCCCGCGGCTGGGTTCCGCCTTCGCGGCGCCGAGAAGCTAGCATTCGTATCCGACATGTTCGACCGCGTCGCGCCGACGTACGACCTGCTCAACCACTTCATCAGCCTCGGGCAGACCACGCTTTGGCGCGTGCTGGCGCTGTCGTGGCTCCACGATGTGCTCCCGAAAAACGCCAAGGTACTGGACGTGGGGTGCGGCACGGGGTGGGTGACGTGGTACTTCCGCAGGCGGTACCCTTCCCGCGATCTGGACATCGAGGGCATGGACTGTAGCACCGTGATGCTGGACGAGGCGCGGCGCGTGGTTCCCGGTGCCGAGTTCACGCACGGCGACGTCTGCGCGTTGAAACACGCCGACGGCGCCTTCGACGCGGTCACCACGGTGTACACGCTGCGCAACTTCCCCGATCTGCGGCGCGGCGTGGAGGAGATGTACCGCGTGACGAAGCCGGGCGGCTCGGTGGTAATCCTGGACGCGTTCCCGCCTTCAAATGCGTTCGTCAAGAGCGCGCTGTACGTGTGGCTCGAGCTGGTCATGCCCGTCGTCGCCGGACTCGTTACGAAGGACAAAAAAGCATACCGCTACCTGAGCGCGTCGATTCGGTCCACCGTGCCTCCCGAGATGGTCGCCGAGACGCTGCGCGCCGCGGGCGCCGAGGCGGTGGTCACCACCAAGTACACGTTCGGCGCGGCCGCGAGGATCGTCGCCAGGAAACCGACGACCGAGGGGTAGGAATACTACGCGTACAGTAGCGCGCGCGTTAGTCATAGATATCTAGTAGTACTTTCTACAAAGTACGATTTACAGCTCTCGCGACGACCGCGCCGGCGTCGGTTCACCCGGGCGAAGCCGTCGTTTCGCGGCTCACTTGAGCCCGACGACGAAGTCCAGGAACACGACGAGCCCTAGCGAAAGCGGGTACACCGCGAGCGCGGGCAGAACCAGCGACGTTTTGAGCGTTTTCTTCGACGCGCCCACCGCGCCGACGGCGACCGTGGCTGCCACGACGCAGATTGTCTCCGACGTGAACGTCCACTCGAGGCCCTTCGCGCGCATCACCACCAGGAACAGCCCGAGGCACATCGTGTTGTTCATGGTCACGGCGCCGTAGATCTGCGAGTACGTCAGCGAGATGTTCTTCTTCTTCTTCTTCGCGGCGAAGTACAGGGACGAAACGAGCTCGCTGGCGTTGGAGGCGAAGGGCGTCAGCACGAAGGACGCGAAGAACGGCGAGGGCATCCCGCACGCGCGGCTCAGCGACGACACCGCGCCCACCATCGGGTCCGCGAACACGGCGATCAGAACCATTCCAGCGGTGAGTTTGAGCGCCGACTCGCGCACGATCGCGAGCTTCGTGGGGGGCACGGCATCCTCGTCCTCGTCCCCGTCCGAATCCGAGTCGGATTCCGAGTCGGACAACGCCTCGCCGCCGAGGGGTCCCGAGTCGGGCGCCTCGGCGCCGAGCAGCGGCTCCATCCCGTCCCCTCCGAGGGGGTCCACTAGGCTCAGCCCTCTCCTCTGTGAGCGCGTGGACACCACACCGCTAGGCTCGCGGATGGTGGAGATGCGCTCGTCCGCCGAAGCTCCGTCGGCGTCGCGCCGCTCGGCGTTCCGGGTCTGCTCGAGCACCCAGTGCGTCATCCCCCCGCAGAACTCGGAGCGGCTGATGAGCCCGTCGCCGTCGCGGTCGAACTCGCGCAGCCAGACGGCGACGTCCGCGTCGGAGACGTTGTAGTCCTTCATGGTGACGCTCATGGCCACCAGCGCCGCCTTGAGCTCGTGCACCTCGATCTGCCCGTTCCCGTCGGCGTCGAACTGGTCGAACAGACGGTCCAGCGCGGCGGCGTTGATGTCGCCGTCAACGACGATGCCGCCCACCGAGAGGCCGATGTGGTGCGCGATCTGCGCGCCGTAGCGCTTCGCCTGCCGCAGCCGCGCCGCTGCAATCTTGCGCTTCTGGAGCTCGGGGTGCAGCACCTGGAACGCGCAGTACGCGGCGAGCCCGGCGAACGCCACCGCCGCGCCGACGAGGTCGGCGAGCCCATCCGCGCCGAGGCCCGCAAACGCCGCCGCCTGCGGCGCGAGGAACGCCAGGCACGACGCCATCATGATGCGCGCGTTGAGCGTGGTGTCGCCGTCCACGGTGACGCCCGTGTTTGCGAAGCTGTCCGCGAGCCCGTGCGAGCACTGCTTCTGGATCGCCTTTCCGGTGAAGCCGTCCAGGTCGCAGCGGCCGACCCAAAGGCTGCCTCCCCACGCGACGGTGAGCAGCATCACCGTGCTGCCCGCGAGCGTGCCCATCCCGACGCTCACTTGCTCCTGCGCCTCTTCCTGGGTCGCGCCCAGCCCGGAGGCGACGATGACGGCCGCGTCGGGGACGGCGCCGAGGATGGGGAGCAGCAGTCCGCCCACCAGCCCGGGGGAGAGCACCTCCAGCAGGAGCTCGCTCCCGTCGGAGATGAGGTTCGCCGCCTGGAGGAGACCGCATCCGTACACGAGGTTCAGGAAAAGGCTCGCGCCGAGCGTGTCGCAGTTCGGGAACGCCCCGAACGGGCCGCTGGTGGTGCACGACATCCAGGCCGGGGGCGGGAAACGCGGGTGCTGCGACGGGGGGGGCGTGGTCGCGCGGAGGCGACTGTCGACGGGGCATCTCCATTAATCAAAAGGGCGCTTACGGACTCGTCTCGCCAATCAGGACCCGCCAATCTGGCGCCAAACTTGACTTCGTCGAGCCCGGCGATCGACGGAGACGAACGACGAAGGGAGAGCGAGTTTTCAAAGCGACGTTTCTGCTTGCGGGCGGCGGCAACGCACAACGCCCCGCGTGGTCGACCGTGGACAGGGCACGAGCGGGTCACCGGGTTCCCCTCGCGCACTCGACCGAGCGAGGTGACCTCGATCGCGGCGAGCCCCGATCGAGCGCCGGGACGCTCAAGGCGGGCGCGCAGTCACCGGGACGCTCGAGCGAGGGCCCTCGCCGCTTAGGGTTGGTGCAGCGCGGACATTCACTCGCGGGCGCCATGGACATGTACGACGAGTTCGGAAACTACGTCGGCCCCGAGCTGGACGACGACAGCGACGGAGGCAGCGGCGAGGACCAGGATGAGGTACGCGCGAAGCGCTTGTTCGTGGATTCGACCGCGAACGCCCCGGATCGATCTCGCATTCCCGAACGATCGCGCAGACCGAGCACTTCTTTTCGTGCGCGAGGTGTCCTCTCGACTTCTTCTCCTTCGTCGCCACCTCCTGACCCTCCTGACCCTCCACCTTTCTCACCCGCGACGACAGGACGACGCGTGGATGGAACAGGCTGAGCGTGAGGCGGACGCGCGCAACGCCGAGGGCGCCGGCGCGATGGACGTCGAGGAGGAGGAGGACAACCCGGAGACGGCCATCGTGCTCGCCGAGGACAAGAAGTACTACCCATCCGCCGAGGAGGTGTACGGCGAAGGCACCGAGACGCTGGTCATGGACGAAGACGCGCAGCCGCTGGAGGAGCCCATCATCGCGCCGCTGAAGACGAAGCGCGTGGAGGTGCGCGACGCGAACGCGCCCGTGATGCGCGTCAGTGAGGAGTACTTGCTCGGGATGCTGAGCAACCCCAACCTGACGCGCAACGTCGCCGTCTGCGGCCACCTGCACCACGGCAAGACGTCCTTCATGGACATGGTGGTGGAGCAGACGCACGCGTTGTCCACGGAGGGGCGCGATCCCGAGCGGCAGATGCGGTACATGGACAACCGTCAGGACGAGCAGGACCGCGAGGTTTCCATCAAGGCGACGCCTTTGACGGCGGCGATGCCGGCGTCGAGCGGGAAGCACCTGCTGTTCAACTTCATGGACACGCCGGGGCACGTCAACTTCTCGGACGAGGTCACGGCGTCGCTGCGGCTGGCGGACGCCGTGCTGCTGGTGGTGGACGCGGTGGAGGGTGTGATGTGCGTCACGGAGCGCGTCATCAAGCACGCCGCGCGCGACCGGCTCCCGATCGTGGTGTTCGTGAACAAGATGGACCGGCTCATCCTCGAGCTCAAGCTCCCGCCCGCGGATGCGTTCCACAAGATCAGGCACGTCCTGGAGGAGGTCAACGCGATCATCGAAGCCGCGTACGGCGGCGGCGAGGACTGCCCGTTCGCTGACCCGGCCAAGGGCACGGTGTGCTTCGGGTCCGCGCTCTACGGCTGGTCCTTCACGCTGGAGAGCTTCGCGAGGCTCTACGCCGAGCGCCGAGGGGTGGAGATGGACACGAAGAAGTTCGCCAAACGGCTGTGGGGGGACTCGTACTTCCACGCCGACGCGCGCGCGTTTCGCGCCAAGCCCCCCCCCGGCGGCGGCGACCGCTCGTTCGTGCAGTTCGTCCTCGAGCCCCTGTACAAGGTGTACGCGCAGGCGGTGGGCGAGCACGCCGCGTCCTTCGCGGCCGTGCTCGCAGAGTTCAAGGTGGCGCTCAAGCCCAAGGAGTACAAGATGAACGTCAAGCCGCTCGTGCGCCTGGCCTGCCGCAAGATCTTCGGCGACGCGACCGGGCTGGTGGACGCGCTCAAGGCGCACTGCCCGACCGCCAGGGAGGGCGCGCCCGCGAAGGTGGCGGCGGCGTACGCCGGGCCCGTTTTGGGGCAAAACGCGCCGGACGCTCCGCGCGCCGTGGCGTCGATGCGCGCGTGCGACCCCTCCGGGCCGCTGCGCGTGATGGTGGCCAAGCTGTACCCGAAGGACGACTGCTCCGCCTTCGACGCGCTGGCGCGCGTGATGTCCGGGACGGTGCGCGCCGGGCAGACGGTGCGCGTTTTGGGCGAGGCGTACTCCCCCGACGACGACGAGGACTGCGCGGTGGCCACCGTGAGTGCGCTGTGGGTGTACCAGACCCGGTACAGGATACCCGTCACGCACGCGAGCGCGGGGAGCTGGGTTCTGCTGGAGGGCGTGGACGCGAGCGTCTCGAAGACGGCGACGATCGTCGAGGAGTTTTCAGCCCCGGGGGACGGCGAAGAGGCGTACGCGTTTCGCGCGCTGCGGTTCGATAACCGTTCGGTGGTGAAGATCGCGACGGAGCCGCTGAACCCGAGCGACCTGCCCAAGATGGTGGAGGGGCTGCGCTCGATCAACAAGAGCTACCCCGCGGCGGTGACCAAGGTGGAGGAGAGCGGCGAGCACACGATCCTCGGGACGGGCGAGATGTTCCTGGACTCGGTGATGAAGGATCTGCGCGAGCTGTACTCGGAGGTGGAGGTGAAAGTCGCCGACCCGGCGGTGACGTTCGCGGAGACGGTGGTGGAGACGTCCTCGCTCAAGTGCTTCGCCGAGACCCCGAACAAACGAAACAAGCTCACGATGATCGCCGAACCGTTGGACAAAGGCCTGGCGCGGGACATCGAAACGGGCGCCGTGGACCTCGCGTGGCCGAAGAAGCGGCTGGGGGACTTTTTCCGAAGCGAGTATGACTGGGACATCCTCGCCGCGCGCTCGGTGTGGGCCTTCGGCCCGGACGCGAGCGGCGGCGCCAACGTTTTGCTGGACGACACCCTTCCCGGCGAGGTGGACAAGGCGCTGCTGGGCGCGGTCAAGGACAGCATCGTGCAGGGGTTCCAGTGGGGCACGCGCGAGGGCCCGCTGTGCGACGAGCCTATCCGCGACGTCAAGTTCAAGCTCCTGGACGCCGTCGTCGCCGAGGCGCCGGCGGCGCGCGGCGGCGGGCAGATGATCCCCACGGCGCGCCGCGCGGCGTACAGCGCGTTCCTGCTGGCGTCCCCGCGCCTGATGGAGCCCGTGCTGGCGGTTGAGATCCAGACGCCCGCGGACTGCATGTCCGCGGTGTACAACGTGCTCTCGAAGCGCCGGGGGCACGTCGTGGCGGACGCGCCCAAGCCAGGCACGCCCGTGTACACGGTGAAGGCGCTGCTGCCGGCGATCGAATCCTTCGGGTTCGAGACAGACCTGCGGTTCCACACGCAAGGCCAGGCGTTCGGGTCGAGCTACTTCGACCACTGGGCGGTGGTGCCCGGAGACCCGCTGGACCGGTCCATCGTGCTGCGGCCGCTCGAGCCCTCGCCGGCGCAGCACCTGGCGCGCGAGTTCATGGTCAAGACGCGCCGCCGAAAGGGCATGAGCGAGGACGTGAGCGTGAACAAGTTTTTCGACGACGCGTTGCTCGTGGAGCTCGCCGCGCAAGACGCCGACGGCGCGCCGCGCTCGTAGCGCCGAAGGCGAACCCGTCGTCTCGCTTCTTTTTTTAGTGAAACAAGGTGGCGTCGTTTTTACGTCACAAAAGCGCTCCTCTACGCACGCGCTCTGACGCGCTCTGTGGTCGACCCCGCTCATCGTGCCGTTTCGTCTCTTCGCCTGCGCGACTCGCGCGAAAGCGCGTCGTATCCTCGTCGTCACCCGCGTTTCTTCTTGGCGGCTTTCGGGTTCGGCGCCGCGCGCGCCCCCGCCGCGGAGGCGACGAGGAAAAATCCCTGGATGAGCAACGATTTCATAGCAACAGCCTTGTGCTTGGCGCCGACGGGCTCGAGGAACACGCGGTACGCGGAGACGAGCGCGAGCAGCGCGTACTGCATCATCCCGAGGCGCAAACCCGCCTGGTGCTTCTCGGGAAAACCGATGTAGTGCACGTACAGGAACGCCAGCAGAAACTCGAACGCGCCGACGATGCGCATGATCTGCGTCATGACGTCCCACGCGTCCGACTTTTGCCACTGCTTCAGGTCGGGCTCGACCCCGTACATCTCCAGGAGCTTGGTCTGCATCACGCCGAATAAAACGGCGTAGGCGAAACAGCACCCGCCGTTCAGCCCGAGGGCGACAGAAGAGAGAGTCGTGGACATGGCAAGTGTAGGTCTGACCGCGCGTCGCGAGATGGCGGATTGTTACTTCGGTTGCCCACGTTTGACGTTTCCCGACTTTTGCGGTTTTTCAAAACAAATTGCGAGTTTTCGAAAACGTCGCGTTGCGCCTGTCGCAAACGAAGCACTCGCGCGCGCGCGCGCGCGGCGACGACTCCGTTCCCCGCGTCGCCGAGACGCGCGAGCAGTCGACCGCGGCGATGTTCCACGTCCATCAGGATGCGGCGTCCACCACCCAACCGCGGTCTTTCGAGCAGTACCGATACGCCATCGAAGCCGGACTGATGAGCCCGCACGACGCGCGATGTCACATCCTGCCGTGGGAGAGCGCGACGCGCGACTCGACCGTCTCGAGGTCTTCGAAGCGGTACCATGACCACGAGGACGCGTACGCGGACGAGGTGAATAAGGAAAACGCCGATGCGCGGTGCGTGTACCTCTTCTCGAACGGCTCTCACGCCGCACCGCGCGCGAAACCCGCGCGACACGCTACAGACGACGAAAAGCACTTTTTGGATTTCCCCCGGCGTCTTTTTCGAGTCGCTCACCTCCGACCCCGCCGTCCCCCGTTCCCGACCGCAGCGAGGGTGGGAGACGGTTCCGGAAAGCCGCGCGACCACCCGGGCTGAAGGACCAGACATGACAGTGTACCACCACGAGGAGCGACGTGAGCGATCAGATCTTTGTCGTGTATCCATAACGTCGCCCGTAACGTCGCCCATAACGCCGAATCGGTTTCCCCGACTTTTGTCGCGCCCGGCTCTCCGTGAACTACTCGTCTCCCCGTTTCGAAATCGAAATCGAAATCGCGCCCCCCGTCCTGTTCTGGAACCACCACCACTTCGCGAGCGCCTTGACCACCTGCGTCGCGGCGACGGTGGCCCAGACCCCCGCGATGCCCCAGCCTGGCTGGCCGAGCGCCAGGTAGTGCGCGATGGGCACGCGCGCGAAGTTGCACGCTGCCCCTATCACCAGCACCGGGAACGTGTCCCCGGCGCCGGTGAAGGCGCCCTCGGCGACGGCTTCGACGGCGAGGAAAAGCAACGCGCCCGCGTTCCATCGCAGGTACAGCGCCGCCGCGGCGACCACCTCTGGATCAGCACTCGCGCCGCCCGCGACGCGCGCGATGACACCGGCGGGGTCCGCGCCCGCGAAAAAAAAGGCCACCGCGAACGGCGCCGCCGACGCCAGCGCCATCGCCGCGACGCGCGTCGCCGCTCTTCGGGCGCGCGCCGCGTCCCCGGCGCCGCGCCACTGGCCGACGAGCGTCGCGCACGCTAGTTTGAAGCCCTCGCACACCGTGAACGCGACCGCCTCGAACTTCTGCCCGAGGGACATCGCCTCTAGGTGGTGCGGCCCGCACCCGGAGGCCACGCGCCCCAGCGCGATGGTCACCAGCGTGAACACCGCGCCCGACGACGCCAGGGGCAGCCCGACTTGGACCATCTTTTCGATCTCGCGCCGGCGCGGCGGCGCGAAGCGCAGGGTCACGCCGCACGCGCGCCTGAGCGCGGCTAGGTGCATTCCCGCGCCCAGGAGCGCCGCTAGGGACGCGCCGATGGCCGCGCCGGTGACGCCGCATCGCGGGAACGGGCCCCAGCCGAACATGAGCGCGGGGTCGAGCGCCGCCGCGGCGGCGACGGCGACGGCGACGACTTTGAGCGACGACGACGTTTTTCCCAACCCGCGAAACGCCGCCTCGAGGACGTTCCCGACGGCGAGCCCGAACGACCCCACGAGCATCGCCTGCAGATGCGCGCGCCCCAGCGCGTAGGCCGACGTCCCCGTCTCCAGACCCAACCCCGAGGCGTACACCGCGGGCACCAGGGGCGTGACCGCGAGCAGAAGCAGGTAGGTGCCCAGCGCGCCCCACAGCCCTTGCGTTATCACGTCGGCGACGCCGCGGCCGTCGTCGCCGGCGCCGACCCGCGCGGAGACGCGCGACTGCACGCCGGTGGCCACCACCGAGCACGCCAGCTGGATGAGCCAGACGGCGAACGCGTTGACGCAGATCGCGGAGAGGTGCGCCGGGCCCAGCGCGCCCGCCCAGTACGCGTCCGTGAGGTGAAACGCGCTGCGCAGCAGGCCGACGGCCACCACCGGCGAGCACACGCGCGTCGCCGCGACGGCGGTGGGCACGCGGAGCAGCGGCGGGAGCGCGCGCTCGGGCGCCGGGTCCGCCTCGCACGCGAACACGGTGGGGTCGCACGCGTCGCCGGACGCGTCGCCGGACGCATCGCCGGACGCGTCGCCGTCGGAGACCACGGCCACGTGCGCGACCGCCCACGCGCGCGCGGGCGCGCGCGAGGCGGCGGCCGGGTCGCGTCCCCATCGCGTGTCAGCCGTCACCCTCTGCTGGTCGCCCCGCGCGGCCCTCGCGACGCACACCGCGCGGCGGTTTGCGCGGCGCACCGCCGCGGCCACCGCGCAGCGGTGACGCGACGCGTGCCCCTCGGCCGCGCCTCGAGCGACGACGTCCCCGATTGGGACGGTCGGGCACGACGACAACATGCTCGCGCGCGTGTGATGGCGTTGGCGGCGGTCCGTCCGACGTGTCGACTCGCGTTCGATCCAGAACGCGCGCGCGGCGAAACAGATCCAGCTTCGACCCGGTCGTTCCCCAGTTTTCAGAAAGGGACTCGAACCGAAACAGACGAATTTTGACGACGTCGGGGCGACCGACATCGCGCATTCGGCACCGCGCGCGCGAAGACACGTCTGGGAATACACGACAGCGGGCGCCCGGGCCATCGCATGCCCACGGGCTGCGTCTGCGTCACCCCCGTCGCGGTCGCGCCCTACGATTCGGACGACGAAGCGCTCGAAGCGTACGAGCGAGAGGTCGCGTCGCGGACCTCCGCGTGGGAACCGGAATCTTCCGAGGCGATGCCGAAGCCGGCCGCCGCCGACTCGGAACGCACGCGCGCGGTGGACGCGTACGGATTCGAGCTTCAGCTCACGCCCGAAGGCGCGCGCGCGCGCGCGCGGTGCGCAGCGTCCGCTGAACGTCGCGCGCCGAGATGGCGCGTGTACCGCGACGACGAGACCGACGCCGCGATGCGCGACGCGCGCGGTCGTCGGCTCGCCAAGAAATCCAGCGTCGACGCCAACCTGACTCGGTTGATTCGCAAGGGCGTGCCCCGCGACTTCCGGCGACGCGCGTGGATGTCAGTCTCGGGCGCGGCGTCCAGACGCGCCGCCGCACCGGAAGGACACTACGCGCGTGTCCTGCGCGACGCCGAGAACGCGCTGCTCGAGAAGGATGACGAGAAGCGCGGCGCGAGGCGGAGCGCGAGCGGACC
>Ga0181559_10004174_pt1 | contig 14016 bp, 7 predicted proteins | sample 011ome_21_FD_133752 | JGI IMG/M metagenome (GOLD analysis project Ga0181559, IMG submission 133752) | Coastal salt marsh microbial communities from the Groves Creek Marsh, Skidaway Island, Georgia - 011508AT metaG (megahit assembly) | ecosystem: Environmental > Aquatic > Marine > Intertidal zone...
GCGCGCGCGGGCGCGTGCACGCTGTGCGCGCGGCGGCGGCGCGCGCGCTGGCGCCGCTGATCAGGGCGCAGGACGTCGCGCGCGCGCTGGCGGAGACGTTCCGCGACGCCGCCGCTTTCGGCGACGACTGGACGTCTTCGGTTTCGCCGCCTCCGGGGACGTCGCGACCCTCCTCGTTTGCTCGGCGTCCCCGGCTCGGGTACAACGCCGCGCACGGCGCTTTGCTGTGCGCGGCTGAGCTGCTCGGGGCTGAGGGCCCGGCGGAGGCGGGCACGGCGGCGCACGCGATGGCGGCGGTGGAGACGGCGGCGGAGGGACTGGTGCGGTGTTCGTACCTGGTGGACCCCGAGGCGTCGCCGGTGGCTGCCGCCGCCGCCGCCTGGGCTCTCTGCGCGCACGAGACGCTGCGGCTGGCGCGTCTGACGCGTACCAGGCTGGAAATTGAACGACGCGAACGAGCAAACACGCGGGTGACAAACACGGAAGCAAACTCTGCTTCGGAAGTCACGATCTCGACATCTCCGGAAAAAAGAGAGATTTCGTTCTTCGCGGCGTCGCGTCGTCTGACACGCCTCGCACACGCGGCGTGCGACGTCCCCGCCAGCGCGCGCGGGTTCGTGGCGGCGTCCGGGGGGGGGGACGCCGCTCGGCGCGCGGCGCGCGCCGGCGTCTCAGTCGCGCCCGGGGACGTCGAGTGGTTCAAGCGAGCCGCGCGTCTTCGCTGCGTCGCGGCGCTGGACACGCGGGGCTTCGGAGTCTTCGGAGTCCGGGTCGGATCGGACGGAGCGTCCGGCGAAGCGTCTTCGGAGGAGGAGGAGGAGGAGGTTTGTTTCGGCGACGAGACACTCACTACGAGAAGTTCCTTCCAGACGTACGCCGGAGCGTACGACGACGACGACGACGCCGACTCCGAGACGTACGACGACGTGTCAGACTCGTACGAAACAAAGAAACGACAAAGAAATGACGCGTTTCGCGCGTTTGTCACGACACTGGCTCCGTCTGTGCCGTACGAGAGTCGCGCGTCCGCGCTTCGCGCGCTTCGCGACGCTGGCGCGTCGCGCGTCTTTCATTCGCTCGGCTCTGCTCGGTTCCGCGCGCTCAGGCGGTTCGTCGCGGAGACGCTCCTTCCGGTTGAGACGCGCCACGCGTGCGCGCGGCGGGCGCTCGAGACGCTCGAGCAGTGGACGGGCTTTTCTGGGGAGGGGAATTATTTTGAGGAGGCGCTGGACCTCTCGCCGGAGCTCTGGCGCGCCGTCGAGAAGCGCGCGGGCGCCGACGCCAACGAGCGCGTGCGGTGCGCGGCGACGCGCGCGCTGGGGAAGCTCGCCGGCGCGCGGGTCTCGCGGCGATGGGAAAGACAAAGACGAAAGCTTTCCGGGCTTTCCGGGAAAGACAAAGACGTCTTTGACGCAGACGTCTTTGACGCGGAAGAAGAAGAGGCTTACGACGCGCGGTGCTGCGCGTCCCTCGTCGCGCTCGTCAAGGCGGGGAGCGCGCCCGAGCGCCCGCTGGATGTCCGGCGCGCGGCAGCGCGCGCGCTCGCCAACTCGCGGATTCTCGGGCTTCGAGACTACCCTAAACCCGGGTTCTCCGCGGTGTCTCGCTCCCCGAAAAAAAAGGAGGCGGCGGATGAAGGCGCGGACGCCTCCGCCGCTCTCGACGCTTCTCTCGACGGCGGAGTTAATAACGGGAAACCGCTCTCGCCCCTTCGCGCCGCGTGCCTGGTCGCGTGGACGGCGGCGTTCGAGCTGATGGAGGACGAGGACGAGCCGACGCGCGACATCGCGGCGGTGGCGTGCGCGCGCGCCGCCGGCGCGGACGAGGGCGCGCAGACGGAGGCGACGCTTCGCGCGAGCTTCGCCGCCGCCGCGGCGTCCTTCGCCGGCGCGAGCGCGTTTGAAGACGCGTGCCACGCGTTCGTGTCGGGCGGGTTCTGGGACGAGACGAATCCGAACACCATCGAGAAGCCTCTGAGGGATGCCGTGAACGAGACCAAAGGCGTGCGTCGTCTGTTTGACCGCGAGGCGGACAACCACCACGCCGAGGGGCTCCTGTTAGCGCAGCTCGCGGCGCGCGCCGTCGCGGAGGTTCCCGGGACGGTCACGAAGCCGTTCGCGGCGGCGCGCCTGATGGGCGCGGCGCGCGCCGTCGCCGCCGCCGCGCGGACGCTGGCGTCGACACACGCGACGTCCGCGTTCGAGGCGACGACTCGGGTTGCGACTGTTAGCGCGAACGACGCGTCTGGATTTGTCGCGCCGGATTCGTCGAGTCATAAACCCTCGGACGACGAAACTTTCTCGTCCGGCGCCTTTCCCGGATGGGCGGGGGGCGCGACGAACCACGGCGCGGCGTTCGCCGTCGTGAACCGCGCGTGCCTGGCGCTCTGGGCGTACGCGCGCGCCGCGGGCGCGGAAGCGCGCGCGGACGCGCGCGTGGTTTTGGAAAAGGAACGCGTCGCCGCGACGTTCGAGGCGGCGCGTCTGGGGCCGGCGGCGGCGGCGGCGTGGCGCGCGGCGGAGGCGGCCGTTTCCGGAAACGGGACGCCGGATGCGCGGGGTGTCGGGGCGTTCCGAACGTACGATCCGTGTTTCCTGCTCAGGTGATCGTACCGTCTACGACGGTGATGGATAGACGTAGGTAGTAGTAGTCTACGTGTAGGCCGATAGAGAGTAGCTCGCGCTCGTAGCTCTCGTGGTGCTGACTGTGTTCGTTTTAGCGAACGAGCGCGTATCCGTCTCGCGCGCGCGCGCTTATATCCGTGTTTGGCGAAAAACAATTCCTGTGACTGCGTGACGATGGAGACACGATCCTTAGAAAACAAAACAGACAGGCTTTTGTGTCGCGTTTGATGATTGTTAGCTCTCGTCTATCCGCTCCGTCGTCACAAATCGCCGCGCTTCACCCCCCCGGAACCGCACGAGTCATGTCCAACGCGGCGACCCGACGCGTCGCGTCGCTCAACGCGCACATCGCCCCCGGCGGCTCGCACGGCGGCTCGGTGCGTCCCCACCCGCGCGCTCACGACGAGATCTCGTCCGGCACATCCCACCCGAACCCAAACCCTGTTTTCCCGAACCGTCGTCGCACGCGCGCGTCTCTGGGTTCGTGACTCGAGAGCCGCGCGGTAGACGACGACGCCGAGACGTCCGCGTCAGCATCCGGAAGGGGAGCGCTCACCCGCCCTCCCCCCGCCTTCCCCGCTTCCCCCGCTCGCCCGTGTGCGCTCTGTTAGATCTCCTCGAAGTCCCCCGACGACGTCGTGGTGGTCTCCGCGCTGCGCACGCCCATCACGCGCGCGCGCAAGGGCGGCCTCAAGGACACGCCCGCGGACGATCTGCTCGCGACGCTGCTCCGCGCGTCGGTGGCGGCCACCGGGTTGAACCCGGCGGACGTGGGCGACGTCGTGGTGGGCTCCGTGCTGGGCAACTCCAGCCAGCGCGCGAACGAGTGCCGCATCGGCATGTTCCTCGCGGGCTTCCCGGAGACGGTGCCCGTGCGCACCGTGAACAGGCAGTGCTCGAGCGGACTGCAAGCCGTCGCCGACGTCGCCGCGTCCATCGCCGCCGGCTTTTACGACGTCGGCGTCGCCGCCGGCGTGGAGACTATGACGGCGAACCCCATGAAGTGGGAGGGGGGCATGAACCCGCGCGTCGCGTCCTCGTCCGCGGCGCAGTCTTGTCTCATTCCCATGGGGGTCACCTCCGAGAACGTCGCCGAGAAGTGGCGCATCTCGCGCGAGACGCAAGATGCCTTTTCGGCGCGGTCGCACGCGCGCGCCGCCGCCGCGCGAAAGAGCGGGCGATTCGATTCGCAAATCGTCCCGGTGTACACGACGTGGCGAGACCCGAAGACGGGCGAAGTGTCTGAGATCGTCGTCACGGAAGACGACGGCATACGCGAAAACGTCACCGTCGAGGCGCTCTCTAAACTCCCCGCGGTTTTCAAAAAAGGGGGCTCCACCACTCCCGGAAACGCGTCGCAAATCTCCGACGGCGCCGGGTGCGTCGTTTTGGCGCGCCGGTCCTACGCCGAAAAAGAGGGTTTACCCATCATCGCGCGATTCGTGTCCTTCGCCGCCGTCGGCGTGGACCCGAAGGTGATGGGCATCGGGCCCGCGGTCGCGATCCCGGAAGCCGCGCGCCGAGCCGGCATAGACGTCAGTGACGTGCAGCTCTTCGAGCTCAACGAGGCGTTCGCCAGCCAAGCCACGTACTGCGCCGAAAAACTCGGCCTGGACCACGAGCGCGTCAACGTCAACGGCGGCGCCATCGCGCTCGGGCACCCGCTCGGCGCCACCGGCGCGAGGTGCGTCGCCACGCTGCTGCACGAAATGCGGCGCACGGGAAAACACACCGGCGTGGTGTCCATGTGCATCGGCAGCGGGATGGGCGCCGCGGGTGTCTTCGCGGCCGAGTGATGTGAAAACATTTGGCGTAAAGTCGCTTTGATCACACGGCGAAGACGAAGACGCGCGTTTCGCGGAAAACGACTTTTCGCGCGAAGACGACTTTTCGCGCGAAGACGACTTTTCGAGCGCTCTCCGGAACGCGTCTCGAGGTGTTTTTACGTGGTGTACTTCACCACGTAGTACACGAGCTACACACAGAAGGTCTACGGACGGTAGTGACTACGTACGAGCGTTGTTTGTTTGTTTCGTTTTTCACTAAAAAAAACGCGCGGCGGCGCGTCGCGAAAGGCTTTTACTGAAACACGAGTACGTACCGTATCGCCGCGATTCAGGCGTCGGCGAATTTCCGTTTCAGGCTCCAGAAGGAGATTTGCGCGTCCACCTCGAGCTGCGCGAGCCTGCGCGTCGCGGGCGCGTACAGCTCGAGGCGCGCGGCGAGCTCGGCGGAGGCGGCGGCGTCCTCGGGGCGCACGACCGCGCCGGAGCGGACGTCCACGCGCGCTTTGTTCGCCTCCAGAAAGCGCGTCAAGGAATCCGTCAAGGACGACGACGACGTTTCCGCCTCGAGCCGCGCGATTTCTTCGCCCAGCCGCGCTTCGATCTTCACCGTCGCGCCGGGTTCGTCGAGCCACACCGTGTGCTCCTTCACGTCCGCGGCGCTCACGGGCGTGCGGAGCCACGGTTTTAAACCCTTCTTGCGTACGAACCACACGCGTTCCGGTACGTCCGCGACGAGCGACAGGGCCACCCCGGGCGCGCCCGCGCGCCCCACGCGGCCGACGCGGTGCACGTACTCCTCGGCGGTTTCCGGGAGCGTCGCGTTGATCAGAAAAGGCACGCCGCGCACGTCGATGCCGCGCGCGGCGACGTCCGTGCACACCAGGAACGCCACTCGTCCATTTTTGAACGCCGCTAAGTTCGCACGCCGTTCGTCGTTGGTCAAAGCGCCACCGAGGGACCGCGCGGACCAGGAGCGTTCATTCGCGACGCCGCGTTCGTTCGCCACGTCCGCCAGAAACGCCACCACCCGCTCGCAGTCGAAGTTGGTGCGGCAGAAGATGAGCGTTCGACGACGGTTCGCATCGACGTTCGACGTGAGCTCAATAGCGTCGATCGCGTCGATCGCGTGTACGAGCATCAGGAGTTTGTTCACCTTGATCGCGTGAGACGCACAGTCCTTCGCGTCGCGGTCGCCCGGTTTCGTCGCCGCGTGCGCTTCGTCGGTTCGCGCCGTCGCGAGCTCCGCCAATCGCGATTGGCGAATCGCGTTCGGCGCATTCGCCGCCGAGGCTCCGCCGCGGGACCCGCCGTCGGTGCCCGTCACGACGACCATCGCGTGGAGCACCGCGTCCGGGACGTGGTCGTACCCCTTCAGATCGACCCACGTGGGGGTGACGCACATCTGCTCCGCCAGGCGCCGGACGACGGGCGACCGCAGCGTCGCCGAAAACAAAAGCGTCTGGACCCGGCCGAACGTCGCTTTTACCTTCGCGGAGGCGTTTCTCGACGCGTCCGCGGCGCCGCCGGGAAGACGCGCGCGGATGCGCTCGATCACGCCTCGGTTCCCCGCGTCCAGCAACGCGTCCGCTTCGTCCAGCACGAAGAAGCGCACGTCACGCAGGTCGAGCACGCCGCTCTCGACGAGGTCCAGGACGCGGCCGGGCGTGCCGACGGCGACGTCGCACCCCGCGCCGCGCGTCAACGCCTCCGTCTGCGTCTTCTTCGAGTCCCGGCCGCCGCCGCCGCCCACGAACAGCGCCGCGGCGACGGTCGGACGCACCAGGTGCGTCGCGAACGCGTCGAAGAACGCGTACGTCTGCTCCGCGAGCTCGCGCGTCGGCTCGACGATCAGCGCGCGGGGCGTCCGAGGGGACGAGGCGGAGACGATCGGCGCCGCGGGGAGGATTTCTTCGTCGTCGTCGTCGTCGTCGTCGCCGGCGACCCATTGCCCGACGGCGGCTTTCGCGATCGCCGCGTACCCGCTCGGGGGCGCGTGCGCGAACGCGTCGCCTCGTTTGTTGCCGAACCGCAAAACGCACTCCGCGTTCTTGAGGCACACCGCCGGGAACAACGCGGGCGCTCGGATTTTTTTCTCGTTTTTTTCTCGTCGCCCGAAGACTTTTTCCAAGTCCAACGCGAAAGCGACGCCGTCGCCGCCGTCGACGGCTTCGCCGTTCTTGAAAAACGAAACGCGCCCTTCGTCGCAGTCCAGCGCACATCCCACGACGTCGCCTTTGGCGTAAGGCACGCCGCCGTTCGCGCCGAACGCCTCGAACGCGCCGCCGTGCGATTTCTTCCCCGTGCCGCCGTACCCCCACGAAAGCGCATCCGTCCCCAGCGCGTCGAGTCGCGCGGAATCGCGCGCGCTCCACCCGACGCGCACCAGGCCGTCGTCCGTCACCTCCGCCTCGTAGTAGTGCTTGCCGGAGGTCACGCCGACGGAGGCCCTGCCCCCCGCCCACCCGCGCGGGTCCCGCGCCTGCACGCGGAACCCGTCGGGGGACACCGCGAACGCGTCGGACCGATCCGACGCGCTCATGGCGACGTCGGCGGCGGTGGTTTCCGGAAACCTCTCGCCCCCGTCCCCGGAAACCTCGTCCCCGCGTCCCGAGCGCCTCGTCGCGACGCGCGCGACCGCCGCGTTCCGCAGGCTCTCGTGCACGATCTGCAGCACGGGCACGCCGAACGCGCCCGTCTTGCCGCTGCCCGTCTCCGCGGCGACGAGCACGTCGCCGCCGCCCAGGATCAGCGGCGTCGCCTCCGCCTGCACGGCGGTGGGCAGGAGCCAGCCCGCGTCGTCCGCGGCGCGGATGAGCTCGGGGCACACCCCGAGCTCCTCGAACGCGGACATCGCGAGGTCCGCCCCGTGACGAGCACGAGGTGAGCGCGCGCGACGGCGCCGAAGCGGCGGAGCGAGGGCGGAGACTGACGACGAACCCGTAAAATCAGATGGGGAAAAGTCGACACTCCTGTGTCACAGACACAGACGAAAGGCAAACGTGTATAAGTATGACCCGTGACTAGACGACGACTGACTCTCTTCCCCTCTCGTTACCCGACGACGCTCAGCAGCTTGAGCTCCCGCAGTAGCGTCGAGTCGACGTCCGCGTCTGGGTTTTTCTCCAGCTCCTCCGCCAGCCGCGCGAAGGTCTTGCGCATGTCGTGCGCGTCTTCACCGTCGGCGTAGTACTTCTTCTCCACGTCTTTCTTGTCGTACCCCAGTACGTCGACGTACAGGTGGATCGCCGCGGCGTTGGACACCCGGACGTGCAGCGAGCAGTATTTCGCGTCGTACACCCCGCGCATCGCGTCGTGCGCCGCGCGCATGAGCTTCGCGGCGATGCCCAGCTTCCTGTGCGTGCGGAGCACCGCCAGGGACGTGATGTGGCCGTGCGCATCCTCGCTCTCCTCGTCCAACTTGGCGAGGACGTAGCCGACGATCTTCTTGCGTCCGCCGCTGTCGGCGCTCTCGGCGACGTGCAGGAGCAGCGGCCAGCTCAGGCTGTGGTACAGGTAGTACTTCATCTGGTAGTTCTCGGGGAGGCACATCAAGTTGCAGTGCTGCACCTCCCAGATGTCCTCCAAGGTGGCGGGGCGGATGCACACCATGCTCGACGCCGACGACGACGGTACCGCTCGGGCGAGACGCGGAGATGCGCGGTCGTGGCGATCGCCGGCGGTCGCGTCGACTTCCGCGTCACGCCTCGGGGCTCGCGAGGGCACGGACGACACCCGGCGGCGCGCGGGGGTCCTTTCGGGGCGCGGACTCGGATCTCGGGCCACCGAGGGACGCGCGGGGAGCGGTGAGGCCGGCGGCGGCGAAACGAGCTCTCAGAAGGGCGACGGACGAGGAAACGAAGCCCAAACCCTGCACCTGCCACAACCTGCGCGTCACACGTGATCACTGAGACGTCCGTCGTGTGAAAAAGCGATGAATGAAACGACACGAGCGCGACTCTTTCCTAGCTAGCTACCGCTACGTCGGCAACACGATGGGGTCCCCTGTCCTCCTTTCGTCCGCGCGTGAGGTCTCGTCCGTCTCCAACACGTCCCCGTCCCCGATGAACGCGCGCTCGTCCCCGCCACCCCCCGGGACGTCGCCGCGGAACACCACGCTCTGGCGCTCGCGGCGGCGGCGCGTCTCGATGTGGTGCCGGTGCTGGTGGTGGTACACGACGGGCGCCAGCATGGCGACGAACGCCAGGAGAAGCACGAACCCCAGGGTGGAGCTTCGCTTCCTGCGCCCGCTGTGGCTGTGCAGAGGTGGTAGAGGTGGTAACGCCCGAGACTCGTAGCGGTCGCCTCCCCGGATCGATCCCCCGCGGCTCGCGGGCGGCGACGCGGTCGCGCGCGCCGCGTGACCCTGTTGGTGATTTCGATCGTGAGATCCGCTTCCCACCCCTCCGGCGAACCGCTCGCCCCCGCGCAGCGAGCCCTCTCGGGAGACCGAGGGCGAGCCGTGGCGCGAGTCCCCGCGCGTCGTACGCGCGTCTCGAGTGGGGAAACCCGAGTGGGGAAACCCACCCGATTCGTGCGCGCCCGACGGCCCGACCTCGCCGTTCGTCCGGTCCCACGAAAAGAACGTCTCGTGGGGCGGGCGCGGCGGGGACAGGCTGTGCAGCGGCGCGAGCGGACGCGGGGAGGAAGGACGCTCGGGGGAAGCCATGTCTCAGGCTCGAGACGCGGGTGACGCGTGCGCGTGCGGCCTCGCCCCGCCGGCGAGGAGCCGAGACCCGACCGCACGTGCCCGCGCGGGGAGGAGTGAAAGGGAATGACAATCCGACTCCGCTCGGCGCTTCCGACGTTCCGACTCGTCGTCCAAACCGTGGTCGGCTGCGCGAATCGCGGGAGCCTCGCGAGGAAAGCTTCTCACCACTCTCGGCGGCGCGCCGGCGCGATGACGCGCCGCGAGACGAGACGCGAGACGCGCGAGGCGGACCGTGAGGCGCGGGAGGTGGCCTCGGCGCTCGATCCCGCGCCGGCGACGCCGGCCGCGCCTGCCCCCCGGGCGGGACCATCGACGAAACCCAAACCTCTGGATGCCGCCGAACGTTTCGACGGCCCCGGCGTGCCGTACGAGCACAGGTTCTCCCCGGTGTCGCGGGGGGCGGTGGGCGTGGCCACGCTGGACGGCACGGTCGCCGCGGACCTCGTGTGCTGGGAGTACTTCTACGGGAAGCCGTGCGCGAGCGAGGCGGAGCGAGCGTCTGAGCGAACGTCCTCGGAAGACGCCACGCGGCTCGAACCGTGGAAGTCGTGGAAGTCGTGCGCCGCGGGCGTCGACGGCGCGAACGCGAACGACGCGCGTCCGCGACGAACCATCGCGACGACGGTTCCCTCGTCGTCCTGCGACTTGTGCCACGCGATAGGCACCGCGGACGACGTCTGTCGCGGTCGCGTGCGCGAGGCGCTCGGGCAGGTCCGACCGAAGAAGGGCGTCCGAGCCCGGTTGGGGAGCGACGGTGGCCGTCCCGACGGCGACGTCGCGGGTTTCGCGAACGACGCCGACGCCGACGCCGAAGCGAAAACGCGAAAACGCTTCGTCGTGTGTCGGTACGGCCCTCGGTGCGACCGCGCGCACCCGAGCGACGCGGAGGTGCGCGGGAACATCGAGGACTGGTACGTGACGCGCTCGCTTTTTAGGCGCTCATCAGGCGCCGAAAAAAAAACCGACGAAAAAGACTTTTTAGGCGCGGACGGAGCTTCGGGAAGTACCGTCGCTACACCGAACGCGACGCCGGCGAGGATTTTTTCAAAAAAACCGACGTGGTCGGTTCTCGGTTCCGGCTTGTTCGATTTCCGCGCGCGACACGCCGTGCCGCGCGCCGCGCGGACGAGCGCGGACGAGCAGCCGCGAGTCACAGTGACTAATTACTCATACGAGTCGACGTCGGCGCGCGTGCGTCGCCGTTTGGCGAAGAAAGCCGAGAGTGGTTCGCGCTACGTCTCCGAGTTCGTACGCGAACGTTTCTTCGACGCGATCCTGGACGGCGACCCCGCGTTCGCGCGCGTGCTGTCGCACAAGTCCGCGCACAAAGAAATCACCGAGGCGTACGGCGCGCGGCGCGAGATCGAGCGGACGCTCGCGGGGCTGGGTTGGTTTCCAAACAACGGAAAAGGCGTCACCGTCTTCGACGCGTGCTCCGGCCGAGGCGTGGTGGGCGTGCTCCTGTCGTATTTCTTCCCGGACGCGCGGGTGGTGATGCTGGACGCGAACGGCTCGATGGACCTGTCGCACGTCGCGGGAAGGGAAAACGTGCGGTTTTGGCACTGCGACCTGTTCGGCGACAGCGCCGTGCGCGCGATCCGCGAGACGATCGAGACGGAGAACCGCGAGGATGCCGAAACTTCACTTTTCACTAAAACGCCGCCGCGGAGACGATTCCGCGTTTTGCTCGGGATGCACCTGTGCGGCGCCCTGTCCCCGCGGCTCATCGACCTCGCGTTCGGGCTGGACGACGTGGACGGCCTCGTGCTGTGCCCGTGCTGCGTCAAGGGGGGGCTCGGTGGGGCTTGCCGCCGCGCGGCGAAGGCGCGGAAGGTGTCGCCGTACGTCGTGCTGTGCGAGACCCTCCGCCGGGTGTGCGAGGAGGAAACCGAACGGCGCGCCGTTCTTCGGAACGGGGACGGCTCGCGATTCGGGAACGACGATTCGGGGAATCGTCCTATATCGTCGTCGGCGGAAGAAGAAGACGCGCGCGCGTTCGTCGTCGCCCGCGCGGACGAGAACGTCCTCTCGCCCGTGAACGGCTTCATCTGCGTCGCCAAATCCGGCCCGGGGATGCGTCGGACGGTCGAATAACGCTCGAAGAGATCGAAGAAACGACGACAACCGTTCGCTTGCGGCGAGGGGCGAGGCTCATCAATCAATTCGTGTCGTATCAATTCGTAGTACGTACGCGGGTCTCTACCGAATGCCTTCGTCTCGACGCAAAAAGTCGCGTCGTCACTTCCCGGGAGGCGGCGGAGGCGTCGTCGGGAGCGTCGTCCTCGTCGGCGGCGCGTCCGCCCGCCCCCCCCCCACCGCCGCCGCCGCCAGCGCCGCGTACGCCGACGCCGACGCGGACGCGCCGCCGTCGAGCGTTTTCTGCAGGCTGGCGAGCAGCCGCGACGCCGCGGCGTCGTCGCCGGCGACGGATTCGCGCGGCGAATCGCTCGCGCCGCCGGCCGCGCTCGCGGCGAGCGTCGCCCTCCTCGCCGCCGCCTCGTCGAGCTCGGACAAACGCAGACTTTGCAGACTGCTCGCCGCCTCGTCGATGGCGGCGACGACGATGCGCGCCAGCGCGGCGCGCGTCTCGGCGGTTTCCCCGAACCCGCCCGGAAACGCGAGCGCGCGCGCTAACGCCCACAGCTGCTCGGTGACCACCTTCTCCTGCAGCGCGTAGCGCGCGCCGCCGCCGCGCAGAGCGACGACGAGAACCGCCAGCTCGCGCGCGACGATGGCGTGCGGCCCGAGCAGCACGTACAGCTCCGCGCACCGCGCGGACAGAGCCTGCACGACACCGTCGAGGTGGCGATCCCGCGCCGCCGCCGCCGTCATGAGCGCGTCCGAAGCGCTTTTGGGAGCCGCTGCAGACGCGGCGTGCGTAGACACGTCCCCCCAAGCACCCGCGGCGGCGGCGGCGGACGCGCGCGTTTTTTCAGTCGCCGCCGCGTCGAGTTTAGGCTCGTCGACGACGCGCGTTTTTTCGATCTTCGCATCCGACGAAATCTTCTTCGCGGTATCCACCGCGCCGTTCTCCGTCGATGGTGTCGCGAGAGCGGAGGCCGGCCCGGCTTCGGGAACCACGGTGATGGTGATGTCGCGCGAATTCTCGACATCGACCGCTACGGCCGACGCTGAGGGCTTCGCGCCGCGCGCGCGATCCGCCGCCGCGCCGCCCATGCCGACGGCCGCGTCCAGCAAAAGCCGCAAACCCTCCTCTTCGTCCGAGGACGCCTCGCCTACAGGCGGCGAGGCGGAGTCGGCTCGGTCGCTCGTCGTCGATCGCTTCTTTCCCTTCTTTCCCGTGTCGATGTGCGCGCTCGCGTCGCTCTCGTTCGACCAGCTCGACCCGCGGAGCTTCTCGCGGCGATTTTTCTTCTGATTCTGATGTTTCTCATCATGTTTCTTCGCAGTCGATTCGCCCCGCCCGCCCGGTTTGAAAAACGGGTCATCCTTCTCGGACGCCACGAGCGGCGCGAGCGCGGGGTCGGAGGACCACTCGCGGAGGCCGAACAGCCCTTCTTTGGGTCTGTGGCGTGTACGTTCACGAGGGAGAGTCACCGGTGGTACGAGGACGCGTCAGAACTCGTAACGCGCGCGCGTTTTTTTCCGCGGAACATCCGTGAAAACGCGACTCAGAACGTTCTGAAAAGTCGAAGTTTTTTAATGTCGGACAGCCTCAACGGACAGTCTCGAGAAAACGTCGTCGGTTCGAACTTCGAAAAAAAAAAAACTTCGAAAGGACCGCAGAAAAGAAAGAAATTATCCTTCCGCGAGCGATACGGTTTGACGACAAACGGGGGGAGATTCGACATTGGCGTTCGACATAGGAGGGGGGGGGGGCGCGCGGCGACGGCCGCGGGACGCGCGACGGCCGCGGGACGCGCGACGCACCTGCAGAACACGGAGCCAGGTATACCGGCTTTCCAGCGCTTGATGTCCGTGTACAGCGCCGAGGCCATGGTGGCCTCGGGGGTCTTCCCTGGAAGCGACCCGATGAACCCCATGCGCACGGCGGTCCTGTTTGCCGTTTCAGAAACAGGCGTCAGCGACACGAAGGGTAACGAACTGTCGGACGGCGCGCGCGGGGAGACACGCGTGAATCCCGCGGCGACGCCGCCGCGGCGACGCCGCGAATCGCGCGCGATCTTCCGGAAACATCGCGCGGGAGCGCGGGAGCGCGCCGGGATCGACGCGCGCGCCGCGCGCGTTCGCCGGCCAGCGTAGAGTTGCAGACACCTGCGTCACATCGAGTTCCGCAGGCGCGCCGGATCTCACGCGTGTTCGACGAAAACGCGCGGCGGAGGGGCGCGCGGGCGGCGCGAGCGAGCGCGCGCGAGGCGCGGCGCGGCCGCGGCCGCGTGGAAAGGTCGCGCCAGGAGCCACTCCGGCGTTCGGGGGGATAAAACGGACGCGGTCGCGCACGCACTTGGTGACCTCGCCGGTGGTCATGAGTCGTCGTTCATGCCTCAGCACGCGAACCGCGGCGTTCTTAAACACGCCGCCCGTGGCTGCGGTTCGGGAAGGGGGGGGACAAAAGGTGGGTGAGAGAGGGTCGAAAACGCGCTTCGATGTCACCGCATATCACGAACGTTCGATCGCGCCCATCGCGGAGGCGTTCCACTTCTCGCGCGTCCCGCGTCTCTCCGTATCCGACCGGCATGCCATGTCGGTCGCGGCCGCATGGGATGTGTCTGTGCCACTCCGCGCGTGTTGAACAGTTCCGGAAAAGCAAAGGCGCACCTCCTTTGTACGTGAGCGGGCGCGAGCGCGCCTTGCGCGCGGCGCTCGAGGCCTCGCCGCCTCGGTTGGACTCGCGCGCGGCGCGCTCGGGGGGGCGCCGGTCGTTCCACTCCTCGCGCACGGCGGTAGCCATGGTCGCCGGAATATGACACGACCC
>Ga0181559_10004177_pt1 | contig 14010 bp, 7 predicted proteins | sample 011ome_21_FD_133752 | JGI IMG/M metagenome (GOLD analysis project Ga0181559, IMG submission 133752) | Coastal salt marsh microbial communities from the Groves Creek Marsh, Skidaway Island, Georgia - 011508AT metaG (megahit assembly) | ecosystem: Environmental > Aquatic > Marine > Intertidal zone...
CGCGTCTTCGTCGTCGCGAGAAGAAAACGCATCGCTCTTTCGCGCATACACGCAACAACGGCGAGAAAGTAGTAGTAGTAGTAGTAGTAGTAGTAGTAGTAGCAGTAGTAGCGTTGATGATAATAACGATGAGAAAGAGCGAGAGAGAGCTTTCTTCTTCTTCTTCTTCTTCTTCTTCTTCCTGCTCTCGTGTCGAATGAAGAAAAAATTTTTTATTACTCGTATTAGGGATTGTGAAAAATGAGCACCCCCACCCTTCTCAAAAAAAAAGCGAGAGGTTAGATGTGATGAGAAAAACAAAAAGCAAATCAAAAACCCGCGCTTCACTACTCGCCTCGCTAAGGGCGTCGTCGCGAAACGTAAAACCACGATATCGCTCTTTTTTTGAATCCGCAAATGCGCGAAAAGTTTTTTAAACAGAGAGAGAGAGAGAGAGATGTGAGCACGAGAGAAAAAATTTTGATTTTGAAACTTGTTTAGGGTTTATGTGTGAAAAACGACGATTCGGAGCATCCGCGACGTCACACTCGTGCACAACCGAAACGCCACGCGCTGCGCGCTTAAATACACGCTCTTTTTTTTCGTTTTAAATGCACCACGGCGGCAGAGCATCGGCGGCGCTGAAAGTCTTCTCTTCGTCTTCTTCGTCTCCTTCCGCGGCGGTGTTGTTGAGGAAAAACAACAACGCGCTTCGCTGTTCTTCTTCTTCTTCTTCTTCATCCGCTGCTGCATCTTCGGTAACGAGAAGGCAGATGATGATATCGTCGACGATGGTTGTCGCTTCGGCGACGACGGCAGTTTCCTCGTCGTCGAACGACGGTCGAAAAGCGTCTCCTTCTTCTCCTTCGCTTTTAGAAGATTTGAAGGCTTTGAAACCCGGGGATGTGTTGGCGAACGGCGCGTTTCGCGTGGAGAAGGTTGAACCGGTGCCGGATTACCAAGTCGTGTCGGTGTCTTTGAAACACGTGAAAACGGGCGCGCATTGGCTACACATCGGCGCGGACGACTCGAACAACGCGTTTAACGTTGGCTTTAAGACGGTACCGATGGATGACACCGGGGTGGCGCACATTTTGGAGCACACGACGCTGTGCGGGTCGAACAAGTACCCGATTCGAGACCCGTTTTTTAACATGTTGAGAAGGTCGCTCTCGACGTTTATGAACGCGATGACGAGCGCGGATTTTACGTGCTATCCGTTCGCGACGATGAACAGAGTGGATTACGATAACTTGTTGAGCGTGTACTTAGACGCCGTGTTCTTTCCAAAGTTGGAAGAGCAGGATTTCAGACAGGAAGGGCACCGATTTGAATTCGCCAAGACGGAAGATGCGAACAGCGGCTTGAAGTATAAAGGGGTCGTCTTTAACGAAATGAAAGGCGCGATGGGGTCGCAAAATGCGAGATTCATGCGAGCGCTCGGAGCGAACTTGTTTCCAACGTCTACGTTCCATTACAACTCCGGCGGTGACCCGACCGCGATTCCGGATTTGACCTACGAACAATTGAAAGCGTTTCACGCGTTGCATTATCACCCGTCCAACGCTCGATTTTACACGTACGGCGATTTCCCCTTGGAGGAGACGTTGATGAACGCGGAAACGATGGCGTTGAACCAGTTTGAAGCGATCGACGTGTCCAAGTTGGATATTTCGGACGAAAAGAGATACACCTCTCCAGTCGTGGCGGAAGTTTCCGTCCCGAGAGACTCCGTGGTGAACGATCCGAAGAAAACCTCCATAACGTCCACCGCGTGGTTGATGTTGAACAACGTTAAGGACGACGAGAACGCGAAATTGGATAACTTTGCGTTATCGGTCGCGTCAGATTTGTTGCTTTCCGGTCCGCAATCATACTTCCACGAGGCTTTGTTAGAGCCTGGGTACGGGAGCGGCTTAGCGCCGGGAAGCGGCTACGGCAACTCGAGAAGAGAAACCTCCTTCTCGGTCGGCGTGAAAGGCGTAGGGGAAGAAGAGATTCCAATCGTCGAACAAAAAATTCAAGAAACGTTGGAGAAAGTTGCAAAATCTGGGTTTCCGAGAAACCGAGTCGACTCTACGTTGCACCAAATCGAATTAGACGCCGCGGCTGTGAAGCCAAACTTTGGTTTAATGGTTGGTATCGGGACCATGTCCACGTGGGTGCACGACGGCGACGCTTTGAGACCGCTGAGAACGCTCGAGCTCGCGAGGCAGTTGCAAGAGAAATTGGATTCCGATCCTCAGTATTGGCAAAACTTAATCTCGAAGTATTTCTTGAACAACCAACACAAGGTGATCGTTCGCGCGCGCTCGGACGAAAAGTACGACGCGAAATTGGAAGAAGCCGAGAACAAGTTGTTGAAAGAAATCGAGTCCAAACTTTCCGAAGACGAGAAGAAGAAAATCGTCGAGGACGGCATCAAATTAAAAGCCGCGCAAGACGGCGAACAAAACGCCGAGTTGTTGCCGACGCTAAAAGTTGCCGAAGCGGTGGACCGATCGATTAAAAAGTGGGGATCGAAAGAGCAAACGTTGCGATTGAGCTCGAACAACATCGACTTGAAGTTACAAGTGGACGAACAACCGACGAACGGGGTCGTCTACGTCGGCGCCATGTTCGATTGCTCTCAATTACCAGACAGACTCACGCCGTACTTGGACTACTTCGCGGATTACGTGGATCAAATCGGCACCTCGAAGGTTGGATACAAAGATTTCGCGGAGAAAATTAAGGGTGTGAGCGGTGGCGTGTCCATCGACATTCTCAGCAACAACGACACGAAGACGCCGTTGAAATGGACCGAAAACGGCGAAGTTGTCATGAACATTGGATCGCACTGTTTAGCGCGTAACGCCGACGCCATGGGTGACATATTGTTGGACGTCTGCACGGATGCCAAGTGGTTCGGCGACGACGAGCGATTGAAGTTTTTGATTAAACGTCGTTCCGCGCAGTTGGGCGCTTCCGTCGCGCAGAACGGCATGGGGTACGGTAAAGCCGTCTGCGCGAGCAAAATGACCGCCGCGGGTGAACTCGAAAACCGCACCGGCGGTCTTCCGCAAGTCGCCTTGGCGCAACGGTTGGCGAAAGCGGAACAAGCTGGCGTGGAAGAAGTCAAAGCCGCGTGCTCTGAGATTCAAAGTTTGCTCTTAACCCCGGAGAACGTGAAGAGATGCCGCGTTGCGTCTCAAGCGCAAGACGTCGACGCCGGCAAGGCCCAGTTGGCGAAATGGTTGTCGGCTTTGCCGTCCACGGGAAGTAAATCTTCGTCCTCCTCCTCCTCCTCCGCGGATGAGTCCGTGAACGCGAAATTGTCCGCGTTTACGCCGCAATCCGGTTCGAAGACGTACGTCGCCATCAAAGGTCAAACCAACTACTGCACCGGAGCGATTGAAACCGTCGGGTACGAACACCCGGACGCTCCGGCGTTGTTCCTCCTCTCGCAAGCGATGAGTACGGAATTTCTCCACCGAGAGATTCGCGAGAAAGGCGGCGCTTACGGCGGTGGTTCCTCGTTCGTCCCGTCCGCCGGCATCTTCTACTTCTCCTCCTATCGCGACCCGAACACGATCGAAACCATCGACACGTTCCAAAAAGCCTGCGAATGGGCCTCCCAACCGAACTCAATCACGAAAACCATGGTCGAAGAGGCGCACTTGCGCGCGTTCAAATCCATCGACTCTCCGATCGCCCCAGCCTCGCGCGGCCAATCCTTATACGCGCAAAGAATGACCGACGCCCAACGACAAAACTTCCGCACGCGTTTGCTCGATTGCAAAGCCGAAGACATGACCAGAGTCGCGAAAGAGTACCTCTTGAACAAACCGATGACCGTATGCATCGTCGGCAGCGAAGACAAAGTCCCCACCGACGACGCGAGCTACGAGTGCGTCGACGCCGAAGGTTTGCCGTTCACTAAAGTGTCCACCGCGTAAGAGTATATTATTAGCAAAGAGTTTTAATTAAAAAATTGTGATTTTATGATTCAAAAAAAAAAGAACAAATTCTTCAAAAGGCCAGAGACCTCTTCTCCCGGTCTACTTCTTTTCTCATCGTCTCTATCTCTCTCTCTCTCTCTCTCTCTCTCTCTCTGGCGAGAGAAAAGCGTTTTCGCGAGAAAAAAAAGGAGAGGAATACGCGCGCTCGAAATCGGTTTCCGCGAGGACGGTTTGGTCCTTTCTTTCGGTTTCGTTTTGAAGAGAGAGAGAGAGATCAAATTACGCGTCTCATCACATCGAGGTCAACAGAAAAAAAGTAGTGAGACATTATTTGAGCGGTGTTGTTGGCGATTCAAATCCATCGAAGACGACGATGATGACGACGAGAGATAAGACGACGCAAACGGTTATCACCGTCCCCGACGTGGAATCGAGACCGTCCGTGAGTTCGTCGTCGTCGTCGTCTTCGAAGAAGAAGAAGAAGAAGAATATGCAAAAATCGCCATCGGTTTTGGAACGAGCTACAACTCTGTTTAAAAGGGAACAGGAAAAAGCGGCGTCGCGGGTGTTTTCAATCAGCGCCGATCGAGAGACGAACGCTGCGTTGAAGTTTAAGAGCAACTCGATATCGACGTCGAAGTATAACGTGGTGACGTTTCTTCCGAAAGGTTTGTACGAACAATTTCGAAGAGTGGCAAACTTGTACTTTTTATCCGTGGCGACGATTTCGTGTTTCGAGAGCATTTCGCCGATTAAGCCGTACACGATGTGGGTGCCGCTGACGTTTATCATCACGCTGAGTATGACGAAAGAAGCGGTCGAGGATTATAAGAGGCACAAGCAAGATAACGAGCAAAATCGAACACCAATTGAACGGTTTAATGGAGAGTGCATGGAGAATAAGGAGTGGCGAGATTTGGTGTGCGGCGACGTCGTCAGAGTGATGCGGGATGCGTTCTTTCCGTGCGATTTGATCATGATCGGATCGAGCAACGAGGAGAGAACGTGTTACGTAGAAACGAAGAATTTGGACGGCGAGACAAACTTGAAGTTGAAGAGAAGCGTGGATATGGGCGACGGGGTCAAGGTGATTTCAGACGCAAAGCTGGCGAATTTGTGTTGCCATTCTCGGCAAGACGCGATGACGACCGCAGAGGAGCACTTGAGTGGCAAGTTATGTACGGTCGAGTGCGAACACCCGAATAACTCTTTATACACGTTCAGCGGGAACTTGGAGTTGAAACCGCCTTTCGTTTCGGAAAAGAAGAAAATAGCCGTTACCCCGACGAACGTTCTGTTGAGAGGGTCGCAATTACGAAACACGGAATACGTCTACGGTATCGTCATTTACACCGGACACGATTCAAAAGTTATGATGAACGCGTCGGAAACGCCCTCGAAGCGATCGCACGTGGAAAAACAGATGGATTACGTCGTTTTAGGCATGCTCATTTTGCTACTCTCGATGTCCACGATTTCCGCGATTTATTGTTCCTGGTGGGTGAAGAACGAAAGTCCGAAGCACTGGTACTTAGATACCGCGAACTCGGACGAGCCGTTCGACGTGAATAAAACTGACATTGTCGGCGTGTTTGCGTTTTTTACCTCGTACGTGTTGTACGGATATTTGATTCCTATTTCTTTGTACGTCTCGTTGGAATTTGTGAAAGTTTTCCAAGCGATGGTGTTGTTAAATCGGGACCGAAAAATGTACCACGAAGAAACAGATACGCCGATGAACGCGCGAACGAGTAACTTGAACGAAGAACTCGGGATGGTACATACCGTTTTATCCGATAAAACCGGGACTTTAACCTGTAACGCGATGGAGTTCTTCAAATTATCCGTCAACGGCATTTCTTACGGGGAAGGGATTACGGAAATCGAACACGCGTTGATCAAAAGGCAAGGTGGGAATCCGCCCGCGCGATCCTCTAAAGCTATCGAGCCGTCGTTTAATTTCATCGACAGCCGATTAACGGACGGACAGTGGCGAACGTCTCCCGATCGCGAACAGTTGCGTTCGTTCTTTCGAATTTTAGCCGTTTGCCAAACCGTCATCCCGGAAGGCGAACGAACGCCAGACCAAATCGTATACCAAGCGGAATCACCGGATGAACTCGCGTTTGTCGTCGCCGCGAAAAGGTTTGGATTCTTCTTCACCAACCGAACGAGCACGACGGTGGAAGTTCTCGAACAATCCTTGAACAAGAGCGAAAAAGACACCGTGAGAACGTATGAAGTTTTGAACCTGTTAGAATTCAACTCGACGAGGAAGCGCATGTCCGTCGTCGTTCGCTCTAAAGACGACAATAAAATCATTTTGATGACGAAAGGTGCGGATTCAGTCATTTACGAACGGTTGGCGGTCGGTAATAAAGGTGGTAACGCGGCGAAAGGGTCCACGCAAGAACACATCGACGATTACGCCGCTTGCGGGTTGAGAACCTTGTGTTTAGCGCAAAGAGAAATTTCTTCGAGCGAGTACGAAGCGTGGAATAAGAAATTCATCAAAGCCTCTCAAGCGATGAAGAAACGCGACGAAGAGTTGGACGCCGTCGCGGAACTCATAGAAAAAGACTTGGAATTAGTTGGCGCGACGGCGATTGAGGATAAACTCCAAACGGGTGTGCCGCGGTGTATTGAGCAATTAATGCGTGCGGGCATCGCCGTCTGGGTACTCACCGGCGATAAGCAAGATACGGCTATCAACATCGGCTCCGCGTGTTCATTGATCACCCCGCAAATGAGTTTGAAAGTAATTAACGTCGAAGAATTAGTCAAGCTCGAATCCGAAGGCGAGATTTCCAAGGAGGAGATGCAGACTCAAGGATTACGAGCCGTTTCGCAGCAAATTGACGAAGGTTTAGAAATTGCGCAACAATGCGCGGATGCGGATGCGGAAATGGGTTTAGTCATCGATGGGCGATCGTTATCGTTCGCGTTATCGCCAGAGCTGAAGGACAACTTTTTGAAATTAGGGACCTCTTGCGCGGCAGTGATTTGCTGTCGAGTCTCCCCGTTACAAAAAGCTTTGGTAACAAAACTCGTAAAAGATTCCGGGAAGATCACGTTAGCCATCGGTGATGGCGCTAACGACGTCGGTATGATTCAAGCTGCGCACATTGGTGTTGGCATTTCTGGTCAAGAAGGCATGCAAGCTGTGATGGCGTCTGATTTCGCCTTTGCTCAGTTTCGATTTCTCGAACGTCTGTTGCTTTTGCACGGTCGGTACTCTTACAAAAGAGTCGCCCGAATGGTGTGCTACTTCTTTTACAAGAACTTGGCGTTTGGTTTGACCATATTCATATACAACTTACACGCCGCTGCGAGTGGTCAAGTCATTTACAACGATTGGTTGATGTCCTCGTTCAACATCTTCTTCGTCTGTTATCCTGTCATCATTCTCGGCCTCTTCGACCAAGACGTTCGACCGGAATCCAGTTTGAAACACCCAGAGTTGTACTCTGAAACGCAAAGGAATAAAAATTTCAACAAGAAATCGCAAGCTGTGTGGGCGTTAAACGCCATCTGGGTCGCCGTCGTCACCTATTGGTCCATCATGAAAGCGGTGCACTCAGGCACTGCCGACCACGAGGACGGTCACGTCTTTGGTTTGTGGGAAGTTGGTACAACCATGTATACCTCCTTAGTTTTCACTTTGAACTTACAAATTGGTCTGTTCATTAACTACTGGACGTGGATCCATCATTTAACCATTTGGGGATCCTTCGCGTTGTGGTGGATCTTAAACGTCGTCTTGAGTCACACGGACGTGTATTACTCCACGTACTCGTACAAAATCTTTACCGAATCGATCGTGATGACCCCGAAATATTGGCTCGGATTTTGGGCGGTGACGTTTTTATGCCTGCTACCGTATATCGTCGTGAGTTCATTGAAACGCTTATTCAAACCAAGCCTTTACGAACTCGTCCAAAACGAAGAGAGTGTAGAACGCGGCGCGTGTAAACAATGTTTAGGCATCACCACCGAAGTCGACGCCGGGGGCGGCGGTCAAAAATTCAAAAAACGAGCGACGTCGGAATCACACGACGATAGCATGACGTCCAGCGATAGCTATAGCGACGTCTCCGTGGTAGGCACGACCACGCCGAGACGTCAAGGTACTCTGCGGAAGAATATTTCCATGCCCGGATCCGTCACCTCGCAGCGCACGACGCCGCTCGGCTCGATGGAAATCTTGCCGGACGTGAGCGCGTCCTTACCTCCGCCGGGGACACCTACGAGATTACCGCCGAGACAACCGCCCAAAGGAGGTAGCAAGGCGTAACACAACAACAAGTAGCTTTTATAATATATAATACTACGATTCTATTTTCACACCACACACGATTTCTCTGAAAGGCATCCCTCACACTTTAAATACCCACAAAAAAAAAATGCATCTCCTCTTCCTCCTCGCGCTTTTGTTCGCGAGCAGCGCGACGACGAGAGTCGCGGAAAGTCGCGCCGCTTTTTCACTCTTCAACAATAATCGAGGAGGAGCGGCGTCTCTGATTCGCGACGACGGAAACGACGACTCGATGAGCATCCTCAGACCGGCGGGAAGTAGAACGAGAAGCAAATTCGTAACGAGATTATTCATCGACGAGAAAGAAGATGGAGGAGAAAAGCAGCGCGTCTCGCGATGCGAGGAGAAGTACATCGAGCAACCGCTCTCGCACTTCGCTTGGGGCGAAGGAGAAGGAAACGAGGAGGGGAAATCGAGTTTTCGGACGAGATATTTCGTGTGCTCGGAGTATTACCGCAAAGACTCTCCGATTTTTTTCTACACTGGGAACGAAGCGAACGTGGAGTCGTATTTAGAAAATACGGGATTAATGTGGGAAAACGCGGAACATTTCAACGCGCTGTTGGTGTTCGCGGAACACAGATATTACGGGAAATCGTCACCGATGACGAGTGGGGAGAAGGAGGACGACGACAATGACAACGATGCTGATGAGAGAAATACATTGAAACATTTGAACTCGATGGAAGCTTTGGCGGATTACGCTTCGCTGGTTCGAAAGTTGAGGGAAGAGTACGAGGACGCCGTCGCGGTAATTGCGTTTGGCGGGTCGTACGGCGGGATGTTGGCGTCGTGGATGAGGATGAAGTATGCGCATGTGGTGGATGGGGCAATTGCGGCGTCGGCGCCGATATACGCGTTCGACGGGGAAGATCCGCCGGTGGATCCGAACGCGTTTGCGAGAGGATCGACGTATACCGCTCTCGTGAGCGGACACGGTGCCGAGTGTCCGAAGAGAATTCAAGACGCGTTTACTTTGTTAATAGAATCGGGGGATGAAAACGATAAGATATATTTAGACGTTTTAAAACACACGTTCAGAGCGTGCGACGATATCGAATCGCCATACGAAGTCGCAGAATGGGCTCAATCAGCCTTGGATTACATCGCCATGGGTGATTATCCGGTCGAGAGCGGGTACATGTTATCCGGAAAAGGGAGGCTACCGGCGTGGCCGATGAAAGTAGTGTGCGATGCGATGATGGTCGACGATAAAAACTCAAACTCTTCGTTAGCTGTGTTAGAAAATTTGAGAGAGGCGGTCAGCATCTACTACAACGCCACGAAAACGGAACAGTGTTTTACCATCGGCGATCCGTCGCCGAACAACGACACGAAAGCTACTGAAGATTTATGGGGATATCAATACTGTTCGGAAATGTTCATGCCGATGGAAACGAGCGGCGGTGAAAACGACATGTATTGGTCGTCTCCTTGGAACGAAACCAACGAATTCCGCTACTGTCGTGACGCGTACGGCGTCCAGCCGAGACCGTACTTCGCGCAAGAAACATACGGCGGTCGCAAAATGGTTGAGAACTTTGCCTCAAACATTGTCTTTTCAAACGGAATGTTAGACCCGTGGCATTTACTCGGCGTCTTGGAAACGTCCAACCCGCGCGTCGTACTCGTCAAAATCGACGAAGGCGCTCACCACAACGATTTAATGTTTTCTTCCAAAGACGACCCAGCGAGCGTCAAACGCGCGCGACTGGCGGAAGTAAAAGAGATTCAAAGATGGGTCGACGAAGCTCGCAAGAAGAAGAGAGAGAAGAAGAAAAAGAAGGACAAAAAGGAAGAAGAATAATAGCACACAAGCGCAAAGTTAGAGAAAAACTTGTTACACATGCCATAGTAAATACACTGTCACATACGTTTTCAGTACAACAAAATCAATCTATAATATCTATAGTCTATCTGTGCATGTACCCAATCTGCTGCTCGTAAAAACTAAACCCCTCCTTGGAGACAAACATCTCCTCGTTCGCGTTCATCCACTCTTTAAACTTTCTAAACGGTTCCGACGTCTGATGCGGGTCCGCTAAAAACTCTTTCTTCGAATACCGCTCTACTATGATGAACTTGTTCGGATGTTGGTCGCTTCTTCCAATCTCGTACGATAACGTCTCCGGCTCGTTCGCTTCCACGTGCCGAGCGAGCTCTGAAAATTTCAGCAAGAACTTATCCACGTGTTCGCTTTTCAGCTCGAGCGAGATGTGCAAGCACCACGGGCCTTGTTTCGGCATCGTGGTGATTCGCTTTTAAATTTTATGCGCTCGCTCGTCGCGAGACGCGTACTCTCCGTGCGCATATTTTTTTGTTTAGGGTTTATAAAAAAAAATTTTGACTGAAACCCTAAAAATTTTGGTCGTGACGTGTTCACTTCTCGGTGTGTTCGTTACCCGTTCTTTTGGATATTTTTTCCAAACTGGAAACTATATAATCCATCATCCGCGCGAGCGACACAAATCAGAAACGCTTCAAACGCTCTCGATATAAACAAAGGCAACAAGCAAAAGATAACGTCATGAGTTTTACGATGACTTCTTCCCGATCGCTCCTTTCTTCCGGCTTAATGTCCGTGAAATCTTCCACTTCTTCTTCTTCTTCTTCTTCTGCAAAGAGAAGAGCGACCCCTTTGTCGACGAGGCGATGTGTGCAAGTGGTGCGAGCGTCGTCGGACGACGTCGTCGTTTCCATCGATGAGTTGACCGAAACGACTCGAAAAGCGATCAAAACGTACGGGTACGACGATAAAGCGACCGAGTGCATCTTGGACATCTTGATGTACGCGCAGTTGAGAGGGAATAACCAAGGTATGTTTTAGATATGTTTGTGTATATCCACGATGCTCACAAATTGACACTCTCTGACTTCTCTCTCTCTAAAGGTATCATTAAAGTGACGACGAACGGCATCGCCCGCGACCCGGACGCGACGCCAATCAAGATTACCGAACCTGTTCCGTTATCTGCCGCCATCGATGGCGGTAACAACCACGGCATGATTGTCTTGGACAAAGCCGCGGAGCTCGCCATCGAGAAGTGCAAGGCGCACGGCGTCGGGGTGGTCGGTACGAACCACACATTTACGAGTACGGGCGCGTTGGGGTACTACGCGAAGAAGATTGGCGAGCAAGGCTTGGTTGGGATTGTTTTGGCGCAATCGCCGGAGTTTGTGGCGCCGGCTGGGGCGAAGCAAGCGATTTTTGGTACCAACCCGATTGGTTGCTCCATCCCGAGAAAAGGAGGCGAGCCGATGACTTTGGATATGGCGACTTCGGCGTACGCGTTCTTCGGGTTGTTGGAAGCCAAGACGAGCGGCAAGCCGTTACCGCCGAACGTTGCGCAAGACAAGGACGGTAACATGACCACTGATGCGAACGCCGCGTTGGATGGCGGGGCGATCATGACCTTTGATTGCGGGTACAAGTCGAGCAACTTGGCCTTGTGCATCGAGTTGTTGGCCGGTCCGTTGGTCGGCGCCGCGTACAACGACAAGAAGGCGGCGAAGAACTGGGGTAACTTGGTGTTCGCCATTGACCCGAAGATTTTAGGCAACGACGATTTCTTAGAGCAAAGCGCGTTTGTGATGGACCGCGTGAAGAACGCGGAGAAGAAGGACGGCGTGAGTTCGATCAACTTGCCGGGCGAGAGAGGCGACGCGTTGGCCGCGGAGAACATCAAGAAAGGGACGATCGGCGTCGAGCCGAACTTGTGGAAGGGGTTGCAAGAATACGCGGCGAAGTACGACCCGAAGGCGGAAGTGTTTCCGATCGAGTGGGCGTAAACGTTTAATAGTAAATGTGCAACGAGACGAGCTTTTATTCTAATAACCATTCATATAAAATTTTATATAAAACCGACGAAACGAATCGTCCTCTCTCGTTTATTCGTCTGCATACACCCAACTTTGCGAAGTGTTTCGATAAAACTTTTCCTCGTTATTCGCGACTGGAAAGTCAATCATTTGAATCATAAATCCGCGCATGTTGAAATAGAACCCGCCTGGGGCTAAATCCAGGTCCTCGGTGGTGCATTGAAACGTGTATATTGACCCATCGCGTTCGTCCACGCGCGGGCACAAGTACCGATGAAATTGACCGCCGACCAAGTAAGTGGTAATTTTATGTATGAGCATGACGCCGACCCATATGAACACGTAAAACGCGTACGGCGGTTGCTCGAGAAACCTCCGAACGCCTTCAAACCATCGATGTCGCGATTGTTGTTGTTGTTGTTGTTTCTTGTTCCTTTTCTCTTCTTTAAAGCTCCTCTTGTTATTGTTGTCGTCGTTGACGTTGTTTTTTTTCTTCTTAATTTTCGGAAACATGCTCTTGTGCCGCATGCCGTGAAAACGTTGTTGGACGTACACGGTCAAAAACGACAACGCGATTTCAATCGCAATCAAATTGACCGCTTGAATCGCGTAACTTTTTAAAGAAACGATAGATTCGTTCCCAACTTTAGCCATCCTAAAGACGTACAAGTATATTGAAATGACGATGATAGCCGCTATTTCCGCAAACGCGGAAATGACGGAGTTCATCGCTAAAATGTCGTGTTGCTTTTGCGTCGTCAACAACGCCTCTGCGGTTTGCTTTCCCAAAAACGCGCGAGCTAAATACTTGTCGCGATCTTTTGTCGTCAAAGCAATCATTAGTTCGTGCAAAGAAAGAATCGTTTGCACGGTAGCCATCGATTTTACAGTCCCATCTGCAGCTAAGAGGAACATCACGTATCTCGAAAAAAATGCCTGTTGCAACGCGAAGGAGAGGTAATACGGAATTTGTAAACACGGCCCGGGCGATGGATTCAAACGCGCGAAATGCCTTTCCGCTCCTCTCACGAGCTCCCAAAAAATCGGGTCTAAGCCGAAGCGAATGAAGAGCTTCATCGTTGGCGATACCGATTGATCGCTCATGACGATTAAGAAAAATTCAACCACGTTCTTGCCTATAATCGCCATTAAGTAAATATACACGAACCCGTAGGAAATGCCTTTGGTGGACCAAAAATCAAACGCCGATAATCCGCTCCACATGAGAATGCCAAAGAGGTAATAACACGCGTATTGCGTGTATTGATGATAAAACCCGAGAATAGCAATCGTTCCAAAGTACGTTAAATTGTATAAAGCGAACGAGTACACGCACATCTTTGTTCTCCAATTTCGAAATCTCGAGACGTGCCACCCGACCATCTGGTGAAACACAACCTCGCCGAATTGAGAGAGCATGCATAAACGAACGAACAAAACCGCGAAATCGTCCCATCTCCACGGTTTGTACGATTTCCCAACTTCTCTAGCGTACGTGCACGTCAACCACGTCTTCACTAACTCCTCTTGTCCTTTATCTTTTTGTAACTCTAAGTTGATGTTTCTCGTGCACCTCGTCCACGCCGCCAAGGAGAGATAGATGAAGAATACAGTCACCATGACTAACGCGACCGAAGCAAACGTAGCGATATACTTCCAATCGGAGAACGACTGATACAAGCGAGCGCTCGGTAACGCAGACGCATCCAGTAGCTTTTTCGCTCGAGACTGTTTCTTTCTTCTTCTGTAACCATTCGAGAACGAAGAGGGCGATTTTTGTAGTGCGCTCCTTTCTCGTTCAACGCCGCTGAAAGTTTTCACATCGACTCGTTGACCTTTCGTCGTCGATAATGTCGTCGCCAAATCGGAGTCGAGTTCGCTCGCGTCTCCTCCATCCATCGTTGTTTACTCTTCACCTATCGCGTCCGCTTCCGTAATAAAACCTCGAGAAAAAAA
>Ga0181559_10004181_pt1 | contig 14003 bp, 13 predicted proteins | sample 011ome_21_FD_133752 | JGI IMG/M metagenome (GOLD analysis project Ga0181559, IMG submission 133752) | Coastal salt marsh microbial communities from the Groves Creek Marsh, Skidaway Island, Georgia - 011508AT metaG (megahit assembly) | ecosystem: Environmental > Aquatic > Marine > Intertidal...
ATCGGGTGATCTGCGGGATTGGGGTTTCTGGCCCACAAATTGTTGAAGGTTGGTATGGGCAACCCTGGGGAAAACCTTACTACCGACTTAAAGATTATGTTCAAATCATGAAGAAGATCTTCGCGCGTGAAGCACCGGTGGTGCACGAAGGCCGGGAGATCTCGTTACCTTATGAAGGTGAAGGGGCGCTGGGCGTGGGCAAGCCTCTGAAGTCGATCCTGCACATGAATCCGAACATTCCTATCTGGTTGGGTACCGGTATGGAATCCACGGTAAAGCTCACGGCGGAAATTGCCGACGGTTGGTTGCCGCTGGGTTTGGTCCCGGAGACGTATAAAATTTATGAGCCGTGGATTAATCAGGGCCTGGAGAAAGCGGGTAAAGACCGCAGTCAGTTTGACGCTCAGGGTGGTGGGGCCGTGGTCGTGACGGATGATGTGCAGTCGGCTTTGGATCGTTTGAAACCCAACATAGCCCTCTATGTGGGCGGCATGGGGCATAAACACAAAAATTTCCACAAAGAAATGATGGTGCGCCGTGGTTATGGCGCAGCAGCCGAGCGTATTCAAGAACTGTATCTGGCTAAACACAAACAAGAGGCCATAGAAGCTGTACCCGATGAATTTGTCGACGAAGGCGCATTGATTGGGGATCGTGCACGGATCGCCAGGCGCTTTCGGGATTGGGAAGACAGCGGCATCAGCGGATTTACGGTGAGTGGGGATGAACAAGCGATGCGTTTGATGGCGGACCTGGCCCGATTGAATGTAGAGCCTGGGGCCTGAGGAGGCATCGTGCAGTGCTCATTGCCGTCAGCGCGGGCCAGGTTGCAGGGCACAGCAGGGTGTTTTTGGAGATTAAAAATTTAAGAGGCTCGGTGTGCATGGAATCAATACATAGATCGACAAGGCCAATCAGGCTGACCGTTAGGACCCATTGCAACAGAGTGTGGGAAACACTCAGGAGGAACATATGCCATCAGTAGAGACCACCATGGCGCGCCGTCAGGCAACGCCGGGCGCACAAGATTGGGCGCGCAGTGTACATCCGGGATCGGCCAACAAGTATTTTATGGTGTCTTCAGATTGCCATGCGAATGAACCCAAAGATTGGGTGAAGTCGCGCATTGGGCCGGAGTACCTGAAGCGCTTACCGCGCCTGGAAATGAAAGATGGCCAGGCGTTTATCATCACCGAAGGCAATCGCCCGTGGAAAATTAAAACCGACACCACGGATTGGGGGCCAGAAGATATCGAGCGCAACAAAACCGGCCGCAACGTCGCGGAGCGCCTGGCTGATCAGGATCGCGATGGTATAGATATGGAGGTGGTATTCGGCAACAAAGGGATTCACGCGTTTGGGACTAATGACCCCGGCTTTTCAATGGCCATGTCTCAATGTTGGAACGACTGGGCCCACGAAGAGTTTGGTGCTCATCAGGACCGAATTTTGCCGATGGCGCAAATTCCCACTCTTGATGTGCCGGCGGCGATCAAAGAGGTAGAGCGGGTGGCCAAACTCGGGTTCAAAGGCATCACGATTCCGGTCAAACCAGAATATGGCCCGACTGGTATGGACCAGCGTAATTATAATCAACCAGAGTTTGAACCCTTATGGGCGGCCATTGCGGATGCAGACCTGCCGTTGACCATCCATGTGTCCACCGGTCGAGACCCGCGCGCGGCGTCAGGCCCCGGAGGCGCGATTGTGAACTACGCGGTGCATTGTTGTGCCGCCAGCCAGGAGCCGGTGGCTAATCTTTGTGCGTCGGGTGTGTTAGAGCGCCACCCCAAGCTGCGGTTCGCCACCATCGAGGCGGGTATTGGCTGGGTATCCTGGCTGTTAGAGGTCATGGATGAGGCTTTTTACAAGCACCGCATGTGGGTCTCACCGGATTTGAAAGAGCCCCCCAGTTTTTATTATCGTCGCCAGGCGTTTGCCTCATTTGGTGAAGACCGGTCCGGCCTTGATCTCGGGGTGGCCCACGACCTGATGGACAACTTTTTGTGGGCCAACGACTATCCCCACCACGAGGGCACCTGGCCGCATTCAGCCGCTGCGATTGAACGTACGATGGGTGGTTTAAGCGAAAGCGACCGGGCGAAGGTGCTGGGGTTGAATGCGGCACGATTCTGGAATCTCAAAATCCCGGCGCGCTATCAGGCTCTGGGAGACCACGTTTAGTGGGGCTCAAAGGCGTCGCGGCTGCGGTAGGTCTGGGTGAGTTACCTCCCCGTCGTTACACGGGCGAGGCAAGTATTCTGGATCTGCTCAGCACCGTAGCCCATGACGCGATCGAAGATGCTGGGTTTAAAAAAACCGATATTGATGGCCTGATTGTGCATCCGATCGGCGGGTTACCAGGTTTTGTGCCGGCGACGGTCGCGGAGTATCTGGGGCTGCAACCCAGTTTTGCAGAAGTGGTGGATTTGGGCGGGGCAACCGGTGCGGGCATGGTGTGGCGTGCCGCGGCAGCGATACAGGCGGGCATGTGCACCAGCTGTTTATGCCTAACCGGTACCCGGCGTCGCGGGCCACTGCCGAAACGCCCGGTGGATCGTCCCTCAGGTGAACAAGTACCGCGTGCGCCGCGTTCGATCATGCCTAAGCGGGATCGCTCACCTCAGGCCGAGTTTGATATGCCCTATGGCATGCTGGGTGCAAACGTGGGTTACGCCATGATTGCTAACCGTTACACGCACGAATACGGGCTCACTGATGAACAACGGGCCAAGGTCGCGGTAGATCAGCGCAAGAATGCCAACCACAATCCCGCGGCTATTTTTCATGATCAAACGCTGACGGTGGCCGATGTACTGGGCTCGGAGATGATTTGTGAACCCTTGCATATGCTGGAGATTGTGATGCCTTCAGCCGGGGCAGCGGCGGTATTAGTGACCACGGCAGACCGGGCGGTGGATGCCCGGCAGCCGCCGGCATGGTTGCTCGGCGCTGGAGAGTCAGTGACCCATTCCTCGTTTGCGCAAGCCCCGGCGCTGGACGCCACGGGGATTGGTCGAGCCGCACGTGCGGCGTTCGCGCAGGCAGGTATTCAGCCCCAGGATGTTGGGCTCGCTTCTTTATACGACTGCTACACCATTATGGTGTTGTTGACTCTGGAAGAGGCGGGCTTTTGCGCTCGTGGTGAAGCGGGCGCTTTTGTGCAGTCTCACGATCTAACCTATGCCGGTGATTTTCCGATGAATACGCATGGAGGCCAATTGTCGTTTGGTCAACCGGGTATGGCGGGTGGCATGAGTCATGTCACGGAAGCCATTCGGCAGATTCAGGGGCGTTGTGGGGAGCGCCAGATCAGCGGTTTAGAATTGGCCTATGCGCATGGGAACGGCGGCATTATTGCTGAGCAAGCAGGTCTGGTTTTTGGAGCGGCGAGATGAGTGCACGATTGATTCCCCCTCGCTCCGAGCTGACCCAACCGTTTTGGGATGCCGCGGGTGAGGGCGCTTTAGCCTTACAATTCTGCGGCACCTGCGACACCGGTATTTTCCCGCCCAGGGCGCATTGTCCGGACTGTGGTGGATCAAACCTGCAGTGGCGGTCTGTATCGGGAGAGGGCTCGGTGTATACCTATACGGTGGCCCACCGCGCACCCCACCCGGTGTTTGCGTCCCAGTGTCCTCTGGTGATTGCGGTCATTGTGTTGGCTGAAGGGCCCCGCATGATCAGTAACGTGGTCGGGGTTGACCCTGAGGATGTGTACGTCGACATGCCGGTGCGCGTGACTTTCGAGGCGATCGACGACACAGACCTCTGGTTACCGTTGTTTACCCCGGCTGCATAAACGCGGTCGGAGTTGGCCACACGAGGGCCTCGCTGACTACACAGGCCAGGTGTAGGGAGGGCAAGTCAGTTTTTGTTGGTGTTCAGTCTCTGGTGTAACGCCTGAAACAGAGGGCCCTTTAGAATAGAGGATGGGTGGCCCCCAACCGGTGGCTTAAAGGCGTCTGAATTGTCCAGCTGCAGGCTGAGCACACCCTCCATCCGTTCACGAATAATGCCCTCGGCGTCAAATGGAAAATCGTGGTCGACGTAGGGACGTTTGTTTTCGGTGATCATATAAAAATTGCCGGCTGCGATATGATCAAAGACCTGTGCTGCATGACGTTCAGGGGTTTGTGCCAGATTAGCCAGCGTGCCGATATCTGCTGCGGTGACTGAGTCAGCAGCCATGTCACCTGCTTTAACCAGATCATTAACGCGACTGGTTTCGCCAAGAGCGGTGCCCACGATGCAAGGACACAGCACGTGGATGCGCACCTGAGGCGATTTGGTCGCGAGCTCGAAAGACAACGATTCGGTCATGGCCACCACGGCGTGTTTACTTGCTTGGTACGACGCTGCGCCGCCGTCTCCGCGGACCAGCCCTCCGACAGAAGCCGTCGCACTGAAGATCGATTGACTTTTTTGTGCTTGTAACAGGGGCACAAAGGCATGCATGGTATGCAGCACACCCATGACGTTGACTTCGAGCGTTGTGCGCCAATGCTCCGCAGGGCTGTGCATGATGGTTTTATTGAAGATCACGCCGGCGTTTGCAAACACAGCGCCAATGGATTTGCCCGGAAATTGATGGGCGATATTCGCAGCCGCGGCGTGTAACGCCTCAGGGTCGGTGACGTCGCAAGTGGCGCCCGCGACCCTGACGTCGGGAAACTCGTCAGACAAACGCGCCACGGCCGAATCCACCAAATTGCGGTGCAAATCAATGATGAGCACGTGCATATTCAATTCACCGGCAGCGTGGCGACACAAGCCCCAGCCGATGCCGTTGTTGCCTGCGCCGGTAACCACAGCCACCTGGTCGCTCAATTGCCCTGTATCGAATTTGCCTTGCTGTACGCTCACTGCTGCACCCCGTAATACATTATAACGACAGGCTACACTGACAACGCGTGCAGGCCAATGGGCGTGTTCCTCGGTGCAAATTGACCCACCGGTGGGGGAAATCAATTCGCCATCAGGTCACGGGCGATGACGCTCAATGGCCTGCTAGAGGCTGCATAAAGTGATCTGCTGTGCGTGTAAGGGTCAGGTCGTGGGGGTATGCTGCGTTCGCTATAGTGGTCAGTTTGGGAGGTGGCTCATGAGTGCCGGTCGGTTTAAACGTTGTGTGTTAGGCGGAGTCTTTTGGTGTTGCCTCGGGCTAAACGGGGCACCGCTGGCGGTAGCTGCTGAGATATCTGCTGCGGTGAAAGATATGGTTCGCGCACGCGTCGATGGAGATAAAACAGCCGGCATGGTCGTTGGGCTCGCAGATGCCCGGGGGATGACCTTTTTTGGCTATGGGCGTTTGCCCACGGCGCAATCGGACATAGCCGTTGAGAACGTCATATTTGAAATTGGTTCAATCTCCAAGGTGTTCACTGGTGTGCTGCTTGCGGCCGCCGTTGATCGTGGGGAAGTACGGTTGACCGATCCAATCGCAGCGCATTTGCCGGCAGATCTGCCATTGTCTGAGAACATTGGCAGCACGATTCGGTTGGTAAATCTGTCTGCCCACAACTCCGGCTTGCCACGCATGCCGGACAACATTAGCCCGCAGGACCCGGGTAATCCCTATGCCGACTATGGGGTGGAGGAACTGTATACCTTTTTAGGAGAAGTCAGCTTGTCGCGGCAGGTCGCAGATGCATACGAATATTCAAACCTGGGTGCTGGCTTGTTAGGTCACTTGCTGGCCCGTGCATCTAATCAGACCTATGAAGCGCTGGTGGTCCAGCGCATCGCGGGTGAACTGGGCATGCCAGATACGCGCATAACGTTGAACCCTGAAAGGCAAGACCGATTGGCTCGGGGGCATGCGGGTGCGCGAGAGGTGCCTAATTGGGATCTGGGGGTTCTGGCTGGTGCGGGAGGATTGCGTTCGACCGCCCGGGATATGTTGGTGTTTCTCAGTGCCAATGCCGGGCTCATGGACACCGAACTGGCGGCAACCCTGCGTATGACTCATCGGGTGCAGGGTGATGCGGGTTCGCCCCAAATGGACATGGGCATGGGTTGGCATATTCTCAAGGTCCCTGAAGGGGACAATGTGTTCTGGCATAACGGTGGCACGGGCGGGTATCGGGCGTTTGCCGGATTCACCCAAAATCCCCCTCAAGGTGTGGTGGTGTTAACCAATTCTGGTGGCGCGGGGGATGACGATATTGGGTTTCATTTGTTGAATCCGGAATTACCGATGGCGCCCTTTGCTCCACGCCGCGAGATTGAGCTACCGATGGCCACGCTGGATCAGTATGTCGGGCGGTATCAACTCAGTGACCAGCGGGCATTCAAGGTCACCCGACAAGAGAGTCAATTGATGGTGCAACTGAGTGGACAGCCGACGGTCCCCGTTTTTCCCGAGACAGCGACGCGGTTTTTCTACAAAGTGGTTGATGCCCAATTGGAGTTTGAATTAAACACGCAAGGGGCCGTGACTGCCCTGGTGTTGTACCAAGGCGGCGGGGTGTTTAAAGCCAAGCGGATCGCACCATAAACACCCCGATCGAAATACCCCGATCGAATAAAAGAAACGCCGAATGTGCGGACCTCATCGCAGATCGGCTAAACCAAGACGGCGTGGCAGTACCTCAGCGGCGCCTGACCACGGCTTGCACAATACCGACAGCGATGATGGCTCAGGACGCACTGTCGCGGCAGAAATCGGCCAGGCTGGCAGCAGTGTCTCTGGAGATATCTGGGCAAGCCATCGGAAATATTTCTGTACCGTGGATGGTACCCATGACTTGACGGCAACGTGCGTCAACCCCGGCACGCAACAGGAGGCGATAAAAGTTGATGCCCTCGTCCAGCAGTGGGTCGCATTCGTTGACGCTGATCATGGTGCGTACCAGCCCGGAGACATCCTCTTCGGTCGCAAATCCGGGCCATGCCAAAGGGTTGCGATCGTTGAACGCGTCGATGCCGTAACCGACGGCACCTGAGTTGTTGTGCAGATCGAGCAAAATGCCGTTATTTTGCACAGACGAAGGGTTTTCCGGGAGTGGCCAGGAGCCTGCGATGTAGGGGCACAGCGCATACAGGCCTTTGATTAAGCCTAAATCACCGTCCTGTTTGAGTTTCAGGCCGCTGGCCAGGGTCAGATTGCCGCCGCCGCTTTCGCCGGCAATGACAATTCGATTGGCATCAATATTGAGCAGTGCAGCATTAGCCGCGACCCATTTCAAGCCGGAGACACAGTCGTTTAACCCGGCCGGAAAAGGAGCTACCTCGGGCGCACTGGAGGGCGTCACACAGTTCCTGAAATCCACCATGGCCACGGCAACACCTTGAGCAGCAATGATCTTGCCCCAGGCGCGATAGTTACCGTCATAACAGGACATGGAGGCCATGCCTCCGCCATGAATGTAATACACGCAGGGCAGCGTATCGTCATTGTCAGGGCGAATGTATTGAATGTTGATTGAATTGCCATCGGGGGCTGATTCGAACACATGGGTGGTGATGGCAAGCCCTGCCGAGGGAGCAATGGTTTCGTTGTCGGCCATCTCCAGAAACGCGGTGAGACCTGCGCGCCCGGCAATCGCTTGCTCAGAGTTAGCCGCAGCCAGCATTTGCTCCCGATTCTCCACATCACTCTGAGGCGGCAATGCCATCTCGCCAAAAATGGCTTTGATACGGGGGTCGATGCGGGGGTCTTCGGTAATTTTAGGGTTAGGCACAATGGATCTCCGATAATGATGGCCAAGATCCTAGCAGGCCGGTGCGAGCGCGCCTAGTGTGTGTCGGCGAGGCGCTATGACCCTGCCTGGCTGTCCGTAGCTGTCGTTCGAATGCCGTCGGGTCACTTTTTTTGCCAACACGGTCAACCTAATGGTTGGTGGCGCGTTGTTACTCTCTGATCAGTCAATTTAGGGGTCTTCGTTGTGGCGTTCAGAATTATGTCAGCCCGTAATGGCAGGATGTTCGGTCGTGACCGCATAGGCGTGGCAAGCCGGTTGCTGCGCTGGGGTGTGTTCGGTTTGATTTTGACCGTCACGGCCTGCGGTGGGGGTGGCGGCGGCGGGGGGACTAATCCAATTCCCACACCGCCGCCTGATGGCGGTAGTCCACCGCCCAGTGCACCCACTGTGGGCGAGCTCAATGAGGCGGCTAAACTGGCCAGCGTGTCGACTTTTGGTTTGCCCTACGATGCCCTGTACGCCCTGGCAGAAACCGGTTTCGACAGCTGGCTGCAGACGCAATTCAACACCCCGGCCACGTTGCACAAACCCGTGATCGATGATCTTGAAGACATGCTGGCAAACGGGGAGCTGGCGGCGAATCGTGATGCGAATGCCCACCGTAAACGCTTTCGCCGCTATGCCTGGTGGAGCCGCGCGATGACCGCGCCAGACGTGCTCCGGCAACGGGTGGCCTTTGCCTTATCCGAGATTTTTGTGGTGTCGGATCAGGTGGCGCAGCTGAACAATAACCCCTACGCGCTGAGCACCTATTATGACCAACTGTTGACGCACGCGTTCACCAACTATCGAGACTTGTTGGAAGCGGTGGCCCTGCACCCGGCCATGGGCGTCTACTTAAGTCACGTTAATAACCCCAAAGCAGATCCGGACGCTAACCAGTTTCCGGACGAAAATTTTGCCCGTGAGGTGATGCAGCTGTTCAGTATTGGACTTTTTGAACTCAATGCGGATGGCAGTGAAAAGCTGGACGATGACGGGCAACCCATACCGAGCTATAACAATGACACCATCCGTGAAATGGCACGGGTGTTTACCGGTTTGTCATTTGGTGGTCCGAATGCGCGGTTTGGTAAACGTGGTCCGGTGTTTCAGGTACCCATGCAGATGTTTGATGAGTTTCATGAGCCGGGTGAAAAAGTGCTTCTGAATGACGTAGTTGTACCCGCTGGTCAAACCGGTATGCAAGACATAGAGATGGCATTGGACAACTTGTTTAATCATCCGAATGTCGGCCCGTTTATTGGTCGCCAACTGATTCAGCGTTTGGTGATGTCGAATCCTCCGCCGGCCTATGTGGCGCGGGTGAGTGCAGCGTTTAACGGCGACAGTAGCGGTGTGCGCGGAGATATGCGCGCCGTTATCGAAGCGGTTTTGACCGACCCTGAGGTAGTCTCGCCGTCTGACCCTGAGACTGCGGGGCGCTTGCGCGAACCCCTGGTGCGTTTTGTGAGTATGGCCCGGCAACTGAACGCGGTGGCCGACGATGGTTTGTTTTACAACAATGGATATGCCCAGCAGTTCCTGCTGCGTCAGCATCCGTTATCAGCGCCCAGCGTGTTCAATTTTTACCTGCCCAATCACTCACCGGCGGGCCCTTTAGCGCAAGCGGGTTTGGTGGCCCCGGAATTTCAGATCACGGATACCACGAGTATCGTGACGGTCACGAACGCAATGTATCTGGCGGTGATAGGCAATCAGGTGATGGACATAGAACCACCGTTCGGCGCTGTTAGTCTGGATTTAACGGCGTTTGAGGACCTCAATGCGGACAGTTTAGATGCCCTGCTGGACCGCCTCGATACCGTGTTCATGCACGGCACCATGGAGGCAACGACGCGTCAGTGGATCGCCGATATAGCACTCGAAGTTGAAGATGTGCCGTTGCGGACGAGAGTAGCGATTTATATGACTTTAGCGTCAGCCAACTATGCCGTGAATATTTAGGGAACCTTGACCATGTATAAACAATCCAGACGATCTTTTCTCAGCCGGCACGCCACCCTCGGTTTCGCCGGCAGCCTCAGTGGTCTCACTGGCCTGCAACTGGGGTTTGTGCGACAGGCAAGTGCCGCGCAGGCTTTTGGCGACTACAAAGCACTGGTCTGTATTTTGCTGGCAGGGGGCAATGATGCTTACAACATGGTGGTACCGTACGATACAGATCAGTTGACGCAGTATTCAAACTTGCGGTCTGGCCTGGCGTTACCCGCAGAAGAATTGTTGCCGCTGGCAGGCGTACACAATGGACGTCAATATGCGCTGCACCCCGGGATGAGTGAGGTGCAAGCACTGTTCAACGGCGGTGACTTGGCGCTTATGGCGAATGTGGGGCCGTTGGTGGATTATGTGGACGCTGCCGCGATTGCTAACGGTGCGCCTGTACCGCTGGGGGTGCACTCCCATTCGGATCAAATCAAAACCTGGCAGACCGCTGTACCGTATGCGCGGGTAGCGCAAGGCTGGGGTGGTCGCTTAGCGGATGTCATGACTGCAGTGAACCCGGCCAATGGTGTGTCGATGAATGTTTCCTTGTCGGGCAACAATGTCTTTCAAAGTGGGGCGGTTGTCACGCCTTACAGCATCGACACCAGCGACGCCGGCGTACCCAATATTCTGGGCTATGATGATCCCGGCCCATATGGCGATTTGGGCCGACGCGCCATTGAAGGCTTACTTGAATCGGCGCACGATAATTTGCTGCGCGAAGCTTTCCGCAATCGATTTTTAGGTACGTTGGAGGCGCGGGAAACGTTTGTTGCAGCTTTGTCTCAGGGCACGCCTGTGACCACCGAGTTTTCCGCGGATCCCTTTGCACAGTCGTTGCGTCAAATCGCCCGGGTAATTGGGGCAAGAGATCAGTTGGGTGCGGTGCGCCAAACGTTTTTTATTACCGTAGGCGGTTGGGATCACCATGATGATCTGCTCGATAATCAAGCGCTGATGTTGCCGGGCATCAGTCGAGGGCTGGCGGAGTTCCGGCAGGCTTTGGTGGAATTGGACGTCTTTGATGCAGTGACCACGTTTACCACCTCGGATTTTGGGCGGACCTTAACCTCCAACGGTGACGGCTCAGATCATGGTTGGGGGGGACACCATTTGGTGATGGGAGGCAGCGTGGATGGGGGCCGGTTTTTCGGCGAATACCCCGAGTTGTCCGCCGCCAGTCCGCTGGATGTGGGGCGCGGTATTTACGTCCCTACGATGTCGGTTGATGAATATTTTGCAGATCTGGCGTTGTGGTTTGGCCTTGATGCGGGGGATCTCGAAACCGTGTTGCCCAACATCCGAACGTTTTACACGCCGGGTAGCGCAAATCCACCGCTGGGCTTGTTTGCTACGAGTTAGCGAGCCTGGGTGTGCGGTCAAGGCCAAGCAGTTGATGAGGCCTGCGCGCCAGTGGTGTGGAATGTGCTGGGGAGTTGGCTGCGGGCTCGATCAGTATTACGTTTAAAATAATTCATAACCCATTGAAAAGTATATTTAAACATAGATGAAAAAATTTTTGACGGGTGTCAACCGATTAGGTTCTGGTGCGTTTCTAACTGTAGGTGTCATCACTTTGGCAGCGACTCGTGTGATTTCAATGTCGCAATGCAGGATAACACCGCTAACTACAACGCAACACAAGAGGTACGCATTATGAAACTCATTAGCCTAAGTACGACGTTACTCGTGAGCCTATTGTCCGTGAGCCCAGTCTACGCAGATGTAGGAGACCGCGTAGAGGGCAAACTGGATCGCAAAGGGGATCGTATCCAGAATCGAACCGACCGGCGTGGTGACCGTGTGAATGATCGCCTGGATCGGGCCTCCGATCGTGCGAACCGTGTCGATCGTCCGCGTCGTGCGGCCCGTCTTGATCGGGCCGGAGATCGCATCGACAACCGTTTGGACCGTCGAGGTAGCCGCGTTGATCACCGATTAGATCGCCAAGGTGCGCGCTTTAACCGACGCTTCTAGCGGTGGGTTTACGGAGCACGTTACACTATCACGAAGACAGGATAACAGCGCATCAAGCCGATGATTGGCCCCGACATAGCCGCAGACGAGTGCGAGCACAGCCCTCCAAAGGAGCAGTGGCAGGGGCCTTTGGCCTGTGCCACCGCCAGGTTGGGTGTGGCGTGTGAGTATGGGTTAGCGCAATGTGGCCTGGCCCATGGGTAGTGCGGTCGAGCTGAATCAGTTTCTGACCAAAGTTGAAAAACGGGCGTATTTCATGGCCTTACAGGAAGTCAAAAATGGGGAGGACGCGTTGGACATTGTGCAGGACGTCATGATGTCGCTGGCGACCAAGTACGCGGCGCGGCCCGCGGAACAGTGGGCGCCCCTGTTTTACCGCATGTTGCGCAATCGCACCATGGACTACCATCGCAAAGGGGCTGTGCGGCGGCGCTGGTTTGGGTGGTTGGATCGAGCCGAAACGGATGCCCACGAGGCGATTGAGCGGGCGCCCGCGCCTGCGATGGCCGAGCCGGATCAGGAACATCTGCGAGATGAGTTCACTGACGAACTGCAGCAAGCTTTGGGCGCTTTGCCAGATCGTCAGCGTCAGGCGTTCATGCTGCGCAGTTGGGAAGGCTTGGATGTGAAAGAAACGGCTGCCGCAATGGGTTGCTCAACCGGCAGTGTTAAAACGCATTACTCGCGGGCTGTGAGGTCATTACGCCAGCGTTTACAGGAGAGCTACGGTGAAGGATGAACCCGCAGATCTAACGGTACAGGAGCGCGCGTGGGCAGAGCACGCCGGACAGCACTTGCGGGCAGTAGAGGGCAATTTACCCAATGAGGTAACTCAACGGTTGAGGGCGATGCGCAGCTCAGCTGTAGCCTCGATTGAGCATCAGCAGACACGTTCTGCGGTAACCCCCGGTTGGTGGTCTCCAGGGGTGACGGGTGGCGTCTTGGCGGCGGCCTTGTTGGTGTTTGTGTTGACAATTACACCGCAATCCCTGCCATTGCCGGATCTTGATGCGCAGGAACTCGCGGCCTCGCAGGACGTTGAATTGCTGGAAGATCTGGAGTTTGTGGCCTGGATGTTGGCACAGGAGGAGGTCAATGAAAGCCGGCATCAAGGGTAGTGTCAGCGTTTGGCTGTTGCTGTGCTGTGGGCAAATCTCCGCTGCAACGAGCGGGTCTGGACCAGCGATGAGTCTGTTTGATTTCCTGGGCACGGTCGTTGAAAACGACGGCGAACTGATCGATCCGCTGACGCTGTATGACGAACAAGGCTCAAGCGCGGCTGTGTCTGGCGAAGACGCGGATGCGACCTTCAAGGTGGACACAAGTGAGTCCGTCAAGGCAAGTGTACAGGCGCGGCATGCCCCACCAATACAAGAACAACATTCGAAGGTGACACCATGAGAACGCCCTGGTTATTGATGATGGGCCTATGCTTAGTGCCGACACTCACCCATGCTCTGGAGTGGCAGGAGCTCAGTCGGGAGCAGCGTAATGCGCTCAAAGAATTTGCACCGCAGTGGCCAGAGCTAGAACAGGAGCGACAGCAACGGCTGCTCAAAGGTGCGGACCGTTGGTTGTCCATGGATAAACAAACTCAGCGCGACATGACCAAGCGCTACCAACGCTGGGAGTCGCTGCCTCGTCAACAACGACATGCGCTCATGGAGCGCATGCGCCTCTTTGAGCAGTTGTCACCATCGCAACAACGCAGAATGCGTAAACAGTGGCGTCAGTTTAAACAAATGTCACCGCAGCAGCGGCGAAAGCTGCGCCGCCAGTTTCAGCAGATGTCACCGGAGGATCGTGCTCGGGCATTGCAACGTATGCAAAAACGGTCTGAAAGCGCTGCGCGGCAGAAGTCGCGCCGCCAGTTGCAGCAGATGTCACCGGAGGACCGTGCCCGGGTATTGCAACGCATGCAAAAGCGCTCTGAAAGCGCTGCCCCGGCACCGAAGCCCTAGGGCACGCGTTGAGGTGAACCTGCCGTTCTGACCCGATTTGAGCCATCCTACAGCCATCTGCTCGGGCGTCTCGGCGGCAAAATCTGAACCCCTTGGGCGTGTAACGAGCGCGCGCGACATCCCCCTAATGGGCACCGTTGGGTGTTTGTCATGACCACACGATTGCGTTAAATTCAAACTCCATATGCAAAGCCTGAATGCGCTTAGGAGTGGACGACGATGAAAAAGAAGACAACGATGAAAAAGAAGACAACGATAAGGAAGACAACAATAAGGATGACAACAAAGTTAAACCTTCGGCAACGATTGATGCAGGCACTGTTGCTGGTGTGGACTTGCTCAGGTGCATCAGTTGTGCTGGCCGACGATCACA
>Ga0181559_10004185_pt1 | contig 13991 bp, 9 predicted proteins | sample 011ome_21_FD_133752 | JGI IMG/M metagenome (GOLD analysis project Ga0181559, IMG submission 133752) | Coastal salt marsh microbial communities from the Groves Creek Marsh, Skidaway Island, Georgia - 011508AT metaG (megahit assembly) | ecosystem: Environmental > Aquatic > Marine > Intertidal zone...
GCTGACTCGGGTATTGCTCGTAAGGGTGATTTATCCTTGATACGTTTAATAATATTTTTATTTACTTTATGTTTCCAATCTCTCAAACATTTTTCCGAAGAAATAGTGGTAAGAATTTGATGTTGAATATCGTCTTCACTATGAATAACAAAATGAAGACCGTCATAATGCAAGAATAATTCAGTTTGAGCACTATAATAATAACTGTTCTTTTTCAAAAACCGTGTAGTGAATTCGTCGCGGTTCGCACTTAATTGATTGTGGCGTTCTTCGCGTTGCTTTTGTAGAGCGGTATCATTTTCTAATGCAGTCGGCAATAAATGTTCAATATAATTGATAAGACGTCCGTAAACATACTCATTGCTTTTATATTTTTCAATAAGCGCGTCTAATAATTCGTGCATATTAGTGATTGTGTTTGTAGTGGGGTGGGTCGGTAATTGCGTTTCATTATCCATTTAATGAATTCGCTTGTTGTTAATGTATTAAACCACAATTATCTTTAATACATTTATTACATATACATTTATTACATATACAATTCAATCAAGATTGCCAATAACATCGGAAACCGCCACGCGTTTACTAAACTCATATTTCCAACATATAATCTATCTAACAAAATATACAAACTAAGTAGTGTTGTTATAATAATAAGAATCTTAAAGATGCACATGGTGTGTTTATACATTTTAAAATAGGATGGTTATATATTAATAATAATAATATTTTATATAAAATTAAATTATAACGCATTAAATTTAATTTAAAGATTTACCCTATAAACTAGTATATATCCTTTTTAATGTCTGTATCTGCCAGTTCTTCTTCTGCACAAAATCACAGTAAAAATATTCTCACAATACAAACAGTGCAAATTGCGCCGTTTCGCACGTTAATGACTGCCCTAAAGGATATTCTTCTAGAAACCAATATTACGTTCACGCCCAGCGGAATTAAAATTATCAATATGGATAAATCGCATACGATTCTTGCCCATCTCTCTCTAGAAGCAGAAAATTTTGAACTGTATGAATGTAAAATGGATAAAATTATTATTGGCGTGAATATGTTTCATCTGTTTAAACTTATTAATACGATTGACAATGATGATACACTGACAATCTATATTGAAGAAGCAGATTATATGGATGGAATTGTTCAATTTCTTGGATTGAAATTTGAAAATGGAGAGATTAAACAACATAAAATCCAAAAACTCCGTTTGATTGAACCGGATAATGAAGAGTTGGATGTGCCTGATGTGAAATTTTCGTCAGTCATTAATTTACCGTCGGTGGATTTTCAAAAAATTATTCGCGATCTCTCTTGTATTTCAGATAAGATTGAGATTAAATCTATTGCTACGAATGAGGGTGCCGAATTGATTTTTAAATGCACTGGTGGGTTCGCGCATGCTGAAATTAGACGTGCAGAAACGGACGGGGCAATGGAATTTATCCAAAAACAAGAAGTCAGTAAAATCATTCAAGGTGAATTTTCGCTAAAGAATTTGAGTTATTTTATCAAATGCACGAATTTATGTAATCAGATTGAAATTTATTTGGAAAACAATTTACCGCTTATTGTTAAATATAATGTTGCTAGTCTAGGTGTTATCAAATTAGCATTGGCAAGTTTGCCGTCGTCTTAACCCGAGATACTCACAATAATAGATAAATAATTAAATATTCTAATTATTTATTTATTTTTGAATTATAACTATTTTTTCTAGTAAAGTAATAATATAATTTACTTGCGCGCCTTGCGGGAACGAGTGGCGGATTTCTTGATGAATCCAAACTTACCCTTCTTGGTTAAAAACCCAGCTTTGACTAAACGTTTATCTCTCTTGGCGGTGGTGTGCTTGCGCTTAGAAACAATACGTCCGTGCTTGTTCATCATCAAGTTGCTCTTCAATAAACCGCCGGGGGTTTTGTAGGCAGTTCCGTGCCACACTTGAGCGCGAGACCCTTCCAATAATTCGAACTTAGTGCCGTTAATGTGGTATTTACCGTCATCCGCTTTCATATGCTTTTTAACCATTTATATATGTTAATGAGAAAATATATAAATAAAATATATTCTGTCTAAATGTTATTCTAAAAATACTAATGGTAGACGTTGGTTAAAACGAATTTCTTGGCGGAGCACCAAACCCACTTGGTCCACCGGCGCGATATCCAAATCCGTTTATTTCGGTTTGACTTGGGATTATACGAACCGACCCAAAATTAGATGAACGATAACTAACAAGTTGAGAATAACGCATTGCATTTGTTAATGCAGAATTATTTGTATTTCCATTAAATGGTAGATTTCCCGTATGATATACAGGGCATTTACAGTATTTTGTAGGAGGAATATATGACATTTATAATTTGTTTATATATTTATTAATCTATCTTCTTCTATTATTAAATACCTACAGCATATATTTTATTAGCAGTAGAACTAATATAAATTTTTCCATCACTGCCAATTACTGGAGGAGATAATCGTCCTTTATCGGTATCTGATAATTTAATTATCCAATCTTCAGTGTAATCATTTCCAATATCGGTAATCATATGTAAATATCCATAACTTGTTCTTGCGTTTATAGAACAAAACAATATTTTACCATTTGCATCAACTACTGGTGAAGTATAATAACAATTTGCTTTTCTAAATATCCATTTTTCGGCACCAGTTGGACTAGTGCGGTCTATTGCGTAAACATAAGCAATTGTGCTTAAATATAATGTATCATTTGTTTCATTTATAGCAACTGTATTATAAAAAGGACCTATATTAGTATTAGTTGTATTATATTTACTTGACCATATTTTACTACCATCATTATTAGACCCATCTAAATAATAGAGTTCACCGTTCATATAGGAACCATTACCGATAATCACATTATTACTTGAATCAACTGACGGCGACGTATATATCGGATTTATTCCGGCAGGTGACGTTATATTTGCATTATAATCCCATATGTATTTACCTGTTTTTCTGTTTATTCCGTATACTTTTCCATCATCTGACCCAAAATAAATTGTTCCATTTTGACCGAGAACAGGAGAAGAATTTATATTTCCACTAGTATCAAATGGTTCCACCCATTTAGAGTATGCATAGAACCCATTATCGCCGATAGAATACATCTTTTTTCCTGCACCAAAATAAATAGCACCACTAATATCAATTATTGGTGAAGATTGTAGAGGATACCCTGCGTTATACGTCCATTTTGCATCACCTGAAGAATGGACTGCGTGTAAATATCCATCATTAGAACCAACATAAATAGTTCCATCGGAAGAGATTGCAGGACTTGTATAAAGCGACGCTCTTGAAGTTACCGGTCTTGAATAATCAGGATTACTTACTTTTGTTTTCCAATTCTGCACACCATTTGACGTATTCAGTGAGTATAAGTATCCGTCATTTGAACCCAAATAAAGAGATGTGCCGTCCGAATTAATTGCAACAGTTGGCAATACATACAAATTACCAGAGACAAAATTACTTGTCCATTTAATTGTTGGTTGTGTTGCTGGTGCAGAATACGGACTTTTTCCGGTATGGCGTTCATCTAACATAAACATTTGCACTTGAGGAGTGGTAGGGACTACGGCATTTCCATTTCCACTAATATCATATAATTTTCCATCATTTGCCAATACTTTAATATCATTATGATTACATATAATTGGACTTGATTGAACTGGACCACCAAGTTCGTATTTCCACAGATGTGTCCGAGTTACACCATTAACACAATATATATAATGACTATTTGTTCCAAAATAAACATTATTATTTGAGTCAATTGTTGGTGTGGAATTAGATAAATTATTATTTGATATTTCAATTGTATATTTCCATTCTCTCGTGCCAGTAGAACTATTAACTACATTTAATCCATATTTTGAAGTAAAATAAATAAAATCATCATTACCAATGGCAATATTTGATAAACTTCCGTCATAAACATCAATTGATGGTGTGCTCCATGTATTTATACCAGTGAAACGATTATAACTATATACTTTCCCCTTTGGCGTTGTAGCATATACATCTCCATTATCTCTTATTGACGGTGAATTATAAGTGTCATTTGTAATAGATTTTGTCCATAGCGTTTCTGGTGGCGAAGATGTATTATTTGATATATCAATTGAATACATATACGATGTATTTGTTGTAGAATTATTTGCAGTATAAATTAATGTTTCATAATCAGCATCAATTGCTAATGTTCCGGTAATTGGATAACCAAGAGGAGTTGTTGGTGTTCTCCATAATGTAATTCCACGCACTAAGTTATCGACAATTTTATACACAGAACCATTTGTTGTTCCAATATAAATATTTGAACTAACATCTAGCATTGGCGAACCAACACAATTTCCATCAAGTCCAACGCGCCATTTAATGCTACCTTGAGCAATAGAATCCAGACCAGAAATTTCTTCAACTATTGCATATACGTAAGGACTATATAATCCAGTATTTGTTGTAGTGCATGCGTATATGGTTCCGTCATTAGTAATTGCTGGTGTTCCTATAAAATTATAATTATTTATTTTATAACGCCAGATAAAATTAAAATTATGATCATATTTGTATAAATAACCATCACCCGATATAAAATATATTTCTTCATCTTGGTCAATTACTATAGAATGAGGATATGGGTATGTAAGACTACCCGTAGTGGTCGTAGTGACGTTTTCTGAAAGTGGCAATATAGAAGGTGCAGCATAAATACTTCTAGACGTATGTTGTGTATTTAACATAAACATACTGACAATCGGTTGAGGAATTTCTGGTATTTCTTCGAACCACCCAATTTCAATACTGCCGTCTGTTCCGGATTCGTTAATTCCTCCACCTGCACCACCAGCGCCTGGAACAAAATATATTGTCTGACCATTAGATATAGACCCTCCTCCTCCCCCTCCACCACCCTTACCGCCTGCACCACCGCCATAACCAGAACCACCGCCGCCGCCTGCAAAAGTTCCACCGTTCCCACCACCACCACCAATAAAAGAATATATACCATTATTACTTATATCTGTTAAATCAACATTACTTGAGTCAATATAGTTAAATCCATTAACACCTCCAAATTCTCCACCTAATCCTCCATCACCAATACTATCTTGATTCCCGCCTTGTCCTCCACCAATACCTCCACCACTCAATCCTATTCTTGAACTATTTCCACCGTTACCAACATTACCACCCCCTCCTCCACCTCCGCCCGCGATTATCCGAATTGTATTATTTCCAGACCCATCTTGATAAAATAAACTACTCATTCCTCCACCACCACCACTGTTTAAATTTTCTAAGGTTGTTCCGTCACCACCATTTACTTGAGACCCTTGACCTCCTAAACTTTTCCCACCAGTTTTAATCGGTGGTTTTTTACCACCAGAACCAACATTCACAAAGACATTATAACTAACGTCTTTATCTAAAAAATTATACTTTGTAAAGACATAAGCACCTCCGCCCCCAGATGACGCTAATGAACCGCCGCCTCCGCCACCATTTACTCTACAAAAAATAGAATATACATTTATTGGTTTTGACCATACCTGTGTTGTTCCTGTATATGCAAAATTGGCACTATTGTCAAAATTAGTTGACATATATAATCCTATATAATGATATTTTTTTTTAAAAGAATGAAATAATCCAATATCAAATATTCAATAATATATTAAAAAATTGAAAAATGATTTATACAGATATGGATATATAATATATTAATCAACTAGTCAAACGATATGACTTCCGCTGCTTCATCTTCCGAAACTCAAAATGCGATTCTTGCTCAAAAATATCAAAAGAAAACTGATAAACAGCACGTATTAGATACACCCGATACGTATACTGGTAGTATGTCAATGACCGATTATGATACATTTGTATTTTTAGATAAACCCGATTCCGACGACTCTACCAATAATGATAAAATTATAGAAAAACAAGTATCCATTGTTCCTGGTTTGTATAAGATTTTTGATGAAGCAGTTGTAAATACACGTGACCAAACTGTGCGGATGCGCGATTTAATTGATAAAGGGGGAATTACGGACGCAATACCTGTTACCGAGATTGATATTTCATTTGATAAAGAAGATGGAACAATCACTCTATGTAATAATGGAAATGGGATTGATATTGCTAAACATCCGGTTGAAAATATTTGGATTCCTGAGTTAATATTTGCTCATTTGCGCACGTCAACTAACTACGATAAAACCGAGAAAAAAACAACAGGCGGTAAAAACGGGTTTGGTATTAAATTGGCATTTATTTGGTCAACGTGGGCATGTATAGAAACCGTAGACCATATTAGAAAACTTAAATATACACAAGAGTTTAAAAATAACTTGGATATTATTAAAGAACCAACAGTCACAAAATATACAAAAAAACCATATACCAAAGTATCATTCAAACCCGACTATGAGCGAATGGGGTTGCCAGGACTAACTGACGACATGATTGCTTTATTTAAACGACGTGTCTTTGATTTAGCAGCAGTTACCGATAAAAGTGTTAAGGTAAAATATAATAACGAACCGGTGCCTATTAAAAGTTTCCTACATTATGTTGATTATTATGTTGGCGACAAAACAACAACATCACGAATTCATGAAGAAGCAAATGAACGATGGGAGTATGTTGTATGTATGGCACCAAAGGAAGAGTTTACTCAAGTATCTTTTGTAAATGGTATCTTCACGAGTAAAGGGGGAAAGCATGTGGAATACGTATTAAACCAATTTGTGAGAAAAATGACTGCATATATTAAGCAAAAGAAAAAGGTAGATGTTAAACCAAACACAATTAAAGAACAACTATTTATGTTTGTTCGTTGTGTTATTGAAAATCCGTCATTTGACAGTCAAACCAAGGATTACATGAATACACCTGTTTCAAGTTTTGGTTCATCGTGTGAAATAAGCGATAAGTTTATTGAAAAGGCAGCAAAATTAGGAATTATGGATGCTGCATGTGCCTTAACTGAAGTGAAAACAACTAAAACAATCAAAAAACAAGACGGCATAAAGAGCAAATCAGTTCGCGGTATTCCAAAACTGGTTGATGCAAATGACGCTGGTGGTTCTAATAGCAGCAAGTGTGTATTGATTTTGTGTGAAGGAGATTCAGCAAAGGCAGGTATTATGAGTGGTCTATCTACAACTGACCGTAACACTATTGGCGTTTACCCCCTTCGTGGTAAATTGTTTAATGTGCGTGGCGAAACAGCAAAACGCATTTCAGAAGTAAAAGAAATCCTTGAAATAAAACAAATTGTTGGATTACAAGCAGGTAAAAAGTATACAACTGAAGAAGCAACACAACATTTGCGTTATGGAAAGGTGTTGTTTATGACCGACCAAGATTTAGATGGTAGTCATATTAAAGGATTGTGTATTAATCTCTTTGATTCGGAATGGAACACACTGCTTTCTATTCCTGGATTTATTGGATTTATGAATACACCTATTATTAAAGCACGAAAAGGCAATCAAGAACGATTGTTTTATAATGACGGCGAATACGAAAAATGGAAAAAAGAAAGTGCGGAAAATAACACATTAAAAGGGTGGACTTTCAAGTATTATAAGGGGTTAGGGACAAGCACCGGAAAAGAGTTCAAAGAATATTTTGCCAATAAAAAAATAGTGAATTTCGTTAGCACTGGCGAAGGAAGTCGAGACGCAATTGATAAAGTATTTAATAAAAAACGAGCGGCTGACCGTAAAGAGTGGTTGGAGAATTATGACCGTAATCTTTATTTAGATACAAACCGTGATAGTGTGCCTTATGAGGACTTTATTGGCGAAGAGATGATTCACTTTTCAAAATATGATTGTGAACGTTCTATTCCAAACGGCATTGATGGTCTTAAAACAAGTCAGCGTAAAATTCTATTTACATGTTTAGAACGCCGATTAACAAATGAAGTAAAAGTAGCGCAATTAGGCGGTGCAGTGTCGGAAAAAAGTCGGTATCATCATGGCGAACAAAGTTTGTATGGTGCGATTATTAATATGGCACAAGATTTTGTCGGGTCAAATAACATTAATTTATTGGAACCAAATGGTCAGTTTGGAACGCGTTTACAAGGAGGTGATGATGCTGCTTCTGAAAGATACATTTGCACGCAATTAAGCAAATTAACTCGTCTTATCTTTCCAGAGGCAGATGACCCTATTCTAACCTATTTGGAAGATGATGGCACACCAGTAGAACCAATGTTTTATGTGCCGATTATTCCTATGCAATTGATAAATGGTGGAAAGGGTATTGGAACTGGGTTTAGCACTGATATTCTTAATTACGACCCACTCACTATTATTGATTATGTAAAACAACGCCTTCTACTAGAAAGTAACGAAGAAAAACTTCCGATTTCATTAACACCTCATTATAATGGATTTAAAGGAACCATTATTTCATTAAATGAACAAAATAATAAATATTTGATTAAAGGCGTCTATGAGATTTTATCAGATAAACAAGTCCGAGTAACAGAGTTGCCTATTGGCACTTGGACTGATGATTACAAAAAGTATATTGAAGAACTAATTGATTTTAAACCAGTTGTTCAATCACAAGAAAAAGAAAAGACCGATAAAAAGACCGATAAAAAACAAAAAAAGACTAAATCTGAACAACCACAAATCAAAGATTATATTGATATGAGCACTGATACGGTTGTAGATTTTACAATTACATTTGCTCCTGGCGTTATTCCAGAACTAAAAGATACAATTGTAGAACATGGCAGTTGTAGTGCTTTAGAGAAACTCTTAAAACTATACACAACTAGGTCAACCACTAATATGCACGTATTTAATGAAAAAGAAAAATTAATAAAATGTGAACAAGTGAATGATTTAGTATCTCACTTCATTACTGTAAGAGAGGCATATTATATTAAACGTAAAAAATACCAAGTTGACGCTTTAAAAAAGGAGGCGTGTGTATTGTCGAATAAAGCACGTTTTATTAGTGAAGTATTGAATGATACAATTGACCTGCGTAAAAAGAAATCTGCAGAAGTGTCACTCATTCTGAAAACACAAAACTATGATATGTTAGATGAAGACGAACACTATAAGTATTTAGTGCGATTGCCAATGGACAGTGTTACTGAAGAAAATGTTGAAAAAATAATGTCAGAACGAGATAGTAAAAATAAAGAACTTGAAATACTCTTAACTACAACCGAAAAAGATATTTGGTTAAAGGAGTTGGATGTTCTTCGAAAAGAATATTTAAAAATCCGCGAAAAAGCACAACAAGAAGCAACAACCGACACATCTTCTTCATCGTCGTTATCAACGTCAGGTAAAAAGGTAAAGGTCAAGACAACAACCAACAAAAAAACTACGAAACAAAATTAATATGAAACAAAATTAATATGAAACAAAATTAATATGAAACAAAATTAATATGAAACAAAATTATAAATAATAATTTAAAATATTTATAATTTTTTTATTTAATCGCATAGTTCAGGTCGGTTTGTGATACCATCCCACGATAAGTTACATCCCTTTGCCCATTTATATTTACCACATAACCCAAGGTCTCCACTCCATTGTGCGGTAGTAAAGTCCATATTATCAAAGCATTGACTATTTCCTAATTTCTTAAAATTCACGCATTCGTTACCCGACGCATCCCAATAATCAGGACAATTAGGAATAACCGGAGGGTATTGAGGGTTATATTTTTGGCGATACAATGCTAATCCGATAAAACACAGGGTTAATATTAAGATAATTATCGCTACCATAGTTACTGTTTTTTGAAACATAGCGTATATATACTATAAATACATAATATCATAATAGACAACTTCTAAATTATACTATACTTTCGTTATTCAATAAATAATTTTTCTATATAGTTTTATATATGGATTTAATCAAACAAATGAGTAGTGGTCAAGAAAATAGTAATGGAAGAGTCAATATATTAGGTCCGAATATAGATAAACGTTTTAGTATGAGTGACCGTATTCCCATTAATGGCACTAAATATTCATATCGAGACGCAATGACTGGAAATTGGTATGATACAGAATTATCTAAAGCATTTTTTAGTTCAAGAAACATTCAAATTATACAAAATGGTATACGAGCAGGTGTTTATAATAAATCAAATCAACAGTATATTGTAGGAGAACAGAATCAAGATGAATTACAAATCATTATGCGTGCTATATTTTTACAATATTCCAAAAACGTGTGTGATGATATACCTGGACAAATAAATAATTTAAATAAGATTGTATTAGAATATTCAATTAATCAAGTGTATGGCGAGGCAGATGGTTATATGAAGTATAAGAGAGACGCTAGCACATTAGTTGTTCCTATTGCAATGCCTATCATGTCCAGTACTAATGATAAACAGTTAGAACTCAAACCATGGTTTTAGATACACATTAACTAGTTTAGTCTAATTAATTAATAGACTAAATAAAATCGCAAGATATAAGTGTTTCTATATGAAATTTGTAAAATTGAAATGCTTTTTTGATTATGATTACTATGCACCCCTATCTCCTGAAGAAAAAATTAAAATGAATCCAACTATTGAAACTACTACAACTACTACAACTACTACAACTACTACAAATACTACAACTACTACCAATGATAAGTATATGGAGCAACTGTTAGAGCGAGGCATTGCGGTGATTCCTTATCCGGAAAATATTCGACAACAGTTTAACTGTGACAAGTTCCTCTCCGAGCAGAAAGAGTTTATTTGCTCCGACAAAAACACCACTAAGTATGTGATGGGTGGATTTGGTGCTTTTGGAAATCCTTCTAGTTTCCATCACGAAGAAGTGCGACAACTACGTCTCTCCATCTACAAGCACATGCTACCTTACTTCAAAAATACCTTTAGTGGAAAGCATCTAGAGTGTATTGTTGACCGCTTTGCGAAACGAGAACCAGGCACATCCGTATCTCCTGAATCATGGCATCGGGACATTTCCAATGTGGATAAAAAGAATAAAATACGCGGAGACCCAGGAGATATCATCTATGGTGGATGGGTGAATTTAGACGAAACAATCACTCAATACTTTACTTGTGTTCCTAGCACACACACCGAAGAAGTTGTGGGCGCTGGGTTTGCGAAAATAACCAAAACCGATAGACCCTTTTACGACTCAAAAAAAGAAAAAATTGGTGTCCCGCCGAATCATATAATAATATTTAATGAAAAACTTGTCCATGCAGTGACACCGTCAAAGATTAAAACCGATACTTATAGGTTGTTTATGAAGTATCGTGTGACAAGTAATCCGAGTTGTCCGTTGTTCCCTAGTGCCGAAATTTCAAAAATAATTGACGAACAAGGCGTGTTCCCACTGAGTTTGGAACAAATGCCGCCAATGTATTCAAAAATTCATATGGTCAATTGGCGCTCACGTGTAGAAGAATTTAGTTTGAACTTTCATCCCCAATTTCTAGAACAAAAAAAGTTGAAGACCGAAACAGAAACGAAACCATATGTAATGCGGGTTATGCCAAGTTTGAAACAAACTGGATTGGAATTATTCCGCCCATACAATGATGAAGAAAAACGAATGCTTACTTTAATTGAGTTGTAAATCAAATCAGATATGAATGTCGTCAATGCCTTTAAATAAATTATAAAAAAAAGAGAAAGGTAAACCCTTTTTTAATTTTTTTATATATAAAAACATTCTTATATATAAAAACATTACTACAATACTAATTAATTAATTAATGTCATATATAAATTATAATAATATTTTAGATAGAGAAACTATATCAAATTCTATAAAACAAATATTAATTGAATTTGAAAAAGAAAAACATAATTTAAGTATAAAACGCGGTATTTATATATGTGGTGCTCCAGGAAGTGGAAAAACACAGTTTGCTATAAATTTATTAAATGAATTGAATTATGATATTATTAAATATGATGCAGGTGACGTGAGAAATAAAAGTGTTATCGATAATATCACAAAAAATAATATGTCTGATAAAAGCGTGTTCAGCATATTAAATAAAAAAACAAAATCGATTGCGATTATTATGGATGAAATTGATGGCATGAATAATGGCGATAAAGGCGGGATTAACTCATTAATAAAAATGATAAGACCTAAAAAGACAAAAAAACAAAAATTAGAAGAAATATCATTGACGCCAATTATATGCATTAGTAGTTTTCATGTAGATAAAAAGATAAAAGAATTAATGAAAGTATGCCATGTTTTTCAATTAGATAGTCCAAACACCATTCAAATGGAAAAAATAATTGATTTTTCATTACCGAGTATAAATCGTAATTTAATACCAAATATGATTACTTATTTGCAATATGATTTACGTAAATTAACAGTAATTTTGTCATTGTATAAGAAAAACAATAATATATTAAATGAAGATTTATTTAAAAATATATTAAAATGCAAATCGTATAATGAGGATACAAAGGAAATAACACAAAAAATATTCCATAAAAATTATTCGATAAATGAGCATACTACAATAATGAATGATACTGATAGAACTATTGTTGGACTATTATGGCACGAAAATATTATTGATATATTAAATAGGTTACCGTCGAATAGAGCATTGCCTCTATATAAACAAATGTTAGATAAGATATGTTTTGCTGATTATATTGACCGTATTACGTTCCAAAAACAAATATGGCAATTTAATGAAATGAGTTCATTAATAAAAACGTTTTCAACTAATTCTATTTTACATAAAAATATGGATGAAACTATGATTAAAGAAAAATTATCAGAAATAAGATTTACAAAGGTTCTTACCAAATATAGCACTGAATATAATAATTCTCTATTTATTCAAGAATTGTGTCAAAAGTTATCATTGGATAAAAAAGATATGTTTTCTTTTTTCATTAAATTAAAATCACTTTACAGTGAAGAAGAATTATGCAATAGAATTGAAACATACGAAATAACAAAATTAGATATTAGTAGAATATACCGTTATATTGACAAATATACAAATGATGTTTGTGATAATGTATGTAAGAATAAAGTTAATAAAAATAAAAACACTGATATAGAAGAGTATGATATGAGTGATGTGAATAGTATAGATGACATGGTTTATTCATATGAAGTAAATGAATAATTCTAGTAGTTGATACTATATAATGATTTGATTTTCAAAGTATAATGATTTGATTTTCAAAGTATAATGATTTGATTTTCAAAGTATAATGATTTGATTTTCAAAGTATAATGATTTTCAAAGTATAATGATTTTCAAAGTATAATGATTTTCAAAGTATAATGATTTAAACTTAATAAATTAATTAAATTAATAATTCATTAATTTATTCAAAATGAATTGTAATATAACCGAATTACCACCATTATCAGAGAAAAAGACAATATGCTTGAATATGATTGTAAAGAATGAATCAACTGTTATTATTGAAACATTAAAAAATTTATTAGATAATATTGAGTTTGATTATTGGGTTATATCTGATACGGGTTCAACTGATAATACACAACAAATCATTAAAGATTTTTTTTATGATAAATGTATACCGGGCGAAATAATCAATGATGAATGGAGGGATTTTGGGTATAATCGAACAAAGGCATTACAACATGCCTATGACAAAACGGATTATTTACTTATATTTGATGCTGATGATAGAATCGATGGAAAATTAATATTACCTTTTTCAAATATATCACAATCCCATTTATTATGTGATGGATATATGTTAAAAATCGGTAAAGGTTTTGAATATGTTAGACCACTATTAATAAACAATCATAAAAAATGGGAATTTAAAGGCGTATTACATGAATTTTTATCAAATCTAGAACCTGTTGGTAATTACGGAAAAATAGAAGGAAATTATCATATCGTTTCTGGTCGCTCTGGAAATAGAAGCACAAACCC
>Ga0181559_10004193_pt1 | contig 13982 bp, 8 predicted proteins | sample 011ome_21_FD_133752 | JGI IMG/M metagenome (GOLD analysis project Ga0181559, IMG submission 133752) | Coastal salt marsh microbial communities from the Groves Creek Marsh, Skidaway Island, Georgia - 011508AT metaG (megahit assembly) | ecosystem: Environmental > Aquatic > Marine > Intertidal zone...
GCCCGCCGTCCAGCCTGGGGCGCTTGTCCGCGGGGTCAGCCGCCGCGGCCGGGCGCTTCGCCGTGGGCGCCATCGTCGCGACGGCGGGTCTCGAGCGTGCGCCAGGTAATGGCGCGAATTGCCTCTGCGGCTGACGGCTTACGTAGAAAGGTGACACTGCACGAAATCCATTTTCGTTCGGGACGCGCCGCGCCAGCGGCGTCCGCCCGAAAAAAGACTCGCGGCGGCGGCTCTCGTCACACTCGGGCGCCCATCGCGTTTGTGGTGTCACCTCCCTGGCCATGCCCCGGCACAGCAAGAATGCGGGCGGCATGGGATCTGAGAGCCTGCGGTACCACGAGAGGCAGGCGTTGGGGTTCGGGACGATGACCGAGCGCCTCGGGAAGGAGACCGTGAAGGATTTCGATCACTGCGCGCTGTCGTTGTCCCCCGCGCTCGATCCCGTGGTCACGCCCGAGGGCGTGCTGTACGACCGCGAGCACATCCTGCGCTGCCTGCTCCACCAGAAGAAGGAGGTCGCGCGCCAGACCAAGGCGTGGGAGGCACAGGCCGCAAAAGACAAGAGCAAAGCCGAGCTCGAGGCGGAGGCGAGGCGCGCGGAGGCGATCGAGCGATTCCACCGCGAGAATCAGATGGGGGGCGCGAGCGCGAGGCCCGCGGATGGCGCGGTGTTGCCGGACGTCGACCCCGCGTCGGACGACGCGCCCGTCCCTGACGCCGCCGAGCGGCTCAAGGCGGCGCAGCTGGACGCGCCCGAGACGAAGACCATGAATGCGTTCTGGCTCCCGAGCAAAACCCCCACCGCGGACCCGAACGCCGCGCGAAAGCCGTCGACGGAGACGACGTGCCCGACGACGTCGAAGCGGCTTCGCATGAAGGATCTCGTCGACGTCAAGTGGACGCGCGCGCCGGAGAGCGAGAGCGAGCCGCATGGGACACACAAATACATGTGCCCCGTGACCCGCAAGACGCTCACGAATGCGACGCAGGTGCTGATCCTGCGCCCGAGCGGCGACGCGGTCTCCGAGGAGGCGTACAAGATGGTCATCGCGAGGGATGGCGCGCACGACGGGAAAAAAGTCACGGGCGCGATTCGCCTGCAGAAGGGCGGCTCGGGGTACGCGGCGAGCGGCACGCAGGTGGAGTCGAAGAAGGCGTTTGCGCTCGGCGCGGGGAGCGGATTAGCGGACAGCAGAGGCCAGCACAGAGGAGGCGCCTCGAGGTTCGGCCTGAAGTTCAATTGAACATCTTTACGCAGCTAAGCTACGCTAACTTTGCCGCTACCTCCTCGGGCGGCTTTTGGAGCGTCCGCGGCTTCGCTCGCGGTCGCCGTCGCGCCCCCGCCGCTCGCCCAGCCTGCGCTGGAACGCGTCGCGCTGCGCCTCGACGTCGTCGTCCAGCGCGCCTCGCCGCCTGCGCTCGTCGCGCTGGTGGTCGTCGTAGATGCTCGCCGCGGAGTCCGGCCGGTCGCCCTTCAGCGCGCGCTCCTTGCTGTCGTATTTGTCCCTCCCCCGCTTCCCGTCGACGCCCATCTTCTTCTTCAGCTCCTTGGGGAGGGGGATCTTCGCGAGCCGCGCCGCCATCTCGCTGATCATGCGCGACTCCAGGGACCGGATGTTCTCCGAGACCTGGTGCTTCAGGTTGTCCTCGTTCTCCCGCCGCTCCTTCTTCTCGCGCTCCACCTCCTGCACCACCCCCAAGCGCCGCTCCGCCTCGCCCTCCACCTTCGCCGCCACCGCGCGCAGCTTCTTCTCCTGCTCCTCCGCGAAGCGCTTCTGGTTGTCGCGTCCGGTGATCACCTCCTCGAACAAGCCGGTGAGCATCTCCGAGTCCTCCAGCTCCTCCACCGCTTTCGGGCGCTTGAGCATCCAGAGCACGCTCGCGGTCAACACGATCAGAAACGGCGCCAGCGCGATGAGCGCGGTGAACATCGCCGCGTTCGGGTTGTTGGGCTTAACGAGCGTCAGCGAATCCGGAAACCCGCCGCCGCCCTTCGGGTACCAGCACGGCGTCTCGGCGCCCACCAAGTATCGCGCCGCGAACGCCGCGCGCGACGCCTCCGACGTCGCCTCCAGCCCGTCCGACCCGGGGCTCGCGAGGCGCGCCTTGCGCTGCGCTTCCGCGTACACGCACAGGTCGGAACAGTCGTACGTCACCTCGTTGCTCTGGTCGCACACGCTGTCTGACACGTACAGGAAGTCCACGCTGAGACATCCCGTGACGTTGGACGCCGCGCGCACGACGCAGAACTGCTGGGTGAACTGCGGCCTCTCGCGGTACGTCAGGTAGCTGGGCAGCGTCCACACGAAGAACACCGCGACCACCGCGGAGGCGCTCAGAAGCACCGCGATTTGGCTGGCCTTCAAGTTGAACTGCCCGAACGTGCGCTGCCACACCGTCTTGGGCTTGCGGCGACGCGAGGATGGCTCCCCGGGACGCGACGAGCGGCCTTTTTCCCCACGCGCGCGTCGCGGGTCATCCCGGGCGCCTTGTCCGCGGTCGTCGCGATTCCCCGCGCCCCTGTGGCCCTTATCCTTGCCGCGCCTGTCGTCGCCGCGGCCGCGCTCGCGCGCGCGGCCGCGCTCGTCCGCACGGGCGGGCCGCATCGCCCCTGACAATGCTTGCGAATCACTCAACGGGTTCTTGAAGAAAACGTCTTCGGCAAAATTTGGCGCCGATCTCGCTTGATCGGACGGCATGCGTCATTCTTCGCCGCGCAGAGGTCAGGTCATGCGTCGCCGGCTCGTCCTCGCGCTGGCGCTCCTCGTGTGCGTCGCCGCGCCCTCGTGCGCGGCCGCCCCGCCCACAGGCAAGGTGGTCGAGCTCACGGACAACAACTTCGACGCGGAGGTGGCGAAAGGACCCACGTTCGTCGTGGTCTCCGCGGACTGGTGCACGTGCGTGCCCACCGAAGCGCGTCGAATCCCTCCGTTTCCGTCGTCATCCTCGGACGCGCCGAGCCTCCCCAAGCCTCCCCACCCTGACCCCCCCTCCCGTGACCCGCAGGCATTGCAAGGCGCTCGTCCCCACGTGGCACTCGCTGGCCAAGGAGCTGGCCGGCGAGGTGGCGGTCGCGCGCGTGAACGGCCCGAAGCACAAGGCGCTGCTCAAGAGGTTGCGGGTCACGGCGTACCCCACCATCTTGTACCTGCGCGACGGCGCTATGCGCGAGTACGACGGCGGCAAGCGCACGACCGCGGCGCTGGCGGCGTTCGGCCGGAGCGGGTACAGAGACGCGTCGCCCGTGCCGTGGTACCGGGCGCCGAACGGTCTGGCGGGGAAGCTCACGGGCGCGTTCTTCCGCCTCCCCGCGAACGCGGGCGCGCTCTACGCGCGCGCCAAGAAACGCACCGGCGCGAGCGACGTGACCGTCCTGCTCGCCGGGCTGGCCGTGCCGGTGGCGCTGGGCGTGCTCGCGGTGGCGGCCGCGGACGCGTACGTCACGCGCGCGGCGAAGCACGCGGGCGCGCGGCGCAGGCAGAGAGAAGCGGGGAACCACGCGCGCGCGCGCGAACGCCCGCACCGAGAATGATTGATGACCCGCCCGCGAATACGTAGTACTACCTATGACTCTGCGCGAATACGCGTAGTTAGTCTACATAGCTGCGTAGCTATACGGTAGTAGACTACGTACGCGCGGTGGAGATAGACTACTAACCCGAAACATAAAAGAACGACGTACCCTTCTTTCGCGGTCACATCCCGGTATCGATATATACTATCGTATAGAGAACGCCTTTCTATGCACATCGCGACGCTTTCGGTATCATCTCTACGTCACTCGCTCTGACCTCGAAGCAACCCTTTTTCGTTTCACGCGCGCTTGGTCAGGCGCGCGACGTACACCCACACCGAGCACACGAACGTGCACCCGTAGGGCTCGACGTGCGTGGCCACGGCAAACTCGACATCCTTACGGCTGGTATCGGCGATGCGCGTTCGGTCGACGGCGGCGCGGATGGACGCCGCGTCCGTGAACGGCGAGTTCAGGGGGTAGCCCACCACGTCGTACCCCGCCATCACGTCGCTCAGCGCGCCGGCGTGCAGCTCCGCCAGGCTCACCCGCGCCGAGGGCGGCCCCCCGGGCACGGGCAGGCCCGCGCTCACCTCCTCCGGGGACATCAGCGCGTGGCTCTCCACCTCCCGCAGCAGCTCCTTCAGCGCGCGGCTCGCGCGGCGGTTGAACGGCGTGTGCTGCCTCTGCCTGGTCTTGACGATGGCGTCCATCGCCTCGCGCTCCACCGCCGCGGCGAGCCGCTCGTAAAACGCCGGCTCGAAGGACTCATACGCCACGCGCCGCTGCCGCGTCGGGAGCGCGCGCGGCGGCAGCGTGCTGGGCGAGAAGAACGGGCGCCACAGACTGTGGTCCCCCAGGTTCCAGGACATGTCGTGCGGCTTCGCCGCGAGCTGCGTGTTGGCCCAGACGTTCTCGTGGTTGAACACCACCGCCACCTCGCCCATGAGCGCGCCCGCGGCGGCGTCGTACACGGAGAACGTCGTGCCTGCCATGGGGTCCCAGATGAGCGCGTCGTCCAGCATCGGCGTGTAGACGGAGGGGCTCCCGGCGGTTTGCCCCGGCCGGCGGCCCTGCCCTCCCGGCGTGAACACCATCGCCGCGTCGCTGTCCGCCGCGGAGACGCCCAGGATGACGTACGCCTCGACGCCCAGCGTCTGTAGGAAGCCGAGCAGCAGAAGCGCGTGCTCTTCCGAGTCGCCCGCGCACATGTCCAGAAACTCCGCGGTGGTGGTCCAGATGTCCACGCCCGCGGGCAGGTCGAACGCGTCCATGTCGGTGACGTGCGGCACCAGGTGCGCGAACCTCAAGAGCTGGCGGAGCGTCGCCTCGTCCGCGGTCGCTCCCTCGAATCCGGGAGGCAGCGCGGTGGGCGAGCAGTACCGGGACAAGTGCACGCTCCGACCCATGGCGTCCGTCGCCACCGCGCGGTAAGGGCGGTGCTTGCAGTGCTTGCCGACTTGGCGCGCGTCCTTCTCCCAGTTCTTGGCGTGCCGGAGCAAGGGCTCCTCCTCGCCCGGGCCGGCGTCCGCGGGCGCCGGCTCGGGCTTCGCCAGAGCCGGGTTGAACTGGATGTACACCGCGAGCGCGGGGCGCGCCTGGATGGACGCGCCGCGAGCGCTCGCGCCCGCGGAGGAACGCGCCTCGTACCCGAGCATCACCGGCGGCTGGTCGACCGGGAGCATGCCCTCCAGCACGCCGCCGTCGGCGCGGTACAACGCGGATACCGGGACGTCCACCGAACCGAGGTAGTGCCGAGACGTGGGTATCGCAGCGTCGCCGTCGCGTTCGGCGGACGCCGTCTGGTGGTACGCGCCCACTTCGGGGTGCTCCGGTCGCTCGTCGAAGAGCGTGACGTGCAGCACGTCTGAAGAGCTCTGCAGCGCCGCGGGAGAGAAGTCCCCCCCGGGCGGGCGGAAGGGGAGCGAGAGCGACTCCTGCCAGCTCGGGGACGACCCAGCAGCCAGCCGCGTGCGCTGCGTGGCACCCTGGAACGAAACCTCCACGTACACGGAGAGCTCCGGAGACTCAGAGGTTTGGGGCGGCGCGGCCCCGTACCCGCCCCCGTACCCGCCGCGGTCGCCGCCGGAGCGCCCCCGGCCCCCGCCGGGCGGCCCGCGCGGCGCGCGGCGGGGGAGGTTGAACGCCTTCTGCACGTTGAGCACGAGCTCGCAGCGGTCAGGGTGCGACTCCGCCACCGCGGTGCGTCGCCGCAAGGGCCTCAGCCTGCGCACGGGCTGGAACCACTCGAAGACCCCAGTGAAGTCGAAGGTGATGTCCGGCAAAGGCGCGTCCTTCACGACGTCGTCCGTGTGCACGGGCCCCTGGCCGGCGCGCGCGCCGGCTTTGCTCGCGCGCTTGCCCTTGCGCACGTTCAGCTTCACCTTGGCTAGGAACTCGGCGATGCGGCTCGCGCGGTCGTCCGCCTCGGCGAGCCCGGGGAGCTGCGAGGACAGCAGCGCGGTCTCGCGCTTGTCGTCCTCGTTCTGGTCCAGCAGGTGGTCGGGGATGTCCCGCTCGGACAGCGGCACGCCGCCCTCGGGCAGCTCCACCGCGCGCTCGCCCTTGGCGCGCAGCATCAGCAGCTGCTGGCGCTTGGTCGCCTTCATCGACGCGCCGAGCATGGTCTCGTCGCTAAGGTTCAGGCGGAAGCCTCCCCCCCCCGCGGCGCGCACGGCGTCGCGCGTCGCGAGCGTCTCTAGCAGCGCCGCATCGTCGGGATTCAGGGGGTCCAGCGTCGCGCGGAGCGCGGCGATGCTCGTGCCGCGGAGCGCGGCGTCGGCGGCGTCGGGTGGCGGCGCCGGCCGCCCGAACCCGCCGGGCGCGTCCGCGTACCCAACCTTTGCCGCCGCCGCGGCGCGCCGGGCCGCCGAGCTGGGCGGCGGCGGCGGCGCGAGCGCGGCGCGTCCGCTCCGCGCCTCCACGTCGGCACGCACGTGCTCGCCGCGCCCGAACCCGCGGTCCTCCGCGGGCACCCACGCGCACTGCGCGAAGAGCGACCCGCCGGCGAAGAGCCGCGCCGCGCCCGTCGCCATGGTGGCGCGGTCCGAGGCGGCGTGCTCGCCGCCGACGCGCACCTGCGCGATGAGGTGCATGCCGTCGCGCTCCCAGAGCGGCGTGAACGGCTCCTCCGCACTGAACTGGTACTGCCTCGGCGCGGCGTCCGCCAGGGGCTCGCCTGCGGCTGCGCCGGGCACAGCCACCGGCACGGCGGCCACGAACGTGTCCAGCACGACGCCTTTTTCGAACACGAGCAGCCGCGCCGACCGCGGCCACTTCGTGACGGACAACACGAACGCATGCGCCACGTCCAGCGCGAACGACCCGTTCGCGCTGAGGTTGCGCGGCTGCGAAGTCCCGGGCACGACTCGCCCGTTCACCTCGAGCGCGACGCAGAAACGCGCCGCGCGCGCCTTCTGCCTGCGCTCCCGCTCCCACTTGGGCGTCGTCGCCGCGTCTTCGTCGCCGCCCGCGCCTCGCGGGTCCCTCGCGGCGAGCACGGGCTCGACGGCGCCCGTGCTCTCGTCCTGGAACACGGTGAGTCGCACGGCGGTGGCTCTCGCGCCCACGATCGCGCGCACGCGGTCGATCGCGGTCTGCAGGTCCATCATGTGCCGCACGGACTGCGCGCCGCGTTCGGTCTCGTCCGCGGCGAGCCGCGTCGCCTCGTCGGCTTCCTCGCGCAACGCGGCGAGGCGCTCGGCGGGCGCCGCGCCGCCCAGCCAGAGCGCGGTGCCGGCGGCCATCTCCTCCTGCAGCGCGTTCGCGCGCGCCATCGCGGCGGCGCTCTTGGTCTCGTACAGGCGCACGAGCTGGGCCGCCTCCCGGCGCTTGTACGAGCGGAACGCCTCCTCCAGGCGCGCCGCGAGGTGGTCCTCGCGGCCCATCAGCGGGTGCGCGGTGAACTCGAGGCGGCCGACGCGCACCTCCAGCCGGTGCACGCGCTGGTGCTCTCCGGCGCCGTCCGCCAGCGCCGCGAGCGCGTCTGCGTCCGCCTCGTACTCGCTCCCGGGCTTGAGCTGCAGGTAAGGCGCCTCGGGGTCGAACCAGCGCGCGGGGCGCGCGCGGTCCGACCCGGGGGGCACCGGGTCGGCCAAACACCGCAACCCGCCGTCGTCGGGATCGAACCAGTCCTCCGCGTTGGCCTCCTGCGCGGCGCGCTGCTTGCGCCGCGCGATGTTGTCCACGCGCGCGCGCGGCCGCTGTCGGACGAGCAAACCGTCGTCCTCGGGAGGGCGGTCGCCCGCCTTGGCGGCGATGTTCGCCAGCGCGGCCGCGTCGAGCGGGCCGAGCATCAGCGCCTCGACCGCCGTCTCGTCCGGCGCCTCCGCGGGTTGCCACGTGCGCGTCACGAAGTCCCCCCGAGGCCCGAGCTGCAGCATCCCCGCGGGGTCGTTGTGCGATGCAGACGCGGGAGGCGCGGGAGCGGGAGCCGGCGCGGGCGCGCCCGGCCCGAACAGCACCGTGCGCTGCGGGGGCGGGGTGCCCGGCATGGGCACGGCAACGGCTCCACCGGGGGAGGCGGGATCGTCCCTCCCGTAGGGCACCGAGAACGCCGGCGGCGCGGTGCCCCCGAGCGTCGCCGCGGGCGACCGCGGCGTAGCGCCAAACCCACCGCCGTAGCCGCTCATCGTGGCGACGTGCCGGTGGATGTGGCGAGGTGGGCGAGTGACGCGCGCCTCATCACGCCTCGGCTCGAATCTCGCCAACAACGCCTCGGCACGAAAAAACGGAAATGTCGTCGGAGTCGTCGCCGGCGTCCACTTCCGCCGCGGGAAAAACGAACCCCGAAAAAGCCGCATTCGTGGAACGGCTCTTTCCAAAGGTTTGGCTTTTTCCCCGAACGCGCAAACTACTCGCAGGATATGGGCCACAAATCGGGTTCATTGACTCGAGGATCCACGGTCTAATCTACCTCCAAAACTACCGCATTATGAATGTCGTTCCAGGTTAGACCCGGAACACGATTGGCGGTAAAACAGCAGATTTTTTAGCGAAATCCTAGATTTTTATCCCAAGCAGATCACACATGGCGGGATTTTTACGCGGTCGCGATTCGAACGCGATAGAGTTATGCAGAGACGCGGCGACAGACGCGTCGTGGATGTGTGCATATTATTTTCATCACCATGTTCTTTTTGTTATTATTCATCACGTGCTACGAGGTATGTGTCAGTCAAACGATGGGGGGAGCGAGCTCTCGCTCCCCGAGCGCGGTGGTACAGCGGGCTAATCTAAAAGCGGGCATAATACAAAGCGACGCGCGCCCGCACTCATGCCGTGAGTGCGCGCGCGTCGCGCGGCAGCGACATACGAGCCGCGCCGCGTCGCGTCGCGAGCGGGAGCGCGCGCGTGAACGGCGGCGCGGGGCGCCGCCCCCCTCGCGCGAGGGAGGCGGCGGCGAGGCGGTGGCGGCGGCATGCGAGAGGCGGAGGCATGCATGCGACATGCACGCGACACACGGCAAAACACACATGCGACACACACGAAAAGAATCGACGGTCACGCCGTCACCATCGCGGCTTTCTCCTCGGCGGAGCCCGCGCTCGCCGCGCTCGCCGGCGCGCCGGGCGCGGCGCGCTCCGCCGTCGGGCGGAACAAACCGCCGGGCGCGCTTCCCGGGAACGCGGGCACCGCGCCCGGCATTTGCATGCCCCCCATCATGGCCGGCGGGAACGTGACGCCCGCCGGGATGGCGCCCATGGGCATCGCCGCGAACGGGTTCGCCGCCATACCCGCCGCCGGCTGCGCCGCCGCCGCCGCCGCCGTCATCTGCGACAGAAACTGGTGGTACGTCGCCATCCAATTCGCGGGGGGCGGGAAGCTCCCCATCTGACCCATCTGCCCCATCGCGCCCATCTGCGCCATCATCGCCGCGAAGCCGTTCACCTGCGCAGCCTGCGCCTGCGCCTGCGCCGCCTTGGTCGCCGCGTCCAGCTCCGCCGCGCGCCCGACGCCGGGGAACGAGCCCCCGCGCGCGCCGGGCGCCGCCGCCGCCGCCGCCGCCGCGCGGTACCCGGCAGTCGCCGCGGGGCTCCCCGCCATGGAGAGCGCGGCGATGGTGGCCGCGGCCGCCTCGCCCGCGGTGCCGATATCGGAGGTGCTGGCGCTCTTGTCGCCGCGCGTCGCGGAGGCGACGGAAACCCCGGGGGGGTGCGCGCCGTGCGCGCTGAACGTCGCCGGGGGCGCCACGCCCGTGGGGTTGTACCCGCCGAGGTGCGAGGCGAACGCCACGGAGAGCCCGCCGGGGATTCCGTTGGGGCCGCCCGCGCCGCCCGCGACGCCGTCGACGCGCCCGCCCGCCTTCGCGGGCTCCTCCGGCGCCTCGTTCACGATGTCGAAGAGCGAGCTGCGGCGCTTGCGCTTGTTCATGTTGTTCTGGCGGATGAAGTACTTTTGCGCGTGCGACGCGACTTGCGTCGGCGTGCGCGACTGCACGAAGTGCCGGGAGATGCCGCGCCAGTCACCCTGACGGAAGGAACAGGAAGCCGAAAGCGGGAACATCGGAGACGAGGAGACGAGGGCGTCACGAGCGCGAGCGGTGAGAACGACGAGGTCAGCGGCGGAAGGGCGGAAGGGGGACGCCGCGGTCCGAACCGCGGCGCGTCGATAGCGACGGAAAAAAAAAGTTCCACGGAGCCGTGTTATATCTTGACCGACTTGCAGGCAGCGCCAGTCGCCTCGCTGTCATCGACGGCGCAACGAGACGCGCACGAGCGCCGGTCGGTGCCACCTGGGTGTGCCGAGGACAACGAAGCGTCGGGCGTGGCGCTGCCCGCGCGATATCCACCGCGGGGCACCCCAGAAACGCGCCCGGGAACGATATCGAGTCGCGCGCGGGCTAGGGGACGCTCGCGTCGGGCGTGCGCGCGCGGCGTCGGGTCGCGCGCGCGAGCGGGAAAACGGCACGGCTGCCGAGATTGAGAAAAAGAGCCAGATGGGAAAACCAAAACGCGCGCGCACCTTGCCGAGCTTCTGCAAGCCGAGCAGGAAGAGCCTGTGCTCGTCCTCGGTCCACGGAACGCCTGGGTGTGGAGAAGAAGGGATTGCGGTCAGCGCGTGCGTCTCGGGCGATACGGCGCTCGCGCTCGCGCGCTCGGTCGCATTCCGCGCGCGCGCGTCGCGCGGGAAACGAGTCGGTCGTTCAGGCGCGAAAGAAAAAGCTCACGCACCCTTCTTCCTCTCGCGCGTGGGCGCGGCGGCGGAGTCAGACATGTGCCCGTCCTGCGCGGGCGCGGCCTTGGGCTCGGAGTTCTCCTTGGGCTGCATCTCCTCGGCGGACTGCGTCTTGCGCATGCCCTCGGTCGCGGCGCCGACGAGCGCGTCGAGGCCGGACGCCATGGCGAGTGCGGGAAGCGTTTGCGTAGATTCGCGTGGAATCGAGACGCGCCGGGAAGAGGAGGTGACGCGCGCGCGAGCGGTGCGACACGCGGGCGAGCGATGTGTTCTGGTGCGCGACGGGACGTTGCCGGTCGTTCGCGGTGCGGCGACGGTTCCGATACTGGTGGAGCGCGCGTGCGGGAGTGGCGTCCGTACGTTGTCAACAACAACTCACGGGACGCGCACGACGGTCCAACCCACCATTATCTTACCCTCTTATCGACAGGTCATCCCGCGAAAGAAAAGTGCGCACCGGTGGCGAAAAGTATCTCAGGCCCATCTTCGCCAATCCCGATTCCCGGTCTATTCTATGCGCGACAGTCTGGGAATTCCACCCGTTTCGAAGTTTTTTCAAGCGCGTGGTTCGCCTCGCGCCACATGACCGACACTCTGGAACAGATTTTTTGGCAACGAATCGTCGGAAATCGAAAAAAGCACGGATTTTGGCGGGGGAAGAGTTCGACTTTCGAGAACTACTGAAATGCTATTCGGGGTTTGGCGAACGAAACGATTTGGCCAACGCCACATCAGTCGCTCGTTTCGCGAAACAGCAGATTTCCCCAACTCAAGCCGTCCGATTTTCGCGATGGCTCTGAACACAAAAGCGACGCACACGTGGCGGGGATATTTCACAGACAAGGGGCAGACAAGATCCGCGTTGACACGCGGGTGCCAGTTTGGAACACGTGGGTTTGACCGTGGCGTTTCGTTTTCGGTTCGGTTTGAAAATATTCCTTCTCACCGACCGTTCGCTTCATACGGTCCCGTTCGCGTCTCGTGTCACATCACGACCGCCGCGACGTTCTGTTTTCCTCGCCGCTCTTCTCCGAGACGCGGCGTCTGCGGTTTTCCACTCCCCCCGCCGCGCGTCGTTCCGCCGCGCGTCGTTCCGCGCCGCCGCTCGCGCGATGGCCGCGTCCTCAGCCGACGCGCCCGCGTTCACGCTCGCGTACTTCGACGTCCTCGCGCTGGGCCTGCCCACCGGGATGGTCGCCGCGCACTCCGGGCTCCCGTGGCGAGGCAAAGATCCCGAAACCTTCGACTGGCCGAAGGTGAAGCTGGAGGAGGCGCCGTTCAACCAGCTCCCGCTGCTGTTCCGGCCGGGCAAGAGGACGGTCGCGCACTCCGCGGCCATCGCGCGTGCCATCGCCGCGATGGCGCACGCGTCGGGCGCGCGCCCGGGGTACGACGGCTCGAACGACGAGGACGACGCGGTGGTGTCCGACATGCTCGTCGCCGAGGCGCTCGACGTGTACGCGGCGCTGCAGAAGGGGCAGCCCACGTGTTTCGTGAAGATGGGCGACGGGGGAAAGACGGAACAGGCGCACGAAGAGCTGTGGAGCGACACGGGGAAGATGTCGCTCCGCAGGCACTTCGTGTGCCTGGAGAAGCTCGTGCGTGACACGTCACCGTCCGCCGGTTGGTTCTCCTCCGCGCGGACGGCGGGGGAGTTTTTCCTGTGGGGCGTGTTGCGCCAGGTGGTTTTGCTCGACGCCGCGGCGCTGGACGCGACGCCGAAGCTCAAGGCGTTCTACGAGACCGTCTCCGCGCTGCCGGAAACCAGGCCCTTGATCGAAGGCACGTCCCCGATGGGACCGATGAAGCAGTACTTCGTCGCGGGGCCGAGGCAAACCACCTGATCTGATCGCGCGGTATAGGTAAAAAACGAAAGCGACGCGAGCGCCATCAGACGCTCTATACTACGTAGTCTAGACTAACGAGCGTCCGTTTCCGCGCGCGCGACGCGCGCGACGCGACGCGCGCGTACGCCATCGTCCAATCGAAAAAACGAACGCATACTTACTACTCGCTTTCAGCTTTCCGTGATGAGATACAAATCATCAAATCATATCAACTCATCGCCGTTTGTTCGCTTTCCACGCGTCGTTGAGTTCCTGCGCTATGCCTCGCACGCGCCTCGCGACCGCCTCCGCGTGCGTCTCCCCGGGCTCGAGCGCGTCGGTAGTCTGCAAATTATTTTGCAGACTACCGGCTTCGCGCGCGGCGTCGCCGCGCAGCCGCGCGCCGTGAGCGGCGTGAAACTTGTCGGGGTGCCACCGCAGCGAGAGCGTTCGGAACGCGCGCCGCCGCGCGGTCGCGAGGGTCACGTTTTCGTTTTCCGGTGCTTTCCGACGCTCGAGGCGCGCCACGGCGGCGATCGCGGCTTCTCCCGTCGAAGGCGGCCACGGGACGTCGGAGACCCCCAATTTCTCAGCGCGCGAAGAGCGTACGAACGCGCGCCACTCCGCTTCGTGCGCGTCCCACGCCGCGCGCTCCCGCGTGTCGTCGTCCGCCGCTTTGGTACCACCCGTGAAATCATGATCCGACGCCTCAGACGCTTCGTACGCCTCGTGCAGTGTCTCGGCCGCTCGTTCCGCCGCGCGTTCCATCGCGCGCGTCTCGACATCCTCCGCCCACCTCTTCGTGTCTTCGCGTTCGAGCGCGACGCGAAACGCTCGCGTCTGAAACGACGCCGCCTCGCGTCGTTCTCTCGCCGCGCGTATCGCCACCAGGGTCTCCATCTCGCGCGCGGCGCGCGTCGCGCGCTCGCGCTCGAGACGCCACCGCGAAAGGCGCGCACGGTGCTCCTCGCCCGCGAAGTCGCACGCGCTGTCGTCGCTCTCGCTCTCGCTCTCGCTCTCCGACGACGCCGCGGAACCGGAGGCGAAACCCGCCATCGCGCGCGCCAGCGGGTTGTGGCGCAGCTCGTCGCGATCGCACATCGCGATGCGCCTCGTGACAAAGCACGAGGCTGCGTGACGGGTAAGCGCGCGCGAGGTCCGCGCGGTGGTCGCGCGCGCGCGCGCGGAGTGCGCAGTAGCCTGTGGTGGGTCGGCGCCGAACGATGGAAACGCCTCGACGTCTCCCATATCGTGAAAGCGGTCGCGTCGTTGCATCGCGGGGGCAGTTTGATGTCACAGCAAACCCGGGTCCGGGTTTGTCGAAAAAAGTTGGATTTTGTCGAGAGAGAAAAGCGACACCGTACGCCCCGCCCCGTTCGCGCTCCGTTCAGACGACGACGGATGATCCGACGGATGACCCGCGAACGCGCGACGAAAGGAGGTGACCTCGGATGCGATATGATATA